>Ga0209755_10000103_pt1 | contig 154599 bp, 160 predicted proteins | sample TergutCo191P1_FD_187301 | JGI IMG/M metagenome (GOLD analysis project Ga0209755, IMG submission 187301) | Cornitermes sp. P1 segment gut microbial communities from Petit-Saut dam, French Guiana - Co191P1 (SPAdes) (version 2) | ecosystem: Host-associated > Arthropoda: Insects > Digestive... | reverse complement strand
GCAATACGCGTGAGTAATTGTCGTCAATCTCCATCACGTCGCTGATGCCCATAAACGCTACCAGCAGCAGCGCCGCCAGAAGAATGCCAAACCCTAAAAATAGCTTTCCTCTGATTTTCATGTTCTTAATAAAAGCCATGTTACCACTACATCCTCTCTCTTTTATAAATTTTAAATGAAAAAAACGACAGCCCTACGCGCAACGCACGAAGAACTATCGTTCATTTTTAAGGAAATAAGAGTACAACTCTTCCCATTGTTATAACCGCCCTAGGCATTTTTGCTTACACTGTGGACCCAGTAAATCACGGCTCGTTTACTTTGTCAAGTTGCTGCAAATCCAGCAATGGCGCATATTAGAATTACTTAACCAGCCAGCGCAGCATTTTGCGCGGCAATGGTAATAACGCCGCATCGCCCGGCTGTAATCCGCGGATTAACATCATCGCGGCGATATAAACAGAAACACCCAGTACCAGTGTAGAAATGGCGGCAATTTGCGCGGGCATAACCAATAACAAGCCAATGTGAATGCCCCAGCACGCCGCACCCATAATGGCGGAAGCAATCAGCGGTTTGCCCAATGCGCCAAAAAAACGCGGGATAATACCCGTTACTTGATATAAGAAAAACGCATTTAACCCGCCCGCGACCACAAAGCATACCACGGTGCTGATTACCGCACCCATAATGTTGATTTCGGGTACGGCAATAAGGAAGTAGTTGATAGGGATTTTTACCAGCAAACCAAAAAACGCGGCGACCAATGGCATACGTACCTTCCCAATCCCTTGAAGCGAGCCTGTAAATATTTGATTAATCGCCATAAAAATGATGCTCACCGCGCCCCAGCGCAGCATCGCGCCCCCTTCGGGGAAGGATGGGAACAAAAGCGCAAGTATAGGGTCTGCCATAACGGCTAAGCCTACGGCGGCGGGTACGGATATGACCATGGCAAGCCGCAGCGCCGTGTTTATATTTTCTTGTATGCTGTGCGCGTCCCTGAGAGAATTGTTGGCAGAAATTTCGGGAATTACCGCAACGCTAAACGCCGCCGCCAGCGCAACAGGTAAGGAAGAAAGCAGCAAAAACTTCCCGCCAAACTGCCCAACCAGCGCGTTTATTTCGTCTATGTTAAATGCACCGCTTGCGGCTAACCGCGCGTTTGCCATGCCTTGGTCAATGGGCGTTGAAAGGGCATACAGCCCCATGCCCAGCATAATGGGGAACGCCGTCATTACAATTACGCGCAATTGAACGCGTTCGCTTTCGTAGGGCTTGCTTAAATCCTTTACCATGCGCTGGTTAAAATCCCTTTGCACCAAGGCATATAAGCCAATAAGCACAAGCAAGCCCGCAAGCGAACCAATGCCCGTGCCCGCCGCCGCGCCCGCTACCGAACGGTGAAGCCGCTCCGCATCGAAAAATAACCACGCGAGCCACAACGAAAAGCCTACATTAAATACCTGCTCTGTCGTTTGCGATATTGCTACGGGCAGCGCACTTTTCATGCCTAAAAAATACCCGCGGAATGCGCCCATTGTCCCCAATATTGCAAGCCCGGGCGCAAGGGCGCGTATTGCATAAAACGACTGAGGCGAATTTAATAAATCCGCAATAAAACGCGCACCAAACCACATGCCTACGGCAAAAACAATGCCTATTGCCGTAGCATACGTTAACGTAGTGCGGAAAATATTGTGCGCATTGCGGTACTGCCCAAGGGCGATACGCTCTGCCACCAGCTTAGAAACCGCCGTAGGTAGCGCCCCTGCGGAAATAATAAGCACCACGGTATACGCACCGTACCCCGTGGTGTACCATGCATTACCCACATCGCCCAGCCAGCCCGTAAGCGGCAACCGATATACAAAGCCAAGCAGCCGCCCGATAAACATCGACATGGCGATGATGGCGGCTTGGCGCACAAAGGTTGTGCCTACGGGCTTAATGGGCTGGGTGTGCATTTTACAGTTTAGCGGCGGCGGCTTTGTCTGCCACCACGGTTACACAGGGGTGTAGTTGCAAAATTGAAGCGGGGACGCTTGGCGTAATGTCGCCCTGTAGCGACGCGGCAAGAATATCTGCCTTGCCCGCACCGCTTACCAGCAGCAGAATACGCTTCGCCATCATTATCGAATGTATGCCCACGGTTAACGCATGGCGCGGCACCTGCGAAGGGTTGTCAAACAGCCGTGCGTTTGCCTCTATGGTAGAGGGCGCAAGCGGTACGTAATTTGCCCTGCATACAAAGCGGTCGGCAGGCTCGTTAAAGCCGATATGCCCGTTGTTGCCTATGCCAAGAATTTGCATAACAAATTCCCCTGCGTTGGCAAGCTTATTTTCGTAGGCTTCGCATTCCGCTTCGGGGTCGGGGGCTTCGCCGTTGGGCAAATTGGTTTTGGTAAGCCCAAGGGGGTCGAACACGCGTTGCTTCATATAAAAATAGTAGCTCTGCGGGTCGTCCGCTTTTATTGGGTAGTATTCGTCTAAATTAAAGGTCGTCATTTGTGAAAAGTCTGTACCCGCTGCGCGCAGCTTTGCCAATTCCGCGTACATACCTTCGGGGGTAGAGCCTGTAGCAAAGCCATACGCGGCGGAAGGCTTTGCGCGTACCGCTTCGGCAAAAATTTCCGCCCCTTTTTTGCTCATTGCCGCGTAGTCGGCTTCCACATGCAGTTTAATATTGCGTAACATACACATCATCCCTTCTATCCGGCATTATCGGATAATACAGCGTACGCGAGTGCAAATAAACCCGTGCGCGTCCCGTTGCGCATCAAAAAAGCCGTACATGTAACCCGCAAAATGGGTTACGCTGTAACGGCAAAAATTCTACCCAAATGTAATATCCAAAATATTTTCCGCTTTGGGCTTGTCCACTTCCTGCGAAAGGATAAGCTCCGACAAAATGATTTGCTTAGCGGTGGTCATCATCTTTTTTTCCGCCGTGGAAAGTCCGCGCTCGCGCTCGCGCAATAATAAATTGCGGTACACCAACGCAACATCGGCTAAATTACCCGACTTGATAAACTCCATGTTGTCCTTGTACCGTTGGTTCCAATTATCTGCCATGATGATGGGCTTGTCTAACACGCCTTTAATCACCTGAAGCATTTCGTCCTTGGGGTAAATAACGCGTACACCCAAGCTTTTCGCCTTGGCGGCCGATATCATAATCTTTAAATTGCCAACAGGAATGTGCAACACATAATACGAAAGCAGTTGACCGTCCACGTCTTTTTCTTCGATGTCATCAATCACACCCGCACCATAGGGCGGGTAAACAATTTTATCGCCAATCGCGTACATGCAAGCCTCCAATCGGCTAATGCGAATTCCATGGAATTCGCATTCATTTGCATGATTATAACATTCAAACCAGAAGTTGGCAATTGGGGGGCATTTTGTGATATATTACAAAAAAATATTTGGAGGCAACGTATGCGCACAATTATTATTCTCATTTTCCTTGCCACTACGATATTTGGCTTTTTTTTGAATTATTTGACCTATTCCCGCCGTAACGCGCCCTTGCCCGATAATGTGAAGGACGTTTTTGACGAAGAAGCGTACGCAAAAAATCAAAGCTATAAAATGGAGAGTTTGCGGTTTTCCATTATCGGCGGGTTAATTGGCACGGTATTTTCGCTGGCGATTTTGCTGTTAAATGTGCATAGCCACTTGTATGAATGGATTCTTAGCCATACGCAAAATGCGTATTTGACGGCGTTTTTTATCCTCGGCGTGCCTATGCTTGCGGGCGCGGTTGTGGGTACGCTGGTGGGCATTTACGACACCTTCGTAATTGAGGAAAAGTACGGCTTTAACAAAACCACACCTGCCACCTATGTGCTGGATTTTGTTAAAGAGTTACTTATTGCGGGTATTATAGGCGGCGGTTTGCTTGCGTTATTTCTGTGGTTGTTTGAAGTGCTGGGCAACTGGGTTTTTCTTGCCTTCTTCTTTGTATTGCTGGCGGTGCAATTATTCGGCATGTTTATTTCGCCGTTTATGATACGCATTTTCTACAAGCTAACCCCGCTGGAGGACGGCGATTTAAAAGATAAAATTAACGCCCTTGCAGAAAAAACGGGCTTCAAATTTAAAGGGATTTACAAGGTTGATGCGTCAAAACGCTCAACAAAACTAAACGCCTTTGCGTCGGGCTTTGGCAAAACCAAGACCATCGGACTGTTTGACACGCTCATTGAAAAAATGACCGAAGACGAGGTTATTTCCGTCCTTGCGCACGAAATTGGTCACGCAAAGCGCGGGCATATCCTAAAGCGTACACCCCTTAGCTTATGCGTATTTGGCATAGTTTTAGCGGCGGCGTACTTTGTGGTAAGTATGCCGGAGGTTTCGCAAGCCTTCGGATTTGCGGGGGCAAACACGGCATTTGGGCTGTATGTATTATTCATTATGGTCACGCCCATCATGCTGGTTTTACAAATTCCTGTAAATGCCCTTTCACGCAGGCATGAATACGAAGCCGATGGCTTTAGCCGCGAATTAGCAGACAAAGAAGTCGCAATTTCCGCGTTAAAAACCCTGTACCGCGAAAGCTTTGGCAACCTTACCCCTCACCCCTTCGTGGTAATGATGGAACACAGCCACCCGCCGCTCACGGATAGGGTACGGGCGATAACGGAAGGTTAAACCTTTACCCCCACAATCACGTCCCTTTCTATTGCTTGGTCTACACGATGGGAAAAGTCGGGCACATTGGATAAAATTAGCCCGTGTGTGGTGAGAAGGGCTTCCATTTCCCCGCGGGAGATAAGGAAGGTATTCCACGCGAGTACCAGCGTGCCGTTGGGCTTTAGCGTTTTTACCCACGTGGGCAAGGCTTCTTGTAATAACCCCATGGCGTTTCTTGTAAAGCCGCTGTGGGGCTTTTTATTTTTCACGGCTTTGCTGGCATGTTGTACGCCGTAAGGCAGGTCGGCGATAAGGGCATCGAAAAAGTTTTTCTTGAAATAAATTGCCGTATTGCGTGTATCGCCTTGGATAATTTCGAAGTGGTTGGTACGCTGTATATCAATTTTATATCGTGATGCGCCGTGTATTTTCTCTTTATGGGTGGTATGTTTTATTCGGGCGGTTTCTAAGAATTTTTTAAGGAATTGGTCGGCTTCGGCGGGGTATTTTTCATCAATTTCCACGCCGTAAGCATTATGATGGTGGATAAGTGCCTCATATAGCGTTGTGCCTTTGCCCGCCAGGGGGTCTAGGATATTTAACGGCGCAGGCTTATTTTGCACGGCAAGATGCAGCAGTAGCCGCGTAAAAAGTTCGTTTGTTTTGCCCGCGTATTTAAGCAAAGCGGAGAGTGATTCGTCCAGCAGGTAGTTAGGCGTTTTGTTTAGCGGGGTAAGGGCTGGGGGGGTATAGTCAAATATCGCATGTGTGAAGGTAAGGCGCGATAAAAGCGCTATGTCATTTTCCGCCAATGTCTCCCCATGGTTAAATAAGAGGTAAGGAACGTTCCCTATCGCCGCTTCGCGCGGGTTTATTGCGGCGGGGAATAGATGTAAAATTTCATTAATTGCCATGGGCACGGCGGCGTTTTTGTATGTGCGCCGGTGCAAGGAATGGTGCAAAATTGCGCAGGTCATGCGGTTACCTCCGATTGTGTACCGTTTTTTGTAACCGCACCTTCGGGTATTTTATATTCCCGCGCGATAAGTTCGATTAGGCGCAGTGTGCAAAACCCGCCTTGACAACGCCCCATTTGGGCGCGGGTGCGGCGCTTAAGCGCGTCCAGGCTTGCGGGGGTTAGCTTTCCTGCTTGCAATGCGGCAAAACGCTTTAGCGCATCTTGAATTTCCCCTTGGGTAATGGTTTCGCAGCGGCACACGATATTTCCATATGCGGGGTTAAAGGCAATTAACCGTTGTTGTTCCGCAGGGGAAAGGTCACGGAAGCGTGCGATGGGCGGGCGCTCCTTCACGAAATTTGCATTTTCTGCGGGCTGTAGCCGCGCGAGGGCTAATTTCGCCAATTTTTCCGCAATTGCGGGGGCGGCGGTTAAGCCCGGCGAGTCTATGCCAATGGCATGGATAAAATTTTTTGGGGATTCTTCTATAATAAAATCGCCCTGCGCGTGCTTGGCGCGAACGCCTGCAAATGCCGTAATACGGTCATGGATAGGGACATTGCGCAAGGTTAGGCGGGCTTTGTCCAGCGCTTCTTGCAGACCGCTTCTTGTAGTGGCGGTTGCGTTGGGGTCGGACTCGCGTCTTGGGTCGTCTACCGCTTCGGCAGTTGGGCCAAGCAATACGTTATAGTCCACCGTTGGGGCAATAAGCACGCCCTTGCCCATGTGCGTAGGCAATTGAAAGATGGTGTGCGAAATTAATCCCCGCTGGGTATTGTCCAGCAAATAATATTGCCCGCGCTGGGGGTGAATCACCATCGGCGGTACGTGTGCCAACTCCCGTTGGAGATTGGCGATATTTCCGCTTTCCGTACCCGCGCAGTTAATCACCACCCGTGCGTTAAAGGTTCCGCGCGTAGTTTGTACGGCATAGCCGTTTTCCAGTGAATCCACACTTGTTACGGTCGTTTCCAACTTAAATCTTACGCCGTTTAATGCGGCGCTTTCCGCAAAGGCGATAACGGCTTCATACGGGGAGACAATGCCCGCCGTTTTTGCGTGCAGCGCGCCATTTACCGAAGGGTGCAAATTTGGCTCCAGTGCGCCGACTTGTTGGGCGGTAAGCAGCTCCATGCCTTCCACGCCGTTGGTAATGCCTTGCTTGTATAATCGGCGCAGCTTTTCCGCGCCATCTTCTACGGTGCTTACCACAAGCGAGCCGTTAAAACGGTGGGGAATATGCAATTCGTCCACCAATTTTTTATACATATGTAAACCTTGCACGTTAAGCAACGCCTTTTGCGTATGGGGCTTGCAGTCATAACCCGCGTGTAAAATGCCGCTGTTTGCCTTGCTTGCGCCAATACTAACGTCTGCCCCTTGCTCCAGCACGAGGATAGTAAGCGAAAATTTAGCCAAGGCACGTGCGGCTGCACAACCAATAATGCCCGCGCCGATGATAATTACGTCATGTGTTTTCATAGAAGCATTCTACTTTGTGTGCACAAAACGCGCAAGCATTTACCATTTTGTGCTATAGTAAGCACATACATTTCCAATGAAAGGGCGCACCCGTTATGAAACGAATCTTAGGCATTAGTTTTAAAGAACTGATTTTCGCCTATTTGGCGATAAACAAAGTTTTTTACTGGATAAATAATATTAACAAAATCCAGCAAGACGAATTTGGCACATTGGGCTGGCTAATCTTCGAACGGTTATTGACGCAAGACATTATGACGGTAATTATCCTATTAATGATGAGCGCGTTAGATACCTATATAGAAAGGCATCCCGCAGTAAAGGAAGGCACACTAAAGCATGTGCTGGTGTATGGTATAGGGTACGTGCTTTATATAATAGCGATTGTCTCGTACTCGGTTTTAGTAGGTGCAATATTTGACGGGGGCGTTGTCCCTGCGTTGCAATTCGCGGTAGAAATGCTCCCATTCTTCTCCATGATATATATTATCGCTTGCATTGTGCTTTCGATTAAAGAAAAAATGAAGAAAAAAGAAGCCCTGCAATACCTGCCCGACGCCAATTCCCCCGAAATGCGTTTGCATATGCTTAACGAATTATGCCAATGCGGTGTTATTTCCCAAGATGAATATGAAACAAAAAAGGCATTGTGCTACAACGAAAACACCAAGGCGGCAACATGAAACACCTATGCATAAAAGCCATAGCCTTATTATGCTTTGCCGTTTTATTACTGCCCCTAACGGCACACGCCGTAAGCGTAGGCGATTTGCCGGATAATTTTACACCCTTAGATATATTTGAACAGCAATTCGGCGGCGAAGTAGGGGAACGCGCACAAGAAATGTTTGAGGATATGATGCGTATACCCGAGCGCGAACGCGCCTATTGGGCACAAGTACGTTCCGCACGTCGTGCAGCCGTATCTTTACTGCTCCTTTACATCCTGCTGCTGGGAAATGCCTGGCGTAAGCAACACGGCTTGCGCAAGGTGGTGTTAACGACGCCGGGTCGGGTTTCTTTTGAAGCCTTTGAAGGAAGTGACCTAACCCAAGCCGAAGAAAGGGAAAAGAACCATAAATGGAGTACCGACGACACCTTATTTATTATCTTTCTCGTTTTATCCTCAGGTGGGTTATATTTTGTGTTGTACAGCATCCTGTACCGGTTTATGGTTACGCCCCTATAGCTGTGGAAATTTACGATTTATGATATAGTGAAAGCATTAATCAATCGGATGTGGTGTAATTGCCAAAAAAAGAACCCAAAACCCGTTTCGAAGAAGATAACTTTGACCTGGACCGCGCAAAACGGAATTTAAATAACGTAGCCCTGGCTAAACGGCGCAATAAACGCTTGCGTTTTATTATAGGCGTGGGCAAGTTTTTTATTATGCTTGCGGCGTTTGGGCTATTTTTGTTGTTGTTCTACCTTGCAATGGAAATAATTGTAGTATTCTAAGGAGATACCCATGACACAAATACGCAACTTTTGCATCATTGCCCATATTGACCATGGCAAATCCACGCTTGCCGACCGTTTAATTGAACTTGCGGGCGTGCTTACCCAGCGGGAAATGACAGAGCAAGTCCTTGACAATATGGATTTGGAACGCGAGCGCGGCATTACCATTAAGGCGCAGAGCGTTCGCCTTGTGTACCGCGCCCCCGACGGGCAGGAATATATTCTCAATTTAATTGACACCCCGGGGCATGTAGATTTTACCTACGAGGTTTCGCGCTCCCTTGCCGCGTGCGAGGGTGCACTCTTAATCGTGGACGCGGCGCAGGGCATAGAAGCACAGACCCTCGCCAATGTATACCTTGCACTGGATAACAACTTGGAAATTGTCCCCGTCATTAACAAAATTGACCTTGTTGCCGCCGAGCCCGAGCGGGTGAAGGCTGATATTGAGGATATCATCGGGCTGGATACGGAAAATGCGCCCTTAATTTCCGCCAAAACAAAATTAAATATCGACCAAGTTTTCACCGCCATTGTAAACCAGATACCGCCCCCGCAGGGCGACCCCAACGCGCCGTTAAAGGCACTTATCTTCGATTCGAAGTACGACGCGTACAAAGGGGTAATTGTATTTATCCGCGTGTTTAACGGGCAAATAAAAAAAGGCACAAAGGCGCTTTTTATGGCGACGGACAAGCAGTTCGAAATTGTGGAAACAGGCTATTTTGGCGCAGGTAAATTTGTACCCGGCGATAAATTAACTGCGGGCGAAGTGGGGTATATCACTGCTTCCATTAAAAATGTACGCGACACGCAAATAGGCGATACCGTAACCGAGGTTGCGCGTCAAACCGATGAACCCTGCCTGGGATACAAGACCGCCAACCCTATGGTGTACTGCGGTGTATTCCCTGCCGACGGCGCAAAATATACCGACCTGCGCGACGCGCTGGAAAAATTACAGCTCAATGACGCAGCACTGCACTTCGAACCCGAAACCAGCGTTGCGCTGGGATTTGGCTTCCGTTGCGGTTTTCTTGGGCTTTTGCATTTGGAAATTATTCAAGAACGCTTGGAGCGTGAGTATAACCTTGACCTTATCACCACCGCACCCAGCGTAATTTACCGCGTGCATTTAACCGATGGCGAGATAATTAACCTTTCTAACCCCAACGACATGCCCGACCCTTCCCGTATTGATTTTATGGAAGAGCCCATTGTACGGGCAGAAATTATGCTGCCCAGCGACTTTATTGGTCCGATTATGGAGCTGTGTCAGGAACGCCGAGGCATTTACGAAGGCATGGAGTATATTTCCACCAACCGCGCAACGCTTAAATACGAAATGCCGCTAAACGAAATTATCTACGATTTTTTTGATACGCTAAAATCCCGCTCGCGGGGTTATGCGTCCTTCGACTACGAAATGATTGGCTACAAGCAGTCCGACCTTGTAAAGCTGGACATTCTTGTCCATCATGAGCCCGTTGACGCGCTTTCATTCATTGTTTTCGCCAAAACCGCCGCCGAGCGCGGCAGAAAAATGGCGGAGAAGTTAAAGAAAGAAATACCGCGCCATCAATTTGAAATTCCCATACAGGCTTCCATCGGCAGCCGTGTTATTGCGCGCGAAACCATACGCGCAATGCGTAAGGACGTACTTGCAAAGTGCTACGGCGGCGATATTACCCGTAAGAAAAAGCTGCTTGAGAAACAAAAAGAGGGTAAAAAACGTATGCGCCAAATCGGCAGCGTAGAGGTGCCACAACAGGCGTTTATGAATGTGCTGAAGTTGGATGAGGAGTAAATGATAAAAGATTAAAACCGTGGGACGCTGTCCCACACTCTGCAAGGGGATTTTATCCCCTTGACCCCCTAAACCGCGCCTTCGCGCGGTTTACTGTGAAGTTTTTTTATCCCGTAATATAAATACATCTTACTCCCATGTATGACTCATATGAATTAATATATGGCGATTTAACTCATGATGCTTCGTATAATAATAGTCAAATTCATAATTAATATCTAACTCTCTTTTCTTCAATGCTTCATCGAGGCAAGGCTTTAAAAAGTTTTCCATTTCATTTACCAAGAGTTGGAAATATTTTTCTTCATTGAAATATTTGTTTTTATACTTAAAGCGACCATCTAAGGGATATAACCCTTTTGCTCCAACTTTATCACCAACAAGTAACCATAACCCATACATTGTGAAAAGCCATTTAGGTGGTGGTTTAACTTCAAAAAGCTCCAAAAGAATAAATGAACACATTGAAACACTTGTTTTCCCATTAACAATAGCGCGATTTACTTCATTTTCTAGCGAACGTGCCAATGCTTTAGCTACTTTATTATGGTTCGCATTTTTTATGTCTGCTTTAATCTTTGCAACAATATTTTCATTTTCTTGAATCGCTCGGACTTCAATTTCCTTTCTGGCGAGTTCAGCATCTCTTTTTCTTCTTTCCTGTGCATTCATGGGAATTGCCTCCTTTACTAGTAGCTAATCGTTTATTATTTAATCTCGCCTTCTACTTCCAAAAATGAAACGTAAAAGAATCAATCCAAGAAAGAGAATAAAAACAATTCCCCACAGTAATGCTTGCAAGTATATTAGACCAACAATTAGCAAAAATGACATTATGTATATCGTTGCAAGCTGTACAAAATAATTAAAGATAGAAAATAACACCTGTCTTGTTTTAAATAATGTAAATACAATATTGATTATTAACAATATAAATGTGAGGATAAGAAAGGGTGTGCTTGTGAGGTTATTTAAGGCATTAATATGAATAATATTGAAATGCATTTCATTACCTAGCATATCTTGAGAAGCAACGCCCCAATTCAACGTCGCAATGGGAAATGGTAGTAATAAAAACAAACTGCCTAGGAACGCTGGAAGTTTATATGTTCGGCAATCGGGACACTTTTCAATCATTTTGCATTTATAACGGACAGTATATTTTTTACAATAACCAATTTTCATTATGTGTTGTGTCGCAAAATAAATATATGTTACAGTGATAAGTAAAACGACAATCGTTGTTACAATGAAAGAATTTAAGTGTGTAAGTCCAAATAAATTGTTATATTCAAAATAATCCCATAAAAAAAGTCCAAATAAATAACCTATATAAATAAGAATAAATAAAACAGGTAATGAAATTGATAAAAGAACAGTTAGGTATAAAGTCTTTTTGCCTTCGCCCATAATTAAACCTCCCAATGGAATAATTAATGTCAGCTATGCCCGTGAAAATGCGTATTTCTATGCTTTTTCACGGGATAACCAACAACAAAAAAGGCATGTAAGGACGGCAAAAAAATCTGCCATCACCTACACACTTGTATAAGCGTTTATACATATAAACAAAGCGTTGCTTCCTGCAACAACCCCAAGCCCTGCATACGATTTTATTGAAATAAAAGCGTAACAATGCTAAACTGCGGTTGCGCAGTGGCAGGCTATGCCTGTGTGTGATAGGTGATGCGCTACATCCCTACGCATGTGTCAAGTAGGGACAACAAGATTTTTTACAGATTTATTGAAAAATTTTTTACCCCCATCCCTCACAACTAAGCATACCACCGCTCCATCCACACAATTTCAATCTCTTTCTCGCCGTGAACGACCACCTTGTCAACCAAAAGGTCAACCAATTCGCGGTCAAGGTTTTCAACCGTTAGCAACGGACGAAATTTCTCAAGCCGTTGGTTAATTACATCTTTACCCTCGGCTAAACTTAATAACTGTTTTTGTAAATTGTTTAACTCAGAAGTCTTTTTCTCGATAGCATTATTAACGGTTTCCTTTCTGCTCAAAAATTCTTCCTGCGTTATAATCCCCGCTACCAAATCGGTTATATTTTTCGTAACAGAGCCTTCAAGGGTCTGTAATGCCCTTCGCCCCACTTTAATTCGCCCTTCAAGCTCCACTTTTGTAACCCCTGCTTGTTCAATTGCCCGCGCGTTCATTTCGTCTTGGTCGATTAGCATTGCAACAAGGGCTTTAACCGATGCCAACACCACCTTTTCAATATCTGCCTGTGTGATAACATGGTCGGGGCAGTTATAATGGTCGGTGTATTTGTGGGTCATACATACAAACGCAGGGTTAGCCTGTTTTATACGCCGCAACGTCCGATGGCACACGGGGCATTTTATTTTTCCATGGAAAATATGGTCTACAGAAACATGATTCATCATTTCCCTGCGGAGCGCTTCATGCGCTCGGTCATATTCTGCCTTTGAAACGATGGCTTCGTGGGCATCGCATACGATTATCCACTCGTCTGCGGGGCGTTGAACGCATCTGCTCGTTCCGGGGCGAACTGCTTTGCTTTTATTATTAACGGAAACCCCTGTGTACCGAATATCCCGTAAAATGTTCCCAACACTGCCATCAAGCCAAAACGAATGCGAGGGGTCAATCGGCTTCCAAACATTCATAATGCCGTTTCTTCTTTTGTACTCACTTGGCGTTGGAATGCCTCGCGCATTTAATATCTTGGCTATCTGCACGGTATTGTTGCCGTCTGTGGCGAGAGAAAATATCAACCGTACATATTCGGCACTTTCCCCGTCAATAACGAGTTTATTGCGTTCTGTTTCGGATTTTTTATATCCGAAGATTGCCCATGGGCTTATAAACTCCCCTTTTTTCATTTTAACGATTTTACTAGACATGGATTTTTGCGCCAAATCTCGGTTGTAATGCTGATTGGCGAGGTTAATTACCGCCAATTCGAGATTCGACAACGGGCTTTTTACGCTGTCATATCCATTATTGATGGCGATAAACCGCACTTCCCGCACTACGAGGTAATTCATCAAGAGGTCGTCCACATCAATGAGGTCGCGGCCTATTCGGGATAGGTCTTTGACGATAATACACTGCACCAAACCTCGCCCAATGTCGGCCATTAGCCGTTTATACGAAGCGCGTTCAGTGTGGCTTCCGCTTATGCCATCGTCTATATATTCCAATGTTTCGGCGTTGGAAAACTCAGATTGGCGTGAAATAAAATCATTCACCAATGCCCGTTGGTTGGTTATGCTGTTGCTTTCGATTAGCGCATCGTCATGTTCAGAAATGCGAAGGTATACGGCGATGGTATGCTTTTGGCTTGCATTAACGGTGAACATTTGCCAGCACCCCGCTTTCTTCTATTAAATTGTTTAATGCCGCTAACTCATCCATGTAGTTAAATACGATGTTTATTTCATTGGATAAGGGCGTGACTTCTATCCGCTTGATGAAAGCAGACACCAACACCTTATCCAACTTGGAAAATGACTTGTTTCTACGGAAGTTTTCCAAGAAAGCATTACCGCGTTGATTCTTTATTACGTAGTTATCCAACTCGGCTTGCACTCTTTCTATTCCCAAAGAGGCTACTTGCTTTTCTTGCTCAAATTTTACACGGGCCAAGTCAAAGTCTTTGCTATCCAACAAGCCCGATAAATGATGCGTATAAGCGGATGCAAGCATATCATCTGCTTTTTTACAATCGCGTTGATGCTTGTCTAACATAGCCTGTAAGGTTTGGACTTTGCTTGCAATAATCGTAGAATTTAACGCATCTTCAAGTAAGACCTCCATTTCTACACAAGCCTCCACTTGTTTTTGCAACACAGTAAAAACGAGGGGTTCTAACTTAGAAAGACGTAAGCGCGTTACGGTTGAAGCCCCTGTCGCTTGTTTAATTTCTGCCACACAACGAGGACATGCGTAATAATAAATAGGTACTTTCCCCCTACTGTTGTACGTGCGCGCCAACGCCTTACCACAACGGGCGCAGAAAAGAACGCCAACAAAGATGTTTTCATCCATCTTTTTACCCTGTACCTTATACTTCTCACCCGTTTGGTCGAGTAATGCTTGAACGGCATGGAACTGCTCTTTGGAAATGATAGCGGGGTGGGCATTTTCATGGATATACCATACTTCTTTCGGCTTTTTTGCATTTCCCTTTCCCACGCTGTCATTCTTTCCCTGCGTTTGTAACCCGATATAACAATCGTTGCGAAGGAGCTTAGATACCGCACCCCCTTGCCATATGGCGTTCTCATGTTTGTTTTGCCCTGTGAATATGCCCAAGTTATAGAAATGGACTTTCGGCGGGGGGATTTTATCTTGGTTCAACCGTGTGGCTATGCCATGACAGCTAATGCCCTGCTCACGCATGGCAAAAATACGCTTAACAACTTCCGCGCCTTCGGGTTCAACCACCACTCGCTTAACGCCATTTTCTCTAACAAGGCGATACCCATATGACGGAAGCGAACTAAAGACTTCGCCCTTTTGTTGTTTCAAGGCAAAAATAGATTTTATCTTTTTGCCAATATCCTTACTATACATATGATTCACAAGGTTTTTGAACAGTATCAATAACTTCTTACGCGCGGCATCATCGGCAAAGGAATCATAATTATCGTTCACGGAAATAAAACGCACGTTGTAACTAGGGAAAGTGTCAAAAAGCAATTCCCCCACTTCGATATACGTTCTACCCAAGCGGGATAAATCCTTTACCACCAAACACTGTACCGTGCCGTTTGTTATCCCTGCCAATAACTCGGCATATCCGGGGCGGTCAAAGTTTGTACCCGAAAAACCTAAATCCGATATTACGCCTTTGAGTTCAAGCGTTGCTTCGGGGTTATCCGCGACATAACTTTGAATAATCGCCGTTTGGTTTTCGATTGAATCCTCAGACCGCTCCCCATCATTGGATATACGGGCATAACCCCATGTGGCGTAAGATAATACCTTGGGGGTTGCAATTACAGGCGGTTGACCTTGCGGTAGATTTTTTCTGCTTGTCCGCGGCATTTACACCACCCGCCTTTCTTGCGAGGTTACATGAGGCGGTGCGGACAATTCGTTTTCATAACGAAAGCGAATTTCCATGTCCTTACTTCCGTAAACAATAATCGAGTGTACAAACCCTACGACAATGCGGCGGTTCAATTCTGTTATATTTCCATAAGATTTGAACCGCTCAATCAACTCATGGTTGCGTACATTATCCTCAAGGCGTGCTATTTCGCCTTGTAAGTGGACGATATGGGCTTCGGCATCATCAATCTTTTTGCGGAAGTCACTACGGAATAAATCATACTCGCGTTGACTAATTACACCGTCTACCCTATGGGCGTATGATTTAACGAGGTAGTCGTTATATGCTTGAATAGACAACAACGATTTTTCAATCATACCTGTAAGGGTCGATTTTTTAAGGCTTTTCAGTTCATCAAGCCCCATGTTAGCAGTGAGGTCATAGGGTGAAATGAAACCCTCTACTTGCTTGCGGATAGTTAATAGCGTGTACTTTTCCACGTTTTCACTATTGATACTGATGCTTCGGCAGTTTTTGTACCGCTTATGGGTAGTGCAAACATAATAGAGGTACGCCCTTCCGCTATTTTTCCGAATTGTTTTTGCGGTCATAGGTTGGTTACAGTACCCGCATATAATAATGCCCGAAAACAAATGAAGCTGTCCGCCGTTCACCGAAATGCGCGTATCTTTTGCTAACAATTCCTGTACAAGTTCAAAGTCATATTTGTTTATGATTGGCTCATGGTTATTTTCGTGTATACTCCATGTTTCGCGGGGGGTGTAAAAATATTTCTTCACCCGATAACTCGCCTTGGTACGTTTTCCTTGTTCCAAGTGGCCGATGTATACGCGGTTTGTTAAAATCCGCTTAACGGTGTTCGCCGCCCAAAGGGATTTTTCATTAACGGCAAAGGGGGTACTGTAGGCTTCGCCCGAAACTTTCTTGTACTCGGCGGGGGAGTGGATACCCTTTGCGTTTAACATATTAGCAATTTGCAATTCGTTATAACCCATGAGTTTATGCTCGAAGATAGTTTTCACCACTTCAGCGGCGTATTCGTCTATGATTAACTTTTTGTCGGGGGATTTCACGTAACCGAATGTGGCATAATTGCAAACAAACTCGCCGTTTTTGCGTTTGATGGCAAGCTGTGATTTTGTCTTTATCGAGATGTCCTCTAAGAATGCTTCATTGATGATGTTCTTAAAAGGAACGATTAGGCTATTATTACTGTCCGACATATCCGCATGAAGGCTGTCGTAGCCATCGTTGATAGAAATAAAGCGCACCTTTTTGGCAGCGAAGTAGCGTTCAATATATTTGCCTGTTTCAATGTGGTCGCGGCCCAGTCTTGAAAAATCCTTCACTACAACACAATTGACCGCACCGCTTTCGATATGGTTTATCATATCCTTGAAAGCATTGCGGTCAAAATTAGCCCCTGTCGCGCCATCATCGGCGACAATGTTTATTATGTTTACATCGGGATAACGCTCGGCAAAGTCGAGAATCATATCCCGTTGGTTTTTAATGCTGTTACTTTCGCTTTTATCTCTATCGTCTTTAGACACACGGGCATAACCAAAAGCATCCCACTTTTGGGCGGTATTTGTTTTCATCATGGTAGTAACTCCTTTACGTTTTAGGCGTTGCCCGCTACGCGAAAGGTAATTACCACGCTAGTCCGATAAATAATGTATCACACTATTTACGGAACGTCCACGGACATTTTCAAGTTTTTGTTAATTTCATGTTATAAATTTTTGTCATTTTCATCTCAACCCTCATACCAATGCTAACCCCTGTCCCGATAGCAAGTATTGTTTTAACCTATCCGCTAGTGATGCGGTGGTATTGGCGTAGGAAATGCGTACTACCATGTCATCACAACGATATAAGTGGGGATTTTTGATTTGGCGTAGATATGATTGTTGTCGTTCTTCTTTAGATAAGGCAGGGTTAATGGTTACGTCGCGTATGTCTGCGAGGGTGTTTATGTTGATGGTATTCATCGCTGACCTCTCTTTCGGTTCTTGGGTGAGATTTCATACTCCCAACCCAAACGCGGGCATTTCGTACATTTTTCCATGCCGTCCTTTTCCGAATAGGTACGGCGGATATGATGCGCACCCGTACTTTCATAATCATCTTTACAACTTTGGCACAAATTCATAATTTCCGATTTTCTTTTCACTTTTACTCACTCCGATACATAAAAATAAGCCCATATCGGGCTATGTAATGGAGGCACTGCGGTCAGATACACGCAGTACCCCCTTGTGATTGTTTTTGTGTTCTCAACATAATCCAAGCCGCTACGGGTAATACTAATCCCATTTAAAACCTATTTGACGGAGTGGCACTTAAAACCGCGAAGCAAGCGGTTTTAAGTGTTTTTGCCACGACAGGCAAATAGGATTTTAAATGAGGATTAGTATAAGTAGCGTCATAGCACCGCGCCGCCGTGTTTTGCGAGAACACGAACATCCGCCGTAACTCTCCCCCGTTCTGAGGAAGCTGCCCCCATTGCGATGTCTGTGGCTGGGCAGAAGTACCATTATTGGAACTGCGGGTCATCGCAAGCAAGCCGTACCATGGGCTAGTTTCGACTCAACGCTTATCGCTTGCACATTGCTGTGGTCGTGGCGGGCGTTAGCCTCGTTGCTTTACCTTTCGGGTACGCAGTTCTGATGTACTTGGGTTATGGTTTATGACCGCCACAAGAGCGGTATTTGTCAATGTACGGGAGGGGTGGAACTTGAAAAAAAGAACCCCTCACTATTAAGCCGAAATAATGAGGGGGGTGGGCAAAAAAATTTAACTTTCGAGTAAATGTTTTAGTTTTGCCAAAACCTTGCGCTTGCGGTAAGCGATAGTTTTACGTTGGGTTGCTGTTTGTATTGCCCATGCGCGCTCGCTGTGTCCATCAAAAAAGAGCGCATTGATTAGTGTGCGCTCATCATGGGATAGAAGGGTAAGGCATTTGTGCAGCTTGTCCGCCATTACGGCATCAATAGCAGCTTGTTCAACACCGGGTGATTCTGTATCGGGTACGGTTTCTTCGCCTAATATTTCGGCAGTGTCGTATTCACTGTACAGGATTTTGCCCTTGGCGCGGTCGCGTTCTTCCAGGTAACGCTCTCGGCGGTGTAGCTTGTAATATGCGCTGTAGACTTCTTCTGTAACCGCTATTTTATCACCGTTTATGGGGATGAAAAATTGCCTTTTGTCATTCATATTTTTCCTCCATTCATTTTTTTGAGAAAATTACAAAAATGAATGGAATCGGCGGTGCGCGACATTTAATCCGTTGCCAAAAGAAAAAAGCCCGACAAGCTTGCAACGCAAAGTTGCGAACTTTCGGGCCTATGTACATAACGGCTGCCTATGAGCCGTTATGTGATTTTTTGTTTACCGCAGTAATTGCAATATTCTATCCGCATTGGTATTGGCCTGAGCAAGCATGGTAAACCCTGCTTGTTGCAATAAATTTGATACAGTTAAGTGCATCATTTCTTGTGCCATGTCTGCGTCGCGTATGCGGCTGTTGGCTTGGGTTAGATTTTCGCTTGCTACAGATACGTTTTCTTTGGCAAATTCCAGGCGGTTTTGCAATGCGCCCAGGTGGGTGCGTTCGCTGATAACGTGGGATAAGGCGTTGTCGATGGTGTCTAATTCAAATTGAATGTCAAAACCATGCTCACGGGTGACATTGATGAATTGTATGCCAAGGCGACGGGCGGTCATGGCTTCGATGGTGATGAACATGCCTTGGGCTAGGTTTGCGCCTTTTTGAATCCATAAACCTTGATGCCCGCCGGGGGCGTTGCCGATGGGCGGAAAGCCACCGAAACGTTCCCATGCCATACCCATAATATTGTCTGAGGAAAAAAATGCCAATGGATTAGCAGGACTTGGCGTTGCATTTGCGCCTGCAGTCATCCAATTGTGTACAACTGCAGGTGTACCATTAATAACTGAAGCAGGTATTACACCATTAAAATTACCTAAATCTAAAAATATTCCTTGAATCCAACTATAAAATACAGCACCTCCGGCACTACGCACGGGGTCATCTGCTGGCAATGCTAGAAATGCTTGTCTAACCATCTGTTCTACCATATGTGCATCTGCAATACTTGTAATTGAATCTTGTCTACTTCTATGACCTTCTATAAAAAAATCATTCTCAAAAAAATTGTTTAATCCAGTTATGTTATTAGTAAAGCCATCGCCAAAAACATTTGCTGATGCCGCGGCGTTAAATGACGGCCCTAACCCCCACCGAAACCCCGCAGGGAGAATTGAATTTGCCCAATTTCTTACATTAATTGCTGTCGCGCCTGCACCAGAACCAATCAAGTTATTACGCTGCCCGGGCGTTAAATTAAAATAAGCGGTACGTATCATATCCGCTAACACTTCTGCTTGATTATCTGCAAAGGGTATTATCCCTGCGTCAAAGGCTACTGCATCATTAAATCCTACCATGCTAAAACTTGCAAACATATCCTTTCCATAATTTCCACTCAATAACACCCGTGTATTAAACTCGGTACGATGTGCTACGGCATCAATTTCATATATTATTTCATTAATCTCCCGCTGAATTTGTCCCCTATCGTCTAATGTGTTGCTATCATTGGCGGCTTGAATTGTTAGTTCCCGCATACGTATAACCATTTCATTAATTGTGGCCATCGCACCTTCTGCGGTTTGGATTAGTGATATACCATCTTTAATATTCCGCTCCCCTTGGTCTAGCCCGCGTATCTGCCCCCGCATTTTTTCGGAAATAGCAAGCCCCGCAGCATCATCTGCCGCGGAGTTTACCCTAAATCCACTTGATAATCTTTGTGATGCGCGTCGTTGTTGTATTCCTGTATTTTTCAAGCCTCTATGGGCATTTATCGCGAGTAGGTTTGTTCTTATTGTAGACATAAAGCACCCCTAGTTTTATAATGAAAACGACAAAAAGCCCGCCCGAGGACTGAGATGCGCGTCCTCGGACAAGCTATTATCTAACTTTATTGCTGATTACCGTCGCCACTCGGACGACGATTTCCTTGGTCGTTATTATTACCTTGGTTGTTACCACCTTGACTATTACCGTCTTGGTTGCCTTGGCTTGTATCAAGATTAATAACCATTGTATAAGGTGCGTCGCTCAAATTTGTTGCAATGTCAACGATATCAAAGCCGTTGGTACCGTCATGGCCTAATACGTCAACACCATTAAGCGTTACTGTTGTGAAGGTTAAGGTTACAACATCCCAGCCAAAAACACTTTGGATATGAAGCACATGGTAATCCATATCCTGTAGGCTAAATTCGTTGTCGTTTTCATAACTGCTAAAAGGTTCAAGTCGCAGTTCTTCACGATAAGTTATACCGTTAGGGAATATAAATGAAAAGGGGATAACGATAGTGCCTTGGTTTGGCATAAATTCAATGGCGCGCTGCCCTGTCGCCACATCATGTACAATACGAAAATCATTCATTCTATGTCCTGCAAATATACTGATGAAGGGGTTGCCGTTTTCATCGGTACTTGCGTTAATAAAATCAACAAGAATCACATTGTCATTATTGATGGGAATGCGCACCGTTGGTGGCACATAGTCAGTTAAAAAAACATCGGCAATCGGCATTGAATACTCAACCGATAAAAACACAACAATTTCTTCACCGGCAAGGTGGTGTGAATAATTAGGGTTGCCGCCTTCTGCCCAAAAAAGGTCAACCCGCAAATTTGCCTCGGTGGCATTTGCGGGCATTAAAAAGACAGGGGGAAGAATAACGGGCGCACCGGCTTCATCATCTTCTTTTTCGTATTCTTCATCGTAGTAATAATCGTCGTCTTTGTCGTAATCATAATCGTAATAATAGTCGTCGTCTTTGTCGTAATCATAATCGTAGTAATAGTCGTCGTCTTTGTCATAATCATAATCGTAGTAATAGTCGTCGTCTTTGTCGTAATTATAGTCGTAGTAATAATCGTCGTCTTTGTCGTAATCATAATCGTAATAATAATCGTCGTCTTTGTCGTAATCATAATCGTAGTAATAGTCGTCGTCTTTGTCATAATCATAATCGTAGTAATAGTCGTCGTCTTTGTCATAATCATAATCGTAGTAATAGTCGTCGTTATAGCGGCTATCGTCATCGCCGCCATAAGTATCATAACCATCGTAAGGAACAGTAGCTTCGGGCGTGATCACCGTTAACGTGATGTCCTCAAACAGGTCATGAAGGTCGCCTATTGTGGCAGCCACTACATCGCTTCTGATGCTGAGTGCTACCGGGGCCAGTGTGCTTTGGGCAAGCATCACAAAAGCCACTGTTAAGGCCGCAAACTTCTTCATCATGTCCATCATGTTCTTCTTTTTCATACCGTTCATCTCCTATCTTTTTTGGGATTGCAAGAGCGACCCAATACATTTAGGTTAACCCGTTACTTTGACGGGAAGAGGCTGAGGTGATTTTATATTTTATCTTTCTGTAGTTTTTTACCATTGCTTGCTTGTTTGCAAGGGGTGAATCGTTGATTGGTTTAAAATATGTACCAACGCAAATACGTTAGATGATTTGCTTGGTGGGGATGATATGCCTTGTAAATATCGTTCGTCAATAGTAAAATCCATAATCACTCCCGAACGTGCGTATGCGCACGTTCGGGATATACCCCTGCCGCAAACCCCTGTTGACATGCTATTATTTGCACACGCACAAGTCGTATATTTAATTGCATCTCATGTGGGCGGGAGCGTGTAAAATGGAAACTAGCGTGCTTCACCGACTGGCAGTATCATGGACAATAGCTTTGAACCGTTACGCGAACAGGGACGGGCTAGAGTTAAAGAAGATGATTTTGGGCATGGAGATGTTGCTCCATAATGTGCCTAAATTAATATTGATGGTCGTGACTGCTTATATCGTTGGAATATTGCCCCTTACATTAGCAACATGGCTTTCGTTTGCGGTCATTCGTCGATATGCCAGTGGACTTCATGCAAATAACAGTATAGTATGTAGTGTAATGACGATAATTATGTTTGTCTTTTTACCACTTGCGTTGCAAAATGTAATTATTAGCCACGTGACACTTGTTGTAGCGTTTGCAACATTTGGGGTGTCATTGTGCTTATATGCTCCTGCGGACACTTTAGCGCGTCCTATTGTTAATAAAATGAGACGTATTATATTAAAGCGAAAATCAATTATTGCTTGTTTTAGCCTGTTTATAACGACATTAATTTTTCACATGGACAAATTGAGTGTGGCAATTTTAATAGGCGTTGCGTGCGCTATTTCATTAACGCTACCTATATCATATAAAGCATTAAAAAGGAGCATGAATAATTATGAAAAATACGAATAATTATTGCGATTTGTTGAGTTGTATAGTGGTAATATTTACTGAATTATTAGCAAAAGCACTTATTAAACAAGCCGAACAAGGCGTGAAGCATTCTATGGCTTTTTTCATGTCGGAACCAAACATTGGACATGAACTTATAGAAAGTGAGCAAAATTGATGTTAACAAGAAATGACTTTGTTATTTATTTCTTATTAACAACACCCGCCATTGCAACATTTTTTATAACATTTCTCAATATATCAACACTAAAATTAAAACTCAAGCATGTTACAATAACAATTATTACAATGTATTTTGTATCAATAATATCCTTACATGTACCATTGATAGCTTTTAACATTCTTGGCAACATGTTTTTACTTCTATGCTTGATTGTAGTAGCTTACAAAAACACGAATGATATATTGTTAAGTGTATTCTATTCGTCATTTGCTGTTGTAATTAGCATGTTTTCAAATACAATAATAGGCATTCCTGTTCTCTTGGCGCTTGATGTTTTGCAAGAGGATATTCATTACAGCATAATTATTCAGATAGTTATCACTGTCCCAACTATTGCATTAAGTTTTTTAATGTCAAAGCGTATAGGAGAAATAATTAAAAAAAGCTTTTCTCCTTTATCTAAAGAGAATAAAAGACTTTTTACAAGATATGGATTTTTGCTTTCAACACTAGTATATTTAATTTCCCAAGTTAATACATTTGTATACAGAATTGTTGAAAATAGAATTATTTTGTCATCAATCAACGTTATAGTCATTACAGTCATATTTTTTACAGCATTTATTATCATTATTGCAAACTCACGAACTCAACAAAAACTTATGGAATCTGAATACAAAAATCAATCATTAAAAGACTTAGAAGCACACAATCAACAATTAGAACTCGCTTATGACGAACTACGAAGCTACCGCCATGACCACCTCAGCCTTTTACACGCCATTATCGGCTTTGCAAATGACGAAAATCACGAGCGTATTAAAACCTACCTAAACGATACCTTAAAATATGCAAAAGAAACATTGGATAAACTGGATGATGCAATGAACAAGCTGGGGTACATACACATTCCCGAGTTAAAAGGCCTGCTTTCGGTTAAATTTGCACACGCGCTTGCCAACAATATTGAAGTAGAACTTGATTTAGCCGAACCTATTGACGATATCCCCCTAAACCGTATGGATTTATGCCGGATTGTGGGCATTGTCGTGGATAATGCGATAGAAGAATTGCTGTCTAACGATAGTAAAACAAAGTTATTAAAATTCGGCATACTACCGGATGATGAACGTATTTTGATTGTTTGCAAAAACACATGTACATCACTCCCCTTGGTGGAAAATATATTCGAAAAAGGATTTACAACAAAGGGGAACAGCCGAGGGCTGGGGCTATATACCCTCAAAAAAATGAGCAAAAAATGCAACAATTTGTCCGTCACGGCATACCCTAAAGACAACGAGTTCGCGCTTATTATATCCATAAGGCTGGTGTAACTATGTTATCTATTTTTATATGCAAAGACGACCACCGCTATAAAAAACTAATCAGTGACTGCATACAAAAATACCTCACTGAAAATGATTACGATATTGAATTAGCACTAAGCACTTCAAAACCTGCAAAAATTATTCAACACATCAAAGGTTCTTCGGTAAAGGGGCTTTACTTCCTAGACATTGAGTTAGAAGACGGCTACAACGGCGTGGAGTTTGCTAAAAAAATACGTCAACACGACCCTCGGGCTTTTATCGCATTTATTACCGCGCACCCCCGATATATGTCACTCACCTTTGAGTTTCGCGTAGAAGCCCTTGCGTATATACAAAAAGAATCAGATTGCATTGTACGAAAGAAAATAAAAATCTGTATAGATGATGCCTACGAAAAACACGTTTCACGCGCCGATGAAGGCAGCTACACATTCAAAACACCCACAGGCAAACACGTATCATGTATGCTTGACGACATACTGTTCTTCACAACAGACGCACCCGCTTCTAAACACCAAGTAATCATACACACAAGAAAACTCCAGTACACATTTTATGGTGCGTTAGATAACATATCAGCAACACTGCCCGCCGGTCAATTTTACCGTTGCCACAAATCCTACCTCGTTAACGTAGGAAACATAACCGAAAGCGGCAAGCAATCCCTAAACAACGGCAAAGACCGCATGATTATGTCTGACGGCATGGACTGCCTAGTTTCATTCCGGAAAAGGAAGATGTTGTTTAATTTGTTGAAATCGTTGTAAGGTCTGCTGCGCCTAAGTAAAAACTATTGACCGACCTAAACATGCCAAACTTAAACCCAAGCCCGTAGATAAATTCTTCGTCTATCTTCCAAGGCTTGGGTTTTTGTATTTGGGTATAAATATATTCTATACAGCTACATAGTGCGTTTCGCGCTTCTTCCCCATGTGGTACATCATCGGGTATAAACGCACTGGAAGTATTGAATACGTCAAGCATATCGTTCAAGTCCGCACAGTTAAGCCAGTGGGCACAGGCCATGGCAAATGACCCCTTGCTTTCATCTAGGTTGTTGGCGGTAACTTCACTGAGCAGATGTGAAACATACTCTGCTACGTCGGAAAAATTATCGCTCCCGCCATCGGTTAGCATAATGGCGTAGTATTGGGCGATAAATTCCGTCCAGACTTGATAACCACTGTGTACCAAGCCATCATATACTTCATCTTCGGGATTATCGGGGGTTGTACCGCTTCCGTAGATGTCGATAAAGTGCGTACCGTCCATTTCCGTTTTGGCACAAAATATGTGCATGAGTTCGTGTAAAATAATTCGCCGAAAGTCCTTTTTGCCAATTCTTGAATTATGTCGCACCAGCACTGCCGATTTTTCCCTACCAATAAGGGCATTAGCGGCAATGGAAGTGTTTAACTGTCGGCATTGGGCGGCGTTAAGTTTTTTATCGGGGCAATATTGGGCGCATAATGCTTTAGCCCTCGTTGCCATTTCGAACTTTTTAACAAATTCAAAAATTATGTCATCGGCAGTAAACGGCATATCGGGCATTGCCTTGATAAAAAAATCCAGTGCATCAACGGCGTGGGTTTGCATTTCGCTTGGCTTCATTTATATGGCCTCGGTTCTTTTGGGGTTGGGGCATTATTGACCGCTAACGCAGTCGGATAAGCCAAATAATTGCGCTAACTTGTCGAGTACATCTGCGGGGAGGGGTTTTGCTTTCAATGACTTCAAATTATCTGTTAGGTGCGCTTCACTGGAAGTACCCGTCAATGTAACATGTATGCCCGCGGTATGGGTGCAAAAACGGTACGCCGCGTCCATGATGCTAGAAGCAATGGGTGTGCCGTCTGCACCCAACGCGGTTAGGAAGTCTAATGCGTTTTCCGTAGCTTCCAACCCCGCGCCTCCTTGGTTGTTGTCGAGGATTTTTTGTATATCGGATTTCATCTGCGCGGGGTCGGATAATGCACGGCGCACAGCAAACATACACTGCACTCCGACATTTTGTTTGATGGCACGGGGAAGAATGGTCTTTGCCGCTGATGGGTTCATCATGTTGTAGCCCACCATGATTACATCAAAAATATCATCGGTTAAGGCTACATCTAACATTTGATGGGCGGTGTCTGCGCCAAATTGCTCGGTTATGCCTAAGAAGCGGATTTTGCCCTGTTCTTGGGCTTTAATTATTTCGGGTACAAGCATTTCTTTAATGTCTATATAATCGTTGAGTAACACTGCATGGAAGTTGTAAATGTCAATAAAGTCGGTATTTAACGCACGAAGGCTCGCGTCTAAGGTTTCGTGAAATTTTTGTGCATAATTATCGCGCCAGTTATCCCACACAGGGTACTTGGTGGAAATTACATAGGTATTGCGGGGGAAGGACTTTAACCCCACACCCAAGGCGGGTTCTGTGCCGTAGGCCGTTGCTGTGTCAAAAAAGCGAACGCCCATTTCATAGGCTTTTCGGGTTATGCCCGCGGCGTGGGCCTCGCCGTATTTTTGCAAACCCAATCGGGAATGCCCACCGCAACCTAACCCCGCCGCAGTAGTGACAATGCCTGTTCTACCTAATGTTATCGTTCTCATGTGAAACCCGCCCTCCGTGTTTGATTTTCCGCCATTTTACCACATTATAGGCGTTTTGATGTTTCTACAATGTACGGTTTTATTATGTTTTTATACGTAACACCGTTTGATTTGAAATCTAGCATGTTTATGGCGGGGTTGATGATGGTCGGGGTCTGCGTAACCGAGGAGGAAAATTGGGGGGCGTACATGGGGTTGGGAGCATAGGTTAATACCGTGGGTTTGGTTGATTTTACTTGCTTTAGGGCTTGGGCAAACTCTGCTATTTCGTGCGGGGTGTTGCTCGCCCCGCATAACAAATGGACGTTGGATTCTTTGTACTTCCGCGTGGCTTCGCGTTTTACATCGCCGTAATCCATAATGATGAAATTGTAATCATACTTGGGCAACATACCCTCGTAGAAATCTATGGTATCGTGGGTGAAGTAATCTTCTTCGGTGTCGAAGTTATATGCAGTAGCAATATTTTCAAGATGGTTGTGGGTATTAAGGGCGACATAGCAAGCCGTGCCACCATGGTTCTTAATAAAATTGGTAAGCCCCAATGCGAAGGTAGTCGTACCCACCCTGCGTGATGCACCAATGATGCCAATAGTGATATTTACGCAGTCGAAGCGGTAATGCTCATCTTCCATATCTTTTTCGATAATGCTTTGCGCCAACGGGTCTTTGGGTGCGGTATTAATAGGTGCAGGAAGTTTAAAGGGTGTGTCGTAAATTTTTACAAAGGGTTCTTCCTCATCCACTTCGTCATATTCCTGTGCATTAACTGCTTGGGGTTTATGCTTTAACAGACCATCAAAGGAAAGGCACTCGGCTATTTGTGCGAGTTTTTCTTCCATGATTGAAGCGGTAACAATATCCGTTACGCCGATTTTCACCAAGCTCCGCGATAAATCGTCTAGCCCGCTAATACTTTCATGGATAACGATAACCCGTGCGCTGTACATGGTTTGGAATGACTGTACCGCTTCTAAAAATTCCGTGTCGGTTTCGGATATGGCTAAGCGTTCTACGCAGAAGAAGCGACAGCTTGCAAACTTCCTCACTTCCATAATCATAAACTCCGACAAGATGAAGTTACCCGTGATTTTGCGTACATGCAGATTATTTTCCTGTGCCGCTATGTCTAGCAAGTTTGCACTTTCGCTACGTGATAGGTATAAAATCATTTTTATTTTCCTCCCGTTTTTATGGGGTTTATGGGCCAATTATCCAAAATGCACCCCCTGCTCCTGCGCCCCTACGGGCTTCGTCCAGTATGAGTTGAAAATCCCATGGGCGTTCGCTTCGGCTAAGACTTGCAGGGTCGGCTACGAGGATTTGCCCGTCGGCGGTAACACCCCGCAACACAATAAAATGCCCACTACGGGTAAAATGCCCCCGTGCCATTAACGCGATAACGAGTTTACCCTCATGCAAGGCATCTAAAATACGCTGCGGGTTGTTTTGTACGTTGTACTCAACGGTAAGCCCAAAACCCCGCGCCCCGTTGGGGATTAAACTGTGAAATGAACCCTGCTCCCTTGCCCACCCGCCGTTAGCCACTGCCCATTCTGCCATTTCTATGGGGTCAACGATGCGGTCTGTTAGACTGGAAACCACAATAGAAAGCGCGGCGGGGCCGCAACCATGTGTACCGATGCGGTCTGTGCCAAAGGGTTGGTTGGCGAAGCGTATATCTAATTGGTTAAAATAAATGACATCAATTACACCGTCGGTAAAAACAATATCGCCGTAGTTAATGCCACTACCCACGATATAATCGCGTTCGTAGATGCCGATGGTTTGGTTGTAGCCAAATTCTTGTTGGAAATTGGTCACTGCCCGAAGTTCATCGGGCAGTAACCAAGCGTACAGGAATGATAGCGGGCTTGTGAGTAAATACACGATAAACGCGGTTAATAATAAAAGCCCCACAACGGGGGCGGTGATGGCGATAAGCATTCGCCGCCGTTTTTCTTCATCGGTTGCTACATCTACCGCAAGTTTAACCAACAACTTTTTGACTGCCGCCGCTAGGGGAGCTGCCATATTACCTGCCCCCCGCCTTGCCGAAGTAGTCAAACTTGTATTCGGGTATTTCAAAATTAACATGTAGGCGTTTTGCACCAATCACAAACAGGGCATGGCCGCGCTTCTTGGATAAAAGCAATTCTTCCTCGGCTTCGGTTAGGCTGTAGAGTTCTTTGGTTTCCAAGAGGTTTTTACCGTCTGTACCCATGAGGATTTTATAACAGGGAATATCCAAGAGAGCTTGTCCGTATTGCTTGATGCTTGGCGAAAGAAAATCCACCACCGAATGAGAAATAATCGCAAGCCCTGCTTCATATTTACGTGCGCGTTTTGCCACGTTACGCAAAAATACAAGACTTTGCGGTACGCTTTCATCTATCATCAAGTACGCCTCATCGCAGATAAGCAGTACCCGTTCATTGCGGTCTTTGCTCATCTGCTCCCAGCACCAAGATAGCAAAGTGAAATACTGCGCCCGTTTAATATTGTCGCCTGTGTTTTGCAAGCTGTGGGTGTCAAGGCAAATACACAGAGAGGAAGTTTCCACCGTGCTATGCCCGTTCCAAAGGAATTGGTCGCTGCCAAGAGCGAGGTCGTGAAACAGTAATGCCAATTCCTTGTGTTCATCGTCTTTTTGGGTTTTTGCTTTCTTTTCAAGCAAGGTATGAAGGTCGGTAAACGTGGGGAAGTCGGTATTTTTGAGATGTTTGATGTCTGTATCCCAATCAATATTAAAATTGTTATATAGTTCAATAATGGCCTGCTTGAGTATGGCGCGTTTCATGTCCGACAAGCTAGGGATATACAGCTTGAAAAATATTTCTAGGTTTTTTATGTGTAATGCCATGTCACTCATGCCGTAGCCTTCGTCTACGTACAGGGGCGTGTCATTGTCGGGTTCGGCTTCGTCTGTATCGCGGGGGGCGGGACGGATTTGCAACGGATTTAACAACCCACGCTTATCGCCCCCTGCGTTTATCCAATCGCCGTTAAGGTTTTCGCATAATTCTTTATATTCTTGTTCCGGGTCAATGAAAATAAGTTTCGTACCCTTCATGTATTCCGCAAGGGCTAGGTGCTTAACGGCGGTAGATTTACCCACCCCCGCCACACCCATAATTACCATGTTGGAATTGGTGCGGTCATCGCCCCGTTTCCACGTATCAACAATAATTAAGCCCCCGCTGTTATCCTTGGCGAAATAATAACCCGTACCGTCATTAAACCCACTCGAAGCAAAAGGAAAACCGCCGACAAAGGTACTCATCGGCACGATGCGCTGTATGATGTTTTCAATTTTACCCACTGTGGGGAACGTGGGCGAGATATTTTGCAAACCCTCTTTTTGTAAACTCGCCAATGCCCTGCCTTTGCATTTCATTACACCCAGCACACTGTCTACCCTGCGCGTTACCTTGGTGAAGGATTTTTCATCGCGGGCGATGGGCATGATGGATATTGACATTAACCCAACGGTTTCACCGTTTTGGTCGATTTGTAGCATAATACGGTCGCCATCTTCGGCGGCCTTTTCTGCACGTTGGCGGGTAAGCGGGTCTTTTGCACCCTCGGCGGTGACGCGGTTATGGACGATGCTCTTGGAAATGGCAGTAATTAACGCGCTGTTATCCACAGGCTTGAACCCGATGGAAACAACGGTACTCGGAATGTTCGTGATTTTAGACAGCCAGCCCATGTCTACCTTCTGCGGAAACTTCACCACGCCGTATACCCTGCCTGTGTTTTCGCCAATGACTAAGCTGTTGCGTTTAATTTCCAACCCCATGGGGGTAATTACATTTAACAGGGCTTGGTTGACGGGTGCAAAATCGGTAGGCTTCTGTTTGGGTAACATTTTATTTATCATCGGTTAAATCCCCCTTCAATAAGCGGTATCGCCGCCTCAAAATTGTTATCTTCAATATGGGTATAACTCGGATTGTTTACGAGGTTGCACAGGCGAACAATGTCTTGCTGCCCTAAAATTTCGCAGGGGATTTTACAGCTTGAGAAATTGTCTGCCATGAGCCGTGCGCGGTTGATGAGTTCCCGCTCCACGCCGTCTACTGCTTTATCCCACAAGACGATGTAAAACTGGCGTTCTACAATGTCGCCCCCCATGGCAAAGTTAGACATTTCCACCATTTCGGCCTTTAATAATTCCCGTTGGGTGGCATTGGGGGTCATTAGCATGGAGTGCAATTCGGAAAGCAAGGGTGAAATGTCAATAGGGCGTGAAACGGCGATAAACTTAAACGGGAAGTGTGTACCCGACATTTCCGCGGTAAGGGTACGCACGATGTTCCGTTTTTCCGTTTTAGAATAAAGGTCAATGCTTATGGGCGTTAGCTTCAAATAACATAACGCCATATCATCGCGGGTGTAGAGGAAGTTCGCGCATATATCCTTGACGTTAATAAATTCGTTGGCGACTACGGCGTTGGTGGTAGTTTTATCTTTGTATTTATTCGCTTCCGCTTGTTTAATAAAGAAAAAAGCGGCGAATCCGCCGCCAATGCAAATGAAAATCATAATGATAGATAAGAGCAAGTGATAACACCTCCGTCAATTTCTAGGCGCAACGCGCCAATCGTCAAATAGCGTACCGTTAATGGTTACATGGTCGGTTAAATTCATGGATAACATGCCGCCGGGTGTCCATGCGTCTAACACCCATGTGTAGACGATATACGAACCGTCGGGAAACCACACGGGTGTAAAATGAGAACGGCGGTTAAAGGTACTAAAGGGGTTATGTTGAAATTCCATGCGCGTGGAAAATCCCCCCTCCATTAGTTCAAGTAACCGCCAATAGGTGGTGTAGTGAAATTCGGGGAAGTAGCTTACCGCCGTTTGTGCACCTGTCACATGAATGCTTGGTGCATTGGTAGAAAAACTTGTGGTAACTACGTTATTTACGCCGTACCCGCTTTTCATGGTATTGCCTACGGCAGTGGGTACTTTGGCATCGGGGGTGATACGGCTTGTGGCGGTTAGGCTTGCGGAGTATGCGTTGGTGAAAAATTCAAACCAGCCGTTATCTACCCATTCGCCGAAGTCATACCACTGGCCGAAGTCGTGATAAAAGCCCGCGCATTCATAACTTCCAAAATCCTCGTAACTTCCGCCATCTTCGCTATCTTCATCTTCAACCCACTGCATGTTTGATACCCATTGGTCGTTGCTTACCCAGCTTATATCTTCAACCCATTGCCAATCGTATTCCCATTCCCAATAAGGAATCCATAACGCCCACCATACTGTCCACTGTGCCGAGGTACGCTGTGCATTATTGGGTGGCGATACCGTAGAAAAGTTAAGGTGGCGGTCGGTGGCGCGCGGGTCGGGGGGAGGGTTTCGTTCGAGGTCTACGATGCGGGCATTGATTTGCTCATCGCTCAGATAACCCGTACATGTACTGATGGTAATGGTGACGTTTTGCTCGGTGGGTGGGGTCGTCCATCGAAACCATACTACTTGGCTACTATCTTCGGGGATAACAATATTGCTCATGGTGTACGTGCGCCCCAACACATAAAATGTTACAGTAGCGGATGCGTGTGGATTTATTTCATCAACGGTACTCAACGTAACCGCCGTTATTACTTCGGTGTTGATGCGGTATTCCCGCTCAAATGATGCGGGTGGCGGGGGAACGGTTACAGGTGCATCGGTATAACTCACAATACCCACGCCCAAATATCTGAGAATGGTGGCATTGGATTGTGTGCCTGTTGCCGTTCCTGTGAATGCGGGTATGCCTAAGTCCGTATGTTCCAAGAACAGGGCAAGGGGTAGATTTTGGTGGGATAAACTCGTCATACGGTTGCGTAATGCGCCGTTTAGTTGTTGGTCGTAAAGCGCGGCTTCGTGGGCGGTCATGGCTACGTTGTTGCCTTGGAAACGGAAAAAAGCGATGGGTTCGATGACAAGCCTGTATGCACCGCTTACTAATCGTTCAAAGGGAATGTCGAAGTCATTGGCTATCATCATGGCCGCACCTTCGGAGGTGAAGTATCGGCGTATTGCATCAATATTGGCACGGCTTCCGCTACTGATAATGCGCGGCAGTGCGGGTGATGGGTTTCTAAAGGAAAACCCGCCTACAATCGGGGATAAACTACGTCCACCCGTATATTGCAACTTCGACACGTTACCGAAGTGCATGACATTGTTTGCGGGGGTCATATTGGTGTAGTTAATCGGCGTACCCAATGTAGCTCCCGTTTCTGCGTGAACAATGGAAACCCGCACACCATCATTACCCGGATTCCAAAAGTCTGTAGCTGTGCCTTGCCCCATACCACCACCCCCGCCGTCTATGTTGGGGTCGCCATCGGCGAATGCGGTGATGGGCGTAAAATATAAAAGAAAAAGTATTGCGAAAAATAAGACCGTTAAATTTTTTATCATCATCTGCCTCCAATCAAAAAGGAGCAAGCGTTGTGCCTGCTCCTTGGTTATTTTTATCGGGTGAATTACCCCATGTTGCCTATTTGTTTATCCCAATCGCCATCCGAACCACTTTGCCCGCCTTGGTTTTGCCCACTGCTTTGCACCCATCCAAAACCGGGTACATATACCGCGCCGTTGTTGCCGCCACCTTGCGGTGTGTTATTCGGTGGGGTGGTCGGTGCGGGTTGCGTTGTTGTAGCGGGGGGCGTGGTTATTGGGGGTGGCGTAGGGGTCGGAAGATTAGGTTTTACATCAGGGTTGGTGAGTGCGGGGTCAAGGGCATTGTGTGCTTCCACATCTTCAAGGGTTGCGTAACCGTCCCGCTCGCCTGTAAACGCCGTATCGGGTAACTTCGGCGGGGCGGGTTGTGCCGTTTCAACTTGGGTTAATTGAATGTCGGTAATATCGCGTTCCTGTTCCATTTGCTCGGCAGTGATGGGGAGCAAAACAATGGCGGGTGGGGCAATGGTAGGTGTGGGTTCAATTATCGGCACGGGAATGTATACTGTGCCAACATCATTTTGCACTACGGACAGGCCACTCTCGATATAGCTAACTGCCGTGTCTGCGATTGTGGTGTTGTACACTTCTTCATCGGGTGTATCTGCGTTGGTTGCCTGTTGCGGCAGGGGATTAAAGGTAAAATATAACCCAACCAACACAACAGCGGCGAATATAAATGTGATTACCTTTACTGCTTTTCTATCCTTGAACATAACCGATTCCTCCTTATGATTACGTGGGGTGGTGTTGCCGTTTCTTCATTACATATACTTATTATAGGGGATGTTTGCTGACCGTCCAGTCGGAATAGCGCACAAACTTTTGCGGTTCACGCACTCGCTTTCCAGTGCAGAACCCACAAAATTTGGATAACTTAATCCCATGTGTTGCTACAGGATGAAAAATTGCATTTCTATATTCTAATGCCGTATAATATGACTACGAGGTGACACACTTATGGGGTTGGATATTTTAATAGATAAACTCACGCCCTGTCTTATTGAAATAAAAACGGGTGAAGTAAAAAATACGGTGTTCATGTTGGCTAACGAAATCGAATTACGCAATTTGCCTCAAAAAGGTTGGCTTTTCGATTGGGAGCAACTCGAATCGGGCAACATAAACATTTACAAGCTACTTGTTGAGGACAGTGATGTTATACAGGGCTTAGTAGCATTGGAAGTAATGCGTGGAACGGTATATGTCGTATTGGCAGAAAGCGCGCCACACAACCAACCCCAAAGCAAAACTTATGAAGGCGTTGGGGGTCATTTATTTGCCATTGCCATAAAATTATCCATCCGAAATGGTTTTGGCGGGCATATTCACTTTGATGCAAAAAACTTAAAATTAGTTCAACATTACAAAGATGCTATATTCGCCACACATATTGGCGGTTTTCACGAATATAGAATGGATGTAGATGAAGATGCCGCGTTGAAAGTGATTGAAAAATACACCTTGGAAGGAGAGTTTGGCACATGACAGCAGAAGCAATTAAACACTCGCAAGAATACGACACCCTTTTTCAAACATATGGCGGTACGCTTGCACCTGTTGAAATTGGTGGGGTGAATCAAAACCGCAATTCAAAATGCGGGCATATTGCGCTTATGAAGTTTGTTAAAGAAAATAATGAACCATTACCCTTAACTGCCGAACGAGCAAATGAAATTGCGGCACTTTTGCACGTAAAATAGATATTATATATCAACAAAGCCCTTGCTTGCGCGGCATATCGTGCAAGCAAGGGCTAATTTTATGCTCAAAACCGCGGAGTCCACCCTGCTGTGCATCGTATCGTTATCCGCATGGGCGGGAGGCGTTCCCACCCAAACGATAGCGGTACTTCCAACCGAATCGTGGCATGGGCAAGAAATTGTCGGGCAGTATCTCGATTGGCGGGTGCAAAGGGTGCGTTAATGATTTGAATATTCAAGTTAGATAATCGGTACTCCACCGTACCCCCTGCGTATTTCACTAAATACCCACCTTCGCGTTGTAACCCCAGCAGTTCACTCAACCTAGCATACACATCTCCTGTGTTAAATTGCTCCCGAAAACCGCTTCCATCATTCACAAACCCACCACTATGCCCTTCACGTAAAGAAGCGTATACGTCGGAAAAATTACCCGTGGAAACGGATATGATGGCCGATTGCAAACTATCTCGTACCCCCTGTGCAATGATTAATAACCGCATATACTCAAAGGCGGCACTGGCAACGATGACAATAGAGAGCGCAATAGCAATAGTAAGCGGGTAGGACAGGGCCTTTTCGCAACGCAAGATGTTTCTAATTCGCTTCATCGCCAAAACACCTCGCTTTTGCCTATCGCCCTAGAGATTAGGGTTATCGGGAATGAGCCAAAGTTGAAAAAGCCTATGTCATGTTGCAAAGTAAGGGTGAGGGTTACTTCCGTGTCGATTTGAATATTGCCCGTTCTGCTCCATGAAATGTCGGGACTGATGCCCAAGGTGTTGCGGAGTTGGGTTGCCCGTGCGTTGGTTTCCGCGCCGACACGCCCTGATATTTCCGCTTCCCGCACCAATTCGGCGGCGAAGGTATCTAATTGATGCTTGGCGATAAACACGGGGAATACATGCACCGCCAACGCAACAAACAGCATGATAACCAGCACCGTAATGACTACATCAATGTAGCCCTCGGCGCGGTTGGACTTTAACAGCTTCATTTTCCACCCCTTAAAATAGGTTGCCAAAGGCCGCCATTATTTCCACGCCGATTATGGCAAGGTACATCGCCAAGAAACACATCAGCATGTAAAATGAATATTTCTTAATCTTGCCGGGGCGTTTCATGGCTATCATCTTCAACTTCTGTATTTCAAGTTGTTTCAAGTCATGGGCAAGCATTTGAAAATACACGATGCCGTTATCACCCCGCATAACAGCGATAAGCCCACGCACAACGTCGGATAATTGAGAACTACCCATACGCGCCTCGAAGCGGGTAAGTGCCGTTTCGTGGGAACCCGATTTCATGTCGGCAATAGTAATTTCTAACTCCGTGCGTAACGCATCGCCCGCGTGTTTTTGATAAGTTTCAAAAATAGAGAGAATGTCACGGCTTGCTTTTAATTCTTGCGTGAGGGTGTTTACGAAGCGTGGCAATTCGGTTTCGATGGCTTCGCGTTTTTTGCGTACCACCTCATCTGCGGAGTTATATTCTTTGAAAAATACAGCTATCGCCATACAAATAAAGATGGGCGTGAGTATGGGGATGAGTAATAAACAGGGTATCGCCAGTGCAAGAATTAACCCCGCCTTAACGATAGCCTTGGCCGTAAACACTTCGGGCGAAAGGTTAATATCCGCGGATTTGAGCGTGGATGTCATTTTGCGTTTTTTGTAATCGTTCATTTTGATATACATGGACAGCTTCACCGCAAGGTCGAAAATAATAGCTTCAAATGACTTAGCTTGTTTCTTTTCCCTGCGGGTGACGGCGATTACCGCTTTTGTGGTGGCGAGAGTTGGGATTTTTAATACATCGGCAAGGACAAAGTACAATCCTATGCCAAACAGGATAAAAAACGGAATGAGTATAACGAGCATAACTCACCTTCTTTCAAAATTATTTTGCATTGATTTTGCATATGAAATGTGATACATTGCAACCGAGATTCGTATGTTTAGAAGGAGGCTATATGACAAAAAACGAAACCCTGCACATTCGGGTTAATGAACACGTAAAATCAAATGCCGAAAACACACTTAGGTTGCTTGGCATATCCATATCAGAAGCGGTAAACATGTTTCTTCACCAGATTCCACTTGTGGGGGGGCTTCCTTTTGATGTGAAAGTACCCTTGGCACCGGAAAGCGTTGTTGCTTCAGATAAAATGGATTTATATAAAAAACTGGATGTGGGTATGGCACAAATTGAATCGGGCGATGTTGTTGATGCGGATGTTGTAATGCGCCGTTTGAGTGATAAGTATGGCTTATAAGGTTACTTATTCCACACAAGCGTCAATAGACCTTGAAGCCATTATTGAATATATTTACGGCGAACTGCATAACCCACAAGCTGCTCAAAATTTTTTCAATAAAACAGATGAAACCCTTGTAAGGCTTCGTGATAATCCTTTTATCTTTCCCCTACACCATGATGAAAGGCTGAGCGCGAAGGGACTACGATTCGTAACGATTGGCAGTTATTTAATGTTTTATGCCGTTGACGAAAAGAACAATTTGGTAAACATCGCGCGAATTATTTATGGCAGACGAAACATATCAGCAATTATTTGATTGCAAACTCCTACCTTTTATATTCAATGGGGCGTGTCAACCGAATCACTGCCGCCAGCGATATAAACAACGCTGCCGCCGATATTGCCAATATACCCTGCCCAACGATGGTATTCATTAACGTGTCAAACCAACTTCTGTTGAGGAAGAAAATTAACGGGATATTTCCCACCAACAACATCGCCATGATGATAAATTCCTTCATGGGTTCGTATAGCAAAATGTCTAACTCTGCCGATACCACGCGCATGTCCGATAACTTGGAAATAATGGGTGTTAAAGTAGTTTTGAGGGTTTTATCGTCTTGGCAAGCAATAACCGCGTCAATCCATTCGCGGTATACCTCGTTGGCGATTTTGTACTTAATATTTTCCAAGGCAAGCCGAAGGTCGGCGTTGATAAGGTTCGTCTGCGCCAAGAAATACTTAAACACATCACACACAGGCGGATTCAAGTACGCCACATTTTCTTCCACAGCGAGGATAAAGTTCTCACTCCGCAAATAAGAAGTAGTAACGATGGATAAGGCCGTTTCCAATTCGGCGTTTAGCTGCTTGCGGTAGAAATTGGCGGTGAACATAACATACCAAAACGGAAGCATGGCAAACCCCACCGCCATAACAGGAATCATCAGCATATTGCCCAAGGCAAGGGCAAACAACGTACCCGCAATAAACAAGATGATTGAAAATACCGTAAGCGTTCCGAATAAATGCTTCTTGCCCGTTATTTCCAATATCTCTTTGGTTTCGATGATGGTTTTGCGTATACCCTTCACCTTTTTGGTGTTGGTCGCGGCTTTGATTTTCTGCGCGAGGGTCTTTTTACGCCTTTTGAATATGTTGCCGACATCTTCGGCAAATTCAAAAGGTGACAGGGATAACATCATAAATCCCCCCGCCACTAACCCAATAAACGCCATGAGTAAAATCGTTGTCATGCCGCACCCCCTACCAATTTTTCCAACACATCCAAGGGAATGCCGTTTTCGCGCAGGCGTTTTTGCAAACTCTCGGATATGGGGTCTACCCGCTCAAATGTACCTTTAATCGTCACTTTACCTTTGCTTATGGCGTTTTCGGTAATGTTGAAACGAAACAGGGTGCGGATTTTACGCTCGCCATCGGGTAGGATTTCGCACTCGGTTATTTCCATGATTCGGCGGCTTCTATCCTCCAGTTTCTTAGCAAACATAACAATGGGAAACGCCTCTGTGACGAGGTTGTACAGGGTTTTATCGTTGATGTCGTACTTAGTTTTACACAACGTAACCATGCGGTTGTACGTGGTGTCGCAAGAGTTGGCATGGGTGGTGGTGATTACGCCATGCCCTGTGCGGGCGGCTTCCTGCGCGGCGAAGGCTTCGCTTGACTTCATTTCACCCACGCACACGATGTCGGGGTTGGACGTAAGGGCATATTCTAGGAGTTTCTCTTGGTCTATATTTTGTTTGGGGTCTTCGCTATAACGTGTAACTGTATGCACCACGTTATTTAATACATTGCCTTCCGCATCTTCACGCACAAGGTCAAACTCGCGGCAGCCGTTTTCAATGGTGAACAAACGCATATGGTCGGGAACGGTGGAAAGCAACCACGCCATAACCGTAGTCTTACCACTCCCCGTTGCCCCCGTTACGCACATAGAAAGCCCATACCGCAAGCAAACCGTTAGAAAGTCAAGCATTTCTTCCGTGGCGGTTTTGTTTTTGATGAAGTCTTTTTTACCAAGCTGCTTGGGGTTGACGATACGGATGGACGCGGCCACACCCTTTTCTTCATCTGTGATGGGGTTGCCGAGTACCGTGATACGAATTTTATTAGATAAATGCCCGCGTACCACGGGTTGGGAATGGTCTAAAATCATACCCGATTGGTGTAACACTCTGCGAATAACGTCAATGGCATGTTGCGGGGAATTGAAGTGTTCACTTGCGGGTAAGATTTTGCCGTTGGCATAAGTGATTTTTACATCTTTCCATGAGTTAATATTGATTTCTTCCACATCATTTGAAAACAAGTATTGCGTAAGGAAAGAAAACTCTGCCATTTCAACGTATAACCGCTCAATTAACCCCTCAAAATCAAAACCGTCTACCGCGATGTTATAATCGGTTAAATACTTGGCGATGTAGGCGCAGATTTGCTTTTTCTGTTCTTCGGGGTTGTCGGATATGAGGGTAGAAAACTTAGACGAGATATACTCCTGTACTTCGGTTAAAACGTCGGGGAAGGGCTTTTTAATACCATCATCGTCAAAAAAGTTGGAATATCGTTTATTCAAGGTCAAACACCTCCCGCGCCATTTTTTTAATTTCTGCGTTATATTTCTTCGCGTCTTTTCCGTTTAATGCGTCCAGTAGCCCTGCGGAATAAAATTGAGATTCAATTTCTTTCACATGGGGCAGGGTATAAGCGATGTCGCCATATACCGAACGGAAAGTGGCTTCCTCTTGTAACGGCTTCAAGTTAGAAAACACTTTGATGTGCTTATCTGTTTTGAACTTCGCCCGCGAAATGAGCGGTAGGTGGGAAGATAGATAAGAAAATGACTTTAAATCAACATTACATAGGCGCAGCACCCTGTCGGCCTGTTGCAAGGCAATGGTGGTAAATCCGTCCTCGGTGAGTACGCTTGAGCAGTCAATAATCACATAGTCGGTGACTTGGCGCAGTTGTGAAATTAACTCCGCTACACGCTCGGCCATAAATTCCGAATAGGTGAAAATGTTATCGCCGTTTTTGTAGCCAATCACAGCGATATGCTCATGCTTGGGGTAAGGGATAGCGGTTTGCATGATGTCTAACTGCTTGATATGGGGCTTAGAAAGCAAACTGCCGAGGGTGCGATTTTTAACATCCACACTCGGCAGTACAGTTGATACTACGGGGCAAAATAAATCGGCAAAGATGATAATTACGTTTTTCTTCTTGGCTTCCAGTTCCCGCGCCAATTTCATCGCCGTTACCGTTTTCCCGCTTGAAGGGCTGCCCCATATGGCAATTACGTTATTATTCATCAGCCGATACCTCCTGTGCGTATGCTTCGGGCGTTTCTATGTCGGGCAGACCGTACCCTTGTAAAATTTCATATTCGCTGTATTCATCTTCCTGCGGGAAAATAAAGTCCGATTGTACTTGTAAAAACATGCTACGGGTTTCCACTGCGCCACGGAATACCAACGCGGTATGGATTCGTGCCGTATTTTCAAGTTCGGTGAGCAATAACGCTTGTTGGGGGTACACCAACAATGTAAGAGTAGCGGGTAATTCCCTATCCTCATCGGGGTTACGGTGTGCGAAGGGTTCTTTGTCGTTACCCCTCGCATCCGTTACTGCGAGAACTTCTACATACCGCAATTCGGGCGGGGCTATGGTTAAGCGAAAATCGCCAAAATCGGAAGCAAAAACAGTAATAATATCCCCCGCCTCTAACTTGGCTGATAAACCCGCCGCGAATGAAGGAATACTCATAGAAATGGCAACCCGCGTACCGTCAAGGTTGTTAAGGTAGGGAAATTCGGCAAGGGGTGTGTCGGATAAATTCCCTACGAGGATATGGCTTTCGCGTAGCATATCGTGCCGTGCATACCTACCTATTACGTTATCCATGTTTTGAATTACATTGTTAGGTAAATTAAAACCGCCTACATTTACGGCTGTAACCATGTCCGCGGTGATACGTTCACCCTGCTGTACATCGCGGGTCAAACGCACAACTTCTACTTGGGCTTGCACTGCACTGTTAAATAACGGCGTTAGCCCAAAACAGATAATGAGCGATAAGACGATGCAAATTAGCCCCAAAACGGTGCGATTTTTTAGGATATTCAAAATATAAAACCTCCCATATGTGTGATGATGTAAGACACAATACCCCCTACGCACAGAAATGGCGCAAGGGGTATTGCGGTCTTTTTACAAGCGGTAAAACCTTTTTTAATACAAAGGAAAACGGAAAACACAGCAACCAGCGACAGGGATATAATAATTTGCGCTACTCCGCCCCATACGCCCAGCACCGCGCCACAAGCAAACATTAATTTTACATCGCCGCCGCCAATGCCACCCTTAAACAATGCGGGGATAAAAAATGGGAGTGCGGTAATTACCGCACCCCCAAATGAACCACCCGTTCCAATTAAACTTACGACAATGATTAAAATACATATCCAATCGTCAACCTCGCGCCGTTTTATATCGGTGATGGCGGCGTAGATAAGCAACGCTGAAAATAATAAACCCGCACCAATAATTGTAACCATTATCGGTCATACCCTTCTTCGGTTTGTTCGGCTTCATATTGGTTATGGAGCGAAACGCGGATGTCCATTGTATTTTTTTCAATTTCATCCGCCTGCTTGTCGGCGACACATATAATCGAATCCTTGATGTTATCTAAGTTTGTAACATTGCGCCGTTGCCAATCGGCATAAATGCACCAAAGGGGTTCTTCTAATGAATATAAGGCTTTTATTTGCTCGGTTGTTAATGTGGATGCTTTGGGGTCGAGGCTTGCTTGGATGTCGTGCAAAAGGGTGAGTTTATACGACAATGCAATTATTTCTTCGGGTAACATAACTTTTACCGTTTTCAAATAATTATCGTACTCGGCCTTAACGGTGTAATATAATTTATTTGCAACATACTCATGCTCCACTTTTTCAAGGAACTCGAACATCGCCAATTGGACTTGATTTACTCTCTCTGCCGTACAGTAAAAAAGGTAGGCATCGTGCAACGGATTTTCTGCCGTGTACAGGGCATCTACCATCTCATGGCTCATGGATAGCTCCATAAGTTCATTGCGGATTTCGTATTTAATGTTTACTTCCGAATGGAAATTAGTTAAATCATCCACCATGGCGGCTTCAAAAACTGCCTTAGCCTCGTGTTTTATTTTGGCGTTTAAGGCATCACGCAGAAGCAAGCCCTGTGCAACCCGTAATTCTTCTTCAATATTATTCGGCATGGTATACCTCCCACAATTTCTTCCCAATGTCGTAAATAACGGGAATCGTTACGCCATTCCCCGCCTGTTTATAAAGTTGGTTATCCGAGTTCACTACCCGCGCCCTGTAAAACATTTCATCGGTAAACCCCTGTAGGCGAAAGCACTCCGACGGCGTAAGTTTGCGAATGCGCCCATGTGCCGTAACCGTGCCTTGCTCGCAGGAAGTCATAAGGGCGTGGGCAAAATCCTTGCTCACCCGCCCCCGCCGATTGTTGCTTGTAGGGAATGAAAAATTTACGCAGTCGCCGGGGTAGGCTTTGGCGTACCCCTTCTTTGTGGCTTCTTTAATTTTAAGATGCAACCCACATAAGGATGGGTCACATAACAAAACGCCATGTTTGTCTTGGCACGTTAATGTAAAGCTCGGTTCGCCGCAGTCTTTTAACCGTCTGCCATTTTGCCGTTTATTTTTACGGTCGGGAGTGAGCACAGCTCGCGCACAAACCAAAACCCCCGAATTGTCGGCTTTATGATTTGTAATTCCTGCGTTATATCGTGCCTTCAAGCACCGTGCCGTATCTGTAAGCTGTGGTTGTTTGCATAAATCAATGAAACAAATATTTTCGCTTGCCACTTCCACCAGCGCGTTTTGTGTTTGGTTGCGATTCACCCCCACACAGTAAAGTCCTGTTTTCGCACCACCCCCACCCGCTTGCGAGGTAAGGGTAACGCTTAACCCGCAGGGAGCGTATACCCTGCAACCTTGGCTACCCCCTATAAGTTCGACAGGAGTTTTTGTGTTTGTGCATCCGATAGGAAATACTTTTCGGGTACGTCCGTTTCTAAGATGTCCGATAATGAAAACGCGCTCTCTATTTTGGGGAACGTATGATTTGGAATTGATAAGTTGCCATTCGCAGTCGTACCCAGCTTCGGATAGCTGATACAAAACTTCCGTAAAATCCCGCCCTCCATTGATTGATAAGAGGTTTTTAACATTTTCAAGGAGAACCCATCGGGGTTTATCTTCGGCAGTTTTGCCCTTGAGGAGTTTAATAATGTTGAAAAATAATCCGCTTCGTTCACCGTTAAGCCCTGTTTGGTGCTTGCCGCTGATGGAAATGTCTTGGCAGGGGAAGCCTGCCGTCCAGCCGTCTGCGTAGGGGATGTCACTTGATTCGAGGGTTGTAATGTCATCACTAAACCACTCCTTTTCGGTGGGGGAATGAATTGCGCGGTAACTGCGTATCGCGTGTTTATCTTTTTCGCAAAAACCAATGCACTTAAACCCGGCCTGCGTAAGCCCTGCGGTAAAACCACCAAGCCCCGCAAAAAAGTCTATGAAGGTTATATCAATACACCTCCCATTCTTTTCCGTAGGTATAGGGGTACACCTTCTGCCCGCGGGCGTAGTTAATTAAATTTGCCGTTTGCCCCACCACGGACATGTTGTACTGGTCTTTTACCGTCATCATCACCGAGCCTGCGATACCCGTTAATATGCCAATCATTGTGTAGGCGACATTTCCGCTTGCAAGATAGATGAGCAAGGAAATAATAATCCCGCCCAACGTACCCACCCCCGCCTGTAACAATTCCTTTTTCCCGAAGCCTGTGAAAAACTCGTTTTCCGTTTTTACGCCCATGGGGATATACAGGGAGTTATTGTTTTCCATATCACACCGCCATTTCCACCGCGTCCGTCCATACGAGTTTTTTGGTTTTGTCTAATTCAACGCGGTTTTCCCATGTGGAGTTGAGGGCAACGGATTTGAAATCAATATTGCTCCCCCGCGGGCTGTAACGCCCTGTTTGGCGATTTTGCCATGCAACAAGTTTGAGTTTTTGCCCGTTATCGGTTTCAAAATAACAGCGAATACAGAAATCGCCGTATACTTTCATTACAAGTTGGCCTTCAAATACACCTTCCTTGGCGGGAGTAAATGCGTTACGGTTAAAAACCGCCTCCCGCGCTTGCTTTTGTGTGTACACATGATTCGCTTCCAATATAAAACCCCTTCCAAAATTTTATTGGTAGTAGAAAAATACAATGTCGCGTAAAATCCATACGCTTTCGGCGATAATCCAAAACAGCACCGCGTTTTTGGCGCGTTTTTTGTACTTCATGGCTTCCTCATCTGCACCGATGAGCTTCACCATGCAAAAGATAAACCGCGCCACCACACCCAAACGGACGAGAATCATTACTGCCGAAGTGATGTCATCAATCGTCATGGGGTAATACCTCCCCGCCGTCATAAAAAACTTGGTGTGAAAGGATTAGCCCCTGCGCGGCTTCGTTGATGCCGTGGGTTTCACGGAGTAACTGTTGTAAGGTGTCATTAATTTCACTTGCGTTTTGGGCATAAAAATACCCGTTTGCGTTCTTGCAAACGGGGTGGCCGTGGGTGCGTAGTTTTTCGATTATCTGCCTAAAGGTTTCGCAGTTGATGCCGAAGTTAAATTTCAAATATGCGCTTGTGATGGCGTTTTTCGCGCCTGTGTGTTGACTTCGTAAGAAAAGTAACACATCTTCGTCAATGCCAAATTTAATTTCCACTCGCCCACCTACCTTTTCACCAACATTTTTGCCATACCGAATAACCTTACGGAGTGATACACGTTATTTATTGCCCCTGCACCGCCCCCGCTGCTTGTGGGTAAGACAAACTCGGCAAGGAAGCGCGGGGTACGTAAGGCAAGTATCATACAGGCAACGCCCCAAAATACGTGCATGTTGAGCATTAACCCAACCCCCAATTTCGCAAGGGCAATTTGCACCACCACTGATAACATGGACTTGAAAAACGTCGCCAAGTAATTCTTAAACACACCGCTGTCATTATCAAGCAACCCCACACAAGCAATGGGAATACCCACGCGCAGAATCAACATTTCCAACCCGCGCATGAGAAACTGGAAGTACAGCATGAAGTACGTGATAATAAAAATGAGCCCGAATATTGCTGTAACGATACCCAGCGAAGATATGCCCGTTACCCATGCCGACCAGCTATATTGCGTACCCGCGCCAATCGCGTTTAATATTTGATTCGTCATATCGGTAACGATAATCGCCATCCACCCGTAGATAACGGGAAAGGTAATTGCAACGGCAAGGGCTTTGATAAAATTGATGATTAAGAAATAGGGTTCTTCCTCCGCGTCGCTGCCGTTCCAAAGTACATAGGTATCAAAACCCTTTTTGATGAATTTCAAAATAATGAGAGATACCCCAAAGCCAAGCATGACATCTGTAAGCGTATTTATAAGTGCCACGCCCGATACATTGTACATGTGATTTTCGGCGTGAAGGGCTAGGGGTACGATGCCCTCCAACAACCCGTCAATCATGGCAATTGCGCCGTTAAGCACCGCCACAATGAGTATGACTAAAATAATTTCCAATCGGTTTTCACCTCCTGCAAGCTAAACTTGGAAAAGATGAACCCCCGCAGTTACCCGCGGGGATTCATCATAGTCATTTATCAGCCACTAAAGTTAAACATGTCGGTAATGCGTTGGGTAAGCGTGGGAAGCACTGTGTTTGAGAACAGGAAGTACAACCCCGCCAATACCAACGCGCCGATAACCACCGCCATAAGAATTTTTACGGCAGTGTCTACGAAACCTTCGCCGCGGTTGTTGGCGAGCATTTCTTTGGTAGCGATAACCTTTGCTTCTGCGAAAATGAATACCGCTGTTGCGAATGCGGATACTACCGCGAAAAGCATGACTGCTTTACCTAATAATTTTGTCATAAAGACCTCCCTTAAAATTGGTTTAATAGTATGAAGGGGGCAAAACCACCCCCTCCGATATAAAAGATTTGCTTGCGGGTTGTTATGCCACGGCTTGTTTGCCACCCTCGGTTGTTTCAGCGGTGGCATCATGGGATTGCAAGGCTTTTTCGTAAGCCGCCGTTACCGTGTCGAGGATGCGGAGCCGCGTTTCGTTGTTGATGGGGAAGCAAATGTCGTACCATTCGCCTTCGGGGTTTTTACGGCTGGGCATGGATATGAACAGGCCGTTGTTGCCCTCGATTAAACGGCAACCGCGTATCACAAATACGCCTTCGATGGTGAGGGCGACGTTGGCTTTTACCCTGCCTTCGCCGTTATAAATCCTTTTTATTTCTGCGCTTACATTCATTTTTCTGTTTTTCATGCTATTTCCTCCTGTTTGGATTCTCGTAGAAAATCCGAAATTTTTATGATTTGTTTTGGTTGCTTCAAGCGGGATTTACCCGCTAAAATTAAACATGTCGGTAATGCGTTGGGTGAGTGTAGGCAAAATCGTATTGCTAAAGAGCAAATACAACCCCGCCAAAACCAGCGCGCCGATAACCACCGCCATTAGGATTTTTACGGCGGTGTCTACGAAGCCTTCCGCTTTGTTACAAGCGAAAACCGCTTGTGTACGGCGTATACAAAAACTTTTTGCCTTGTAAAAAAGGCTGTGCATAATGAACCCTCCTTTTCTTGATTATTGGAAATACCCCAAGATGAGGTTAAGCGTTGCCGCACCCAGCACCGCGCCGATGCACGACACCACCGCCGCGATGATGCGGGTGTTCCATTTTTTTTGGTCCATCTCATCGGCGGCCGAGCGGCGTATGCAGAAATAAATAATGAGCATTCCGCCCACAATGGGCGCGAGTATCATCAGCCATGTGGTTACGTCGGTAATTAACCGTTCTGTGCCGGTCACAATAGGGCTACCCGCAACGCCACCCCCCGCAGGTGCGGTGGCTTGGACGGGCATCGCCATGGCAAGCATGAAAAAAGCCGAGAACGCAAGCGCACTCAGCTTTTGGTAATGACGTACTATGCAGTTTTTAAGCGTTTGCATGAAATTTCCTCCTAAGCAAGTGTAGTAAAAATCGCAGGTACATACGAATTTCGCAGAAATTCGTAACTTCTTGCGATTTTTACGAAACGGTTTTCGCCAAAGGCGAAAATGCAGTGCAAGTTTTAATATGGTTTTTGCTAATCATCATCGCCGTCTGTAAATTTCGGCATCCCACCCCCTTTCGCGGCATCTGCTTTACGCAAAATATCCTTTTGGTAGTACACCCATATATTCCAAAGAATAACGGGCTTGCTTACATCGGTGATAATGGGGCGCTTGCTTTCTCGCTCCTCTCGCAGTTTTCGGTTATGCTCCTTATCGCCAAGGCCGAGCATTTTATTAAACAACCATTGGGATAAATCGGGGCCATACATCATAGCGGGGTGGGTGCGTGACGTTACGATTTGGTGCGGACGCGCCACCCGCCGTACTTCGTCCACATTTAAAAGATTACGTTGCGTTAGATTAAGCGTGTGTGAACTGGAGGGTGTAGCGAATTTTTGATGGCTCGCCGATAATTGATAACTGGAAGTGGTGTACGCCCCCAGCTTCTCACTCATTTCCTTGAGGGTTTCCATGTCATCGGCTTGTAAATAAATCCACGTTTGGCAGTTGGATTTGATGGTGTTCGCCGTGTTTTCATCATACTTATCCTTGAGTTGGGCGAAAGATTGTAGAAAGAGATTAAACCGCATACCCCGCCCACCGCCTACAGTGAGCTTGTTGGTGAAATCGGCGATGCTTGTAAAGTTGCCAAACTCGTCTAACATGAAATTTACCCGTTGTTTTAACCGCCCGCCACGGCGGTCTGCCATGTTCGCAAGCAATTCATACTGCTGTGATATGATAAGCGAGGCGACAGGGTAGAAGGTGGTTTTTTCATCGGGTAAGATAATGAATAGGGCTTGCTTTTCCTCGCCTACGCCTGTGATGGAAAAATCGCTTGTGTTTGTTATCCCGTAGATGGATTTTGATGTAAACAAGCGCAGGGTAGTAAGTGCCGAGGTATAAAAACTGCCTCTCGTTCGGCTTGGGGCGACATCGGATATGGATAACAGGGCTTTGGCGGGGTGGCTTTGCGGGAGTTTTTTCACGTACTCCAGCATGGGCATTTTTCCGCCAAGGGTTTTGCACATCTCGGCCACGAACCAATATACATTGGTGAGGTTTTGGTATTCGGGGCGATTTTTATTATCACACACCACGCACAAAATCGCTGCGGCGATAACGCTCATTTCGCCATTCGTCCATATCTTCTCGCCGTCGGATTTGCCCACAAGGGTATTTGTCATATCCCATGCGTACATTTCTGCTTTTTCGTTGTCATCGCGGTTTACTGCATCAATGACGGGTTGCAAGAGGTTATAACGGTGGCTCTTTTCGGGGTTTTTGAAATCCAGCACCCGTACATCGTAGCCGATTTTTGATAGAAACTCGTCTGTAAATTGATACAGTTCCCCCTTCGGGTCGCTTACAACAAGGCTTTCCCCCGCAAGGCCGAGGGTGCATATGGACTGTACAACTATCGTGCGGGACTTGCCCGAACGGGTTGCGCCAATACACAGCGTATGCACATCGTCACCCACATAATAAATTTGCTCCTTTCCGTTATCGAGTTTTTTCATGCCGAGGACTACCCCCGCTTGGGTTAGATTGGGTATAACATCACGCCCTTTCATTTTCAATTGATAATACAGCGCGGAATATGGTATGATTTACTTGCAAGCAAGGAATAAAAACCAAGGGGAGCGAGCTACTATGTCCATTAACCCCATCGAGATACATGGTAATTGGAATCACGGTTTTGTGTTGGATAAGCACGTTGTATCCAGCACACCCATTGGTGAAAACGTATACGGTCGTATGCAATATGAAACTGTACGAACGGAACTTGGTGAGCTTGTCTATCAATTAAAATATCGCGGCAGATATGAATGTATCAATTCAATTCTTGCGTTAATAAGCCCGTTTTTGGATAGCATAAAAGAACAATGGGCAGTTGATGTCATTATCCCCATACCCGCGTCCAAGCAACGGGATATTCAGCCCGTACATGAACTTGCACATGCTATTGCTCAATACCTGCGTGTAGACTACTTTGACGAAGTGTTGGAAAAAACATCCTCCACCGCATCAAAGGATATGGATAAAAGCAGTAAAACACTCAAAGGAAATATTGTTGCAAAAATAAAAGCCCAACGAGAACATAATATATTGTTGATTGACGATTTATTTCAATCGGGCGAAACCCTTAAAGAATGTGTATCTGTGTTGCGAGAAGATGAAATGTTAAAGCAGATATATGTCTTGGTTATGACAAAAACAAGGTGATTCCCATGAAAATATTTGTTGCTGGGCCTAGAGCCATTACCGCATTAGGAAAAATGGTAGAAGATAGGCTATACAATATATATGAGAAAAAACATACCATCATTGTGGGTGATGCTAATGGGATTGATAAAGCCGTCCAAATGTATTTTTCAACCCTTGCTTATCCCCACGTTACGGTTTATTCCAGCAATGGAAAAGTGAGAAATAATCTTGGAAATTGGCAAGTCGAATCGGTATCGGTTGCCAATAATGTCAAGGGTTTTGACTTTTATGCAATGAAAGATAAGGCAATGGCAGACACAGCCGATTATGGATTTATGATTTGGAATGGTGAAAGTAAGGGAACCCTTAATAACATAATAAACCTTTTAAATAATAACAAGAAGTCGTTAGTTTATTTCACCCCGCAAAATGATTTCGTTTGTGTTGACGATTTTGAAAAATTAAATGCCCTCGTCAATTATTGCAATGATGGTACAAAATCATTGCTCAAAAAGTTATGCAAGGCAATTCCCGCAATGCAATTACAAATGACATTAGTTTAATCGTTTGCGCTTTCATATTTCACTGCTATGCTTGGTTTATTTTTGACATGTTATCGTGTGTATTTCAACGATAACTACTCGAAAATTAAACCAATTTTTATGTGTTCATAAACTCCAACCCATCATAACCGCCGTCTAACAATATTTTTATCTGCGGGTCTTTCGGGTCAAGGATAAAATTATCAAAGGTTTTATCTTTTTCTTTGTCGGTCAACCACTTTGCCGAACCGTGTTGATATTGCCCCACGGCGGCAGGGGTTTGAATGTCGGGGGTTATGGTATGCAGATAACTTTGGTATGGGCGCGTATTTGTGAGAAAAAACGCGATGCTTAAAATAAACGAAAACCCCACCATACATAGAAATAATGTCAAGTGCTGATGGTCGGCGGCCATGCTCCCGATGCTTTCCATAAAACCCGTGAATGCCAGCGTTGTCATCTGCCGTGATAAAACATTGTGCAAAGCGGTAGAAAAAAATATGCTGATAAAACTACCTAACAGAAAAATGGCGGTACACATGACTAACCTCGGCTTTAATTTCACGGCTCAACCCCCTCGCTTTCGTCATGGGTGTACTCCTGCGCTTGTGTAATTTCATCATGGGTATCAATGGAAAACAAGGCCGTATCGAGGACACGGATAAGACCGTCTATGCGTTCCCTGTCATTTTCGTTTAGGTTGTTATCCTTGCCTTTTTCAAGAGCCATTTGAAAAATCGTTGTTAATTCATCGCGGGCAAATGGTAAGTTGGCGAGGGTGTTCCCCGCAAGGAAGAAATTGAGAAGCTGTTTGTTTTGCGCGTCCATGCCGAGCATATGCCCCGCTATAATGGCATCATTTACGTCTTTTTCATCGGTAATCAATTCTGCTGTGTTGTTAGGCCGTAAAACATATGCAGGAATTTTATGCTTAACCGCCGCAAAAGCATCTTCCATTGTAGTAAACACCATGTCATCGCGGGTGTAGCCATACGCATGAAAGCGCGTTTTTACCATATCCCGCACAAACTCGTTAATATCGGCGGGCGAAGTTTCGCTTTTATATTGAATCATTGCATTGTTACAGACTTTATTAAGCTGGGCATTATTTTCATCGCTGAGGATGTGAAATATATCTTTTGCTTGCCCGTATCGTTTAAGAATTTCACCCCAATTGTCGTTATACTCCGCAACCCCAAACATGCGGGAAATGGAGGTAGCTTCTTTATCCCAATGCGGGGGCTTGAATGTAACCGCTACCCCTACCGCATCAAAACTGTTACGCACAACGGCGGCACGGTGTTTTTCATAATTGAGTTCGTATATATTACCGATGGGCATTTCATTGTCGTTGCTCGTAACTTCCACCGCAAAGGATTTAACGCCGTAACCTGATGGGTCTTTGTAATACACCCACGTATTATGGGCATAGGTATTTCGGATATACACATCTTCATCATTAAATATATGTGTGCCACTAAGCCGTGACATCCATAAATACTGGCTTCCCGCAACGGCGTTTTTAAGTTCATTAACGTCATATTCAAAGTCGGTTTTGTAGTGCATCGTATTGTTGTTTACGATTTTACGTAGCGTGGTTATAAGGTCAATATCTTGGAATTTTCGCATCATATCCCCCCTTTAAGGCTCAAGCCCATCATCATGGGTGTGCATTGCTTCATTTGCATAGGTGTGGGCGGCTTCATTTTTCACGGGCATATCTTCCAACCATTTTTGCAAGCTGCTTGGCTTAACAATGCCTAAGAAGTCTGACCGTTCCCATTGGGCTTCGCGTCCGTCAAAGAGATTTTTGGCATATACCCCTTGCCCCCGCGCGCCGAAGGTGCAACCGAAGCCACCCCACGCTATCCACAAGCTGTTTTGGGCATGGCGAGCATCTTTGTACAGGACTTCGGTGTTTAATACGAGGATTTTATTTTCATAATCCTGTTCATCGCTGTTCGGCACACAATCCGCGAGTCCCAAGGGTATTTGTTGTTGGCGGATTTTTCGGTTTTCTTCAATATGAGATTGCATGACATACATAAAAGGCTTGTTTGTTTGATTGGCATAGTCAATTTCGCCCTGCATACCCAGCGTAATTTCCTCCCCAAAAACCCACACTTCGGAGCAGTAGTCGATGAGTTTCAACCCCATCGCAAGGGATTTTTCACGGTTGCCCGGTACTTCCTCTTGTAAAAACCCCTGCCATGCTAAGTGAGGCGCGATGGGAATATGCCCGCAACTCATTACATATTCGCTATAACGATTCGCTTTCTTTAGATTTTCTTCGACATCACCACGCACGGGCGATGCTACGTAGATTAACTTCATAAACACCTACCTTTCCAATTCCAATACATCGTCAAATATGCCTTGCCTACGGTCAAATTCGTTGGTTTGCGTTTGTTGTGCGGATGCAACCAAGGCGGCGGTTTCGTCTGCGGCTTGGTCTAGTTGTTTTTGCAAGAATAAATAGGGTGGTGCATCGGCATCTTTTATCTGCGCTTCGGGCGGGTTAGACATGTTGTGAGATTTCACGTATTCGGGGTAATTACCGCAGAGGGTCGCCCGTAGGCTTTCTTCGCTAATGATGTACTTTCGTATGTGTGCGTCCTTCTGCGATAATTCATATAACGGAATGGCCGAAGCTGCGCCGTGATAACACAGAAACCAACCCCTTGTATGCCCAAGGGCGATGGCTTCTTCCGATAATTTTTCTGCCGCCGCCGATTTGTCGATGGCGATAAGGACATCTTTGTCGTTGGAAACGAGGATTGCGCCGTTGGTGAGTTTATCTACCGTTGTTTCCCCTACGGTTTTGCTTGATTCTGCGGTTGGCGACATAAGCCTGTAAATTTCTAACCCTGCTTCAAGAAGCGTGTTGATACTGCTCCATACGGATTGCGGCATATATAAATCACTCCCTTGTTTCGATTCATGGCTCAATCCCCTCGGATAAATGCAAGCTAGGTTCATATGCTAATGCGTTAGCTAATGAAGTATCACACAACCTTGGCGCGATACTTTCGATTTTCGCAATAAGGGCATCAATGCTTGTGGTTTCTTCGGTTGAATAATTAGCGCAGGGTTGAATACGTAAATTCACCAACCCTGCATGAATCATGGATAACTCATTTTCTGTGAAATTTGACTGTGCATTTTCAAGCCTAAAGGTTAATGCTGTGCGGCTTAAAATTTCGCGGAGCTTTTCAATGGTGTTGGGTTCAACCCCGATGGCATATGGGTTTGGCTCAATGGTGTCTGTTTTTGTAAAATAAGCGATGCAGCAACCGTTAAGGCATATATCCGCACGTCGCTTCTTTGAAAAATCCACATAAGCCAAAAATCCATATATCGCAAGTTGTTCATAAAATGCAATGTAAAAATCCGATTTATCACGCATATTTTGCACCCCCTATATTTCGAGGCCATCTTCTGCCACAAGGCCGTGGGCCTCTTGAACAGAACGCGCTTGTATGGCGGGTACAATTATTTCTACTTTTTCAATGAGTTTACCTACGTTTATCATTTGCTCGGTGGAAAGGTGCGGGTAATTCGCGCCGAGGTGTACTAACCCTTGGTGGAGCAGTTTTAACTCGGTTTCGGTAAACATCTTATAACGGTTCACCAACCCAGCGCGGGAAGCAAAGTCCTCTTTGGCGGCTTCGTAGTCCGAAAAATAATTGCCCGATTCTACGCCTGTGTTGCCGTGGGTTTGTCGCCATGTTACATATTCTAAACAACTACTGTCGTTTTCCATCCGTGCCGCCAAAACCACGCCATTAAACGCCGCAAGGCTACGGTAACGGGTGAGATTTTTGTATCCCAGCGGTTTACCGTTATAGTAATTTTCATAGGCTTCTTTTGTGGTTTGGCGAATAGTGCGTATTTCGCAAATGTTGTCGCTAACGGATGTATTATGAGGTTTATAATCGCCGTTAAGGTATAACGACATCATTGGGCTTCCGTTTTTGGAAATTTTAATTATTTTGCCATCGAAGGCGCAGTCATAACCTTTTTTACGGAGTTCTTGTAATAAGCCGTTGGTAAATTGGCGTGTTTGTTCCTCGGTAAATCCACGGTCATCGTTCACGTTTTTTCCTCCTTTGCTAGTTGCGCTTCGCGCGCCGCCCGTTGTCGGGCAAGGATTTTGTTGTAATAAGTGTTAGTACAGTTTTCTGTGTCGGGGTATTCACCTGTCATACAGCTTGGTTTGTTTTCATTGAATGTAAATGCACAGCCATAACAAGGGCTGGTCGGACGCTTCGCGTCCTGCTCGCCCATGCGTCCCGGGTGGTCGGCAGGCCATTCATACATGGGTGTTGGCTTAACGAGTACGCCGTACCCTTTGTTGGGTGCGATAATTTTTTGCTTATTTTTATATCCGCCTTCAAACACAATGTTGCTCCCTTCCTTGAAATGAAAAAGGCACGAAGTCGGTTAAAACTCCATGCCTTTGTCTTTATTTTTGAGATACCATTCCCGCGCCGCACGATTGGACGTATCGCCAAATGTTTTATACTGTTTCTCATGCCCTTCGGAACTGTTAGCGACGATATGACGGGCGAAGAAGTCTAAAACTTCGCGCATAAATTCCATGGCGTAATATTGCTTGCGGGCAGCGGTAAAGTCGGCGTTCTTAATTTCATATTCTTTGGAAATAATCGCTTTAATGGATTTTACGATTTTTTGACCGATTTGCTTCTGCGCTTCGGCTTCGCTTTTGTCGCGGTATTCCTTTAATTTAACGGGGTCATTTAATGAACTGTAAATACGCTTTAAATCACATAAGCTGTCGATATACTGCGTAACCGCCGTTTGCAGATAGGTGTTATTCTTGATGAGGGTGTTCGTTAGTGCATCAACCTCTGTTTTAACTTCGGGTGGAAGTAGCTTGTACGTAACCCTGCCCCCCTTGGGTATCATGTTGCGAAGCATAAATAATTGCTCGGCGGTGGTTGCAAGCTGTTCATCGGAATTGAATAACTGCGTAATGTTGATGGGCTTGCCGTCCTCGTAAGTGTCAAACTCGGATTTAACCGCTTTAAAATTCTTCGCCCGCATAGTTTTCATGTGATTATCAAAATCCAATACCGCGTTATCGTAGCTACCGCCGATATTTTCCTTGGCAAGTTTTTTTTGCGCGTAGAGGGCTTTGATTTTATCCTCGAAGGTGGATTTAATGAGGGCGATGCGAATGGCGTTGGGGATTTTCGGTGATACATAATTTTTCATCACTTCTTGCGCCTTATCCCAAAAAACGATATGCAAGTGGGGGTGGTCGCCTTCATTGTGGTATGCCCCACACCAACCGAGATTGGCAATGTCTATTTTATTCTTCTCGGCGAGGGTGCGTATGTGTTGCTCGGCATACGCCCGCCAGTCTTTTTGCTTCACCAACCCCAACTCATTGGCATCGGCGCGGTTAAATGAAATAATAGCGCGGTAGATATTTTTATTTTCCTTGGATAATTGCCGTATATGCTTTGCCGTTTCTTGCCACGGCATCTCGGCGCAGGGTTGTGTGGGTGATAGATACCCGAATAGACCGTGAACACCGTCCTCGTTTTTCATGGTACGTGGGCGGGTGGCGATGTAGCCGATGTGCAGATAATTTTTAACGGGGGTAAATTTATTCGTGGGTGGAGCGAAGCGTTGCTTGTACATAATAATGGACATAGGCGGCTACCCGAATAAATTTGCTTTCACTTTACCCACTGCGCTATCCACGGCATCATCATCTTCCAAAAACTCCACCACGCCCACGCCGTTTTGCTTCATATAATCAATGCCCAACCTACGGGCATTGGAGTTAATGTCCTTAAAATCCTCTTGTAACGAGGGGTTAATCACATCAGACAGCATTTTGACCGCGAGAAAATAATTGCTTGATGCAATCGCGCCCACCTTGAAAAACATGGCGGCGAGGCGGTTGGCTTGTTTGCCCATTTCGGCTTTCACTTCTTGGCGGATGATGTTTGTGATGAAGTTAATGTCATCTTTGTTGGCTTGAATGTTCATATACTCGTCTACCGCTCGCCGCACGATTTTTGAAACGTCTTGATTTTCTTTCGCTGCGAGTTTTTCTAACTGCTCCAATTGCTTCATAGGAAAAGCAATAGAACGGCGTTGGACGGTCTTTGCTTTCGGTTTGCTTGGCATAAAATCCCCCTTTGGGGCGTAACCCCGATGTAACCCGTAGTTATAGGTTGTAACCCCCGTTGAAGGCTTTGCCTTCAAGCTGTGGCGGGTGGGGTGTAACCCCACTATTCCTGCCATAATCGGAATTTTGGTCGCTTCGCTCCCGCAATTTCGATTTTGGTGGGTAGTGCTTATCTAATGGAAAAGAAATAAAAAAACGCTATTTCGTTAAGTGTGAAATAGCGTTTTACGCTTGCTCGTTATTTGTTGATTTAATCCATCGGCTGTTCGCCATAAGTTTTCTTGTAACAGTCTGCACAGATAATCTTATTGGGATTAATTTTATCACGCCAGCCGCCAGTGAATGCGCCGCAATCAGCGCACTTCGATTGAGGAGCCCTTACTGCCATAACGATTCTCCTTCCGTGTCGTATTTTGTCGATTTGCAACATCAGAATAGCATCTGCAAAATGTATCGTCAACATATATTTTTTTTGCTAATACCATAAATGCCACATATCATTTGATAAGCATCTTAGGGAAACGCAGTGGATTTGAATGAATGGAAAAAACATCAAAAAAGGTAGACATCTTTCGCCTACCTTGGGTCTTATATGTTAGGTAAGACGGCGGTTAATGACCCACTCCATCCTCATGGTTTCTATACTCTGGGCAAAAATGTTCGGGCTGCTCCCGTACCAACCGCTCCGATTCTTCTATCATGTCGATATAACGATTTAACTCATAAACGGCGTACCCTGCCACGAGTTCAATCATTTTTGTGGGGTCGTTGTTATTTTCGCGGTAATGGTTGAAACACTCATAATATTTCTGCCTATCGGTAAACATGATGTTGATGGGCGGGTAGCCTTCTTTCATTAGGTCAAAGTTGAGAAGCAACCTGCCCACACGCCCGTTCCCATCAATAAATGGGTGGATTGTTTCAAATTCCAAATGGAATAACGCAACCCGCTCAATTACGTGGAGCCGTTGCATGTCCGTATCATACTCGGTCATCAATTGTTCCATTTTTATGGGTACATCGTAAGGTTGGTAGGGTGTAAACGGGCCAACTCTAACGGGCAAACCCCTGTATTTCCCACGCTCGGATTGAATATTTAGTAAAACGAGGGAGTGAATTTCTTTTATATTTTTTTCATTGAGTGGGTCTTTATTTTTTACTAATTCCTCAATGAAGTAATACGCATCCCTGTGGCCGATGGCATCTAGGTGGTGTGCCAATGGCTTGCCGTGAATGGTCACGCCCTCCTTGAGAATAATATGCGTTTCATCAAGGGTTAGGGTGCTTCCTTCGATGGCGTTGGAATGGTAGGTATAGTCAATCATAAAATCTTCGGATAATCGCCGAACGCTTGCGGGGGACAATGGGCGGAAACTCTTTAACTTGCTGTGTAGATAATCAATTTCCACAAAATCTACTTTGTTAGCCATATAGCATCACCTCCGATGGGTTTTATACCGACATTATGCCATTAAAACGGGGATTCATCAATTCAACGCCTTTTATTTACGCGGAAGTAAGGGTTGCGGTTGCCTTCATGGCTCTGCTTCATCCTCCGCACCATACCCCCTGTTAGCCACCCGCGCAGCCGCACGTGCATTTCTTATTTCCACCAAGTCCTCATTAAAATCCTTAGTGACGGGGGTTTGAATAGCGGTATCATATCCTCGTTCTGCGTATTCATCGGCGAATTTAACCGCTGCTTTCTGCCCATGGTTACAGGGTGAACCATCAGGGGCTTTGCCGTCTATGTCATTATCGAAGGCGAAAATAATCTGCTGTATTTCGGGGTGTTGGGTCAAATACCATTCCAACGCTCGCGCAGAAAGGCAACCAAGGGAAATTCGGTGGTCTTGGGTATAATCAATGCCCCGTAACTTACAAAGGGTGGCATGGCTCATCACATCAATGGGGGATTCCATCACGTATACACGATTAGATGTACCCACCATTGAAAAAGGATAACCCTTGTCGGAGTTATCCATATCGCCTTTATACGGTCTTTCGGTAGATGTGCCACGCTTTGCACAATAGCGGGGAATTTTATTTTCATCGTAACCGACAAATACGCAATTACCACGGTCGGCTTGTTGGTAGAGTTTCTTTTCACCAACCATTTTGGATATAATTTCGGGGTCAATGCCCCGCACGTTACAAAGATACCAATATATGCGTTTAATGTTGGGAGCCCTGTCGGGAAGCACCATATTTTCCCGCTCTTTTTTGGGTTTGATAGGCGGGGGTTTATACTCGCCGATATTGGGGCGTTCGTTGATGAGATGTTCAACAGCTTGTAAAAAATCCATGTGTTCATATGTCATAAGAAAATCAATGGGGCCGCCCGTTTTGTCTGTAGTGTGATGGTAAAAGCGGTTACTGTTTTTGAATAGATATAACCCACCGCTATTTTTCACATGAAGGCTTTTGCTGTCGCTGTTTACTAATTCATAACCATTTAACATGGCATACTCAATTAAATTAACGCTGTTCGCTTGTGCGATTTGCTCCTTTGTGTAGGGCAGCGACTTGGGCGCGTGACTCATCGCTTCATAACCCCCCTTCATATAAATCTAAAATCTCATCAATACTTTCAATTAACGCAGTTACGTATGAGGCTTCAAATTGCTTGTGGATATTTTCTTGCATGTAAAAAACCGCCTTTTCGGGCGGCCATGCTTGCTTGTATGGACGTTTTGCCAGTAACGAATCAAAGACATCTGCTACCGCAACCACCTTGGCGTAGGGGTGTATATTGGTCATTCCCGCATATCCTGTGCCGTCTACTCGTTCATGGTGTTGCAACGCGATAATATATGCCGCCAGCAAGGTGCGTATTGTTTGTAAGATTTGTGTAGCCCCTGCGAGGGTGTGGCTTTGCATGATTTTATATTCATGGGCGGTTAGTTTGGATTTTTTGAGCAGTAGTGGCTTTGGGATAAAATTCTTCCCCACATCATGCAAAATGGCCGCCGATTCAATAAGCGTGACTTCATCCCGTGAAAACAGTGCATTTTTCGCAATTAAACCCGCGATACGCGACACCAAGCGGCTATGCTCGTGTTTAATCTCTTCCGAAAACAAATCGGTGTATTGGATTTTTCTCACCTCACATTTCCATTTCATCCTCATCTTCAATCTCATGGGCTTGTGCTAAGAAGGCTTCTTCATCATCGCTAAAATGATGCTCCAATGAATCAATAATATTTTTACATTCCGCAGGCAAGTATTCCTGCACTTGTTTGGCAACATCATTAATTTCACCAATGAACCCCCAAATACTTTCAATTTCCTTGTCGCCCTCGTATAGCTTAAACCCATAACATTGCCCGGTTAAATAATAGTCGTATTCCTCAACCTCCGCTTCTAACACGCTTTCGGCTTTTTTCATCGCTTCGGACGAAATATCGCCATATTCATTTTTCACCATGTCGGTATCGGCATAAATCCAGCCCACTTGCCCCGAATCCCATGAGCAGCTAAAACCGCTTGTGTTCATGGTGATACCGCTGTGGTCGTATAAATACAACGGTAATACCACCATACCTTCGATTTGCTCCACCAATTCTTTTAACTCGCTGATACGCAATGCCGATAAGCAATCGTCTAAGAACCAATCAGGCACATCTTTTCCCTTTAGGTTTGCGGCATATGATGAAACTGTGTGCCAATCGTTGTTTGTACTCCAATGGCTGTTTTCCAACAGTTCCCACTCCCGCGTGGAACGGTTATATTCCAACCGCGCCTCTTTTGCGTGTCCGTTTTTGATGTAGTCAAAAATGGGCTTGCCATAAGCGGTGTTTTTATTGGATGAATGTCGGCTAAATAACATATCATGTAAAAAATCCCGCGGTTCATTGTGGTCGTGGGTATCGCCCAAGTTATAACGATTATGAAAACAAACCATTTTACCCAAGTTATCTCTATCCTCGCGGGGGCTTGCGGGGTGGTCATCGTCTACGATGAATAATGTGTACGGTTTTTGCTGTGCCACCATGGGCATAAATCCACGCTCCCTTTCATCGGTCAAATTCCTCGGCATCATCGCCTTCATGTTCATTGTCGTAATAATCTTCGTCCTCTGCGGCAAGCGCCGCATCAAACGCATCGGGGTCAAAAACATAATCGGCGGCAAGATATTCACTCGCCGCCGCGCAATATTTGTTGATTGAGAGGGGTTCAGATAAGAGGGTTTCGTCCATCTCTGTGACATAACCATACTTTAATTCCCTAAGAATATTGTGTCCTTTTAATAAATCGTTTTTAAACTCCACAAAACCCTGCCCACCCGTTTCACCGAGATATTCCATGTTGGTGGCTAGGATTTCACTGGCGATGGCTACGTGAAGCGTATTAATGTCTGATGTGATTAATTGTAATGATGCTTTTGATTTTTCACACCATTCGCTGTGATAATGAAGCAAGTAAAGTTTTCCCATGTTATTCCCCCTTATTAAAGTTCCATATCATCTTCATTATCTTCATCACGTAGTACACACTCTCCGTCTTTGTAATAATAATCACCCGAATAGGTACAACCATCGCAGTCATTTTCAATATCTCCGCCAAGTGGGCAAGGGCCTTCGTTTATCTCATCAAACTGTTGCTTCGTTTGAATGGCTGCCGCTAACCGTTGTAAATAATCAGAAAACACCGTGCTATCCTTGCTTGATTTGAAATATTGATAGCTCCACCGTTCATTTTTTGCATCGTATTTAATGCTGTGCAAGGCACTATTAATCCAGCCCTGTGTTTTTAACGGCACAGCAATATCATGTTCGCGGAATAATTGCATGATGAGGTGTTTTCCATTGGGCATGGGGGTATTCACTACATTTTCACGCTTTACTATTTTTTCCTCTGCCCTTTGAATCGCTTGCTCATACGCTAATTTTTCAGCTTGTTTTTCAGCAATCCGTTTGGCGGCGCGTTCTTCGTTCAACCGTTGCGCTTCCCTTTCGTTGGCCGCACGGATGGGCGCGTTGTGTGCATTCGCTTCATCAACGCGCCCTAAAATATTAGCAAACCCATAGTCTACCCATCGTTGGGGGTTTGCCAAACTTTCGTTAAATAAGCGCTCAACCTCGCTTTTTACACCGTTTGTTAGCCCATCAAGCCATTGTTTTATATCTTCCAGCTTATGATGTTGACCGATGCCAAGCATATACCCTTCACATGCAACATACACTTGACGGAAAAAATCCGCTTGCTTGTTCAACGTAAAGAGTTCATAACCTTCGTATTCAATACGATAAAAATAATGTCTTTTGCCATACGAATCTTTACCGTAAACGATATTCGCTTTTGCAGGGTCGGGCGGGAAAATATCTTGCTTGCGTTCGTCGGGGCGAATATAACGCGGGGATTCACCAATTTTTGATAGTTGTTCGGCTATGATTTCTTCCAATTTTGACATGCCGCCAAATTTTTCAATCACAGCGGCAAGGCTGGGAATGTCACTTTCGTTTGCAAAAGAAAGCCCTGTGCGCCCCTCATATACACGCCCATTGTAACGAAATAAATCCAACCCCAGCTTATTTCTTACACCCTTCGCTTTTTCTATGGCTTCAAAGATAAATCCGTCACTTTTGCGCTTGCAAATGTAGTACACATTTGAATGTTTCGTGATAACCACCTCCATGGCGTAAAACTAAGCCGCGAGTTCTTCATCTTCATTTTCAATTTCATCTTCCATTACATCCTCGTTGGCCTCGTTTGTATTTTCGTTTTCATCCTTCAAAAACACATCCTGTTGCTTGGAAAGTTCCTTAAATTCAAGGGCGGTATTGATTTCGCTTTGGCGGGTTAAATATTCAGATAATTTTTCCTCATATTCAAAGGGTTTATTTGCCGCTTCTAATGCTACATCTAACTGACGGCGGATTTCCGCAAGGGTGGCTTTGGTTTCGGGCAGATACGTAGGAATACGCTCGGCTAGGTTATCAATCCGCGTGATACAACCAATGGGTGATTCGCTGCCAACGGTGGAATACCTAGCACTGCCCATTAAACGCAAATGCAGTTCATCATAAAAGTTACGCTCGGCGTACAAACCCAACCCACGATAACTCCCAATAAGGTGTTGTCCGTCACCGGCTTCGCATTTCGCCCGAATTACCGTTAATAACGCATCCCCTGCGAGGGTGCGGTCATCGTAGGTTTTACCGTCAATCTCCATCATAAAAATACCGCCCTTATGTTTATCAAGGACGGCTACATCGCGGGTAATGTTTTCGATTTTTGCTTCGTTCTTAGCAATTTCTTCGGGGTAGCGCGTTTCGGCGTTTTGTTTTAGAGTAAGATGCTCATTCGTCCAATTCCCCTTTAACAGTTTTAACCGTGTTACTTCGTTATCCACCGTCATTTTCTCTGCCAGTAAGGGATTGGAAGTTGCGATAGCCTTTATTTCCGCCGCGGTAAGCACGGTTTCGTCTGTGTCCTCGCAGGAGCGCGACACGCTTTTGCTTGTCATTATCTGCGTGATATAGCGTAGCTTCTGCTCCTGTATCTGCCATAAATAAGCGTCAAAGGTGTCTTGGGTCACATATCGGAAAATGTGTATCGCATCGTTTTCATTACCAAAGCGAAGTCCCCGCCCGTCGCGTTGAATAATATCCGATGGCCGCCATGGCACATCAAGGTGGTGCAGGGCATATAGCTTATTTTGGATATTTGTACCCGTACCGAGTTTGGCAGTAGAGCCGAGTAACACGCGGATTTCCCCCGTGCGTGTTTTCTCAAACATTTCCTCGCGCTGTGCATCATTTTTTGCATCATGCACAAAGGCGATTTCCTCCGCAGGAACGCCCATTTCAATAAGCCGTTCCCTTACTTCGTCATATACGTTAAATTGCCCCGGCTTGGGTGTACCGCTGTCGCAGAAGATAACTTGTGCGAGCCGTTGGTCGGCGGTTTCTTGCCAAATGCTGTGTACGTTGCGAATACACGTATTTAATTTGCTGTCATAATCGTTGGGTGCATCGGCGTAGACAAGGCGGGGGTCGATGGCCATGAGTTTGGCTTCGTTGGTGAGTTTTAAGAAGTTGTCATCTTCGGGGTCTACATCTCGGTTGCGTATCGCTTCGGCGCGTTCCACAAACCCCATCATAATTTCCGTTTGGAAGGGTGAACGCTGTGTAACAACCACTTGCGCCTTACCGCCGTTAATTTCGGGGACGGGCAGATTCAACATATCCGCGGTTTGTATGTCGGTAACAGTTCTAAAGAGTTTCATCAATTCGGGTAAGTTGTGAAATTTGCTAAAACGGTTTTTAATGCGGTATCCGCTTCCTTCGGGGTTAATTTCCAAACTGGAAATAATATCGCCAAAGGTAGCCGCCCATTTATCGAAGAAGTGCAAGCCCGTCTTTTTCAAAATGTCGGGTTGCAAAAACCGTTGCATGACATACATCTCAGACATGGAATTACTCAGAGGTGTACCCGTTGCAAAAGTGATACCGCGTCCATTGTTAATTTCCTGCAAATACTGGCATTTCATTAACATATCGGCGGCGCGTTGGCTTTTGGACTGACCAATACCCGCCACGTTGCGGAGTTTACTGTATGTGTAAGCATTTTTATAGGCATGGGCTTCATCCACAAACAAATAATCTACCCCAAGCTGTTCAAAGTTAAGCAAGTCATCCTTACGCTCCGATTTAATAAGGCTTTCCAATCGGGCTTTTAAGTTATTTTGAAAAATAACGATTTGCTTAACTGCCCATTTCTCACCTTTTTCCAATTTCATTTTGTCGATGATAAAAGTTAAGCTGTTGATTTCCTGTTGTAACAGATTGGCTTGCCGTTCTTGCGAAACAGGGATTTTTTCAAACTGGCTATGGCCGATAATAATGGCATCATGTGCGCCCATGGCTATCCGCGATACAAATTTGTTACGGTTCTTCTTTTCAAAGTCGGCTTTGGTGGTGACGAGGATATTTGCCGAAGGAAAGAACCGTAAAAATTCATTCGCCCACTGCTCGATAAGATGATTCGGTACAACGTACATGGGCTTTTTAATCACGCCCATGTTTTTCATATACATGCCCGCCGTTATCATGGAAGCGGTTTTACCTGCGCCCACTTCATGGGCCATTAAACATGTACCGTGGTACAGAATGCGGGCAACGACATTTTTTTGATAGGGGCGTAGTGTGCGTTCTTCGCTCATGCCATCGAAATAAAGATGTGAACCATCGTACTCGCGGGGACGTATGCGGTTAAACCGCTCGTTGTATATGCGAAGCAAGGTTTTTGCGCGGTCTTTATCAGCGAATAACCATGTGCCGAAGGCTTCCTTCATTTGTTGTTGCTTGGAACGGGCTATCATGGTTTCGTTGGCGTTTACAATGTACTTGGTCTGCTCCCTGCCGCTTGCATCTGTGTATTTAACAGGGTCGCGGATTGTTACCGCTTGCATGTTTAAGCAGTCCTCGTAAATTTCATAAGCGTTTGCGCGTTTTGTGCCATAGGTTTGAAATACCTTAACGGATTCCTGTTTTACTTTTTTATTTGAAATATGCCATGCGTCGGTGTACTCCATGTATGCGAGGGCGATTCTGCTTGCGTTACCATACTCCGTTGGCCGTAAACTTGCGGGGGTTTCAAAGGTTTCGTACATGAATTGGCGGTAATATTCAACGGGTATCCACGGACTGCCTATACGGAAGTCAATATCGGAGGGCAATAATTTTGCGGGCTGTATCTCTTGCAAGGCGGTTACGTTCCGCGTGAATAATTCATTATCCGTTGCCTTTAACTGCGCGTATTCCAATTTCGATACCACATCACCCGATAAATATTCTTCGGCGGTTTCCCAACCTTCATGGGGGTTGCCGTAGTAATTCTGCGGGTTAAGATAAACCCTATCGCCAAGCTCTTCAATGATGCTATCCTTCGATTTCCCATAGAGATACGCCATATACGAAAGGTCAACCTTTAGCTTCATGTTCAAGGAAATTTCTAAGGCTTCCTTTGCGGTGGCAGCAGTGGTGGGCTGACGGTAGGATTTGATGGTGGCTTTCGTGAAGATTGGAGCTTTGCGGTACGTCACTTTATCGCTATTTTCATCTTCAATGGAGCGAAGAAGGGGATATTGGTCATCGTTGTTAAACAAAAGGCGGTTGGGTTTGTCGTTGATATAACCGTGTTTTTCAACAAAAGCGTCATATACCGTGTTAAGTTTTTGTTGTGCGGTTGTTAATTCGGCAGGGTCATATTCCCGCGACTGTATGGCGATAACATCCAATAATGCCGTCCGAATTTCGCACAACCCTTTAGTCCGCGCTGCTTTCGCCTTTGAAAAGGCTTGCGGGATAAGATACCCGCCTTCGCAGAAGAAAATATTATCGTCTTTAACTACATAGGTGTAATTTTTCGTACCCGCATCGGCTTTGATTTTTTCTTCATCGGGTGCATTTTCGTTTTCAACGTGCAGGGTTGTTATTTCGGGGGCGGGCAAGGCGGTGAAGGTAGCAGACAGGTTATTGATGGCGCGGGTAAGTTCGGCGTATAAATCTTGCCCTTCGGGCGCAACGCAAGCCGTGCCGTCTTGGTTGCCGTACATGCTGTAGTTGCGTTGCATTTCGCCGAGTATCATTTCGGGGTGGTCGATAAAATATTGGTTAATTCGGGAATGCAAGGTTTCGTGATGGGTGGCGTATACCCAATCGGGCAAGTCAACCTCGTCATCGGTTCTTACATGGTCGAGTTTTTGGAAGAATAAAATGTCGGCGGTAACTTCTGTTCCCGATAATGCCTTAAACGCATGGTTGGGTAGGCGTATTGCACCGATTAAATCTGCCCGCCTTGCAAAATATTCACGGGCGGATATGTCGATTTTATCCATTGTACCCTTGGAAGTTATCACAGCGGCAATGCCACCGGGTTTTAATAGGTCAATGGATTTGGCGATGAAATAATCGTGGATAAAAAAGTTTTCATTTGTGTAACGCCTGTCGTAGAGCTTGATATTATTAAACGGGATGTTGCCGACAATCACATCTACGCTGTCATCGGCAAAGCGTGTAGTTTCAAACCCCATAATTTGCACATCGGCGTTTTGGTATAACTGCTTGGCGATGCGCCCTGTGATGCTGTCAAGTTCTACGCCGTGCAGTTTTGTACCTTGCAACTGTTCAGGTAATACGGAAAAGAAGTTACCCGTACCCAGCGCGGGTTCTACGAGGGTACGGTTTGCGCCACCCTCAAAACCGAAGTTTTGCAATGCGGTATACATATGTTTCGCAATTTTCGGCTCGGTGTAAAAGGCCGTAATGGTGGAGTTCATGGCCGCGGTGTATTCGTCCTCGTCTAAAATGAGTTTTAATTCTTGGTACTCGTTTTCCCAACCTTTAGCGGTTTTGGAAAAGGCGTTGGCTAAACCGCCCCAACCTACATATTTGGCAAGTATTTTTTGTTCATCGGAAGTGGCGAGGCGTTTTTCATTTTCAAGGTGTTTGACGAGGCGTATGGCTTCGATATTACTTCGGAATTTGCTTTTCGCACCACCCGCGTAGAGATTATCTTCTTCGGCGTAGCGGTAGTTGGTTTTTGTCGGCGCAACAGGGGTGGGATATTGCGGGCGCAGTTGAACCGCGGGGGTATCGGCAGGGGGTTCAATCAAACCGCCCGAACCGTCCGCAGGGGGTTGGGTGTCCGACATACCGTTTATATCATCTGTGGATACTTGTGTATGGGTTATATCGTTTTGCGTATGGTGGCTATTCTCGTTGTCTAACCGTATAAATTTCTTTACGGGTTTTAAGTCAGCAAGCCTTTTTTCGAGGTTGTATTTTTCGTCTTGTGCCGCGTTCCAATCTTCGGAAACATCGTTGGGTGAATCAAGATGGGTGTTGAAATTGGCTTCGTATTCGGCAAGCTGTGCGGTCACTGCTTCAAGTCGGGCTGTGATTTGGGTATATTCCTCGTTTTCCACCGTGTAGGTGATGGCGTTATGAAATGCCTCACCGTCCTCGGTAAGTATGCCCCATTCAATTTCAATGTCAGGGTACTCGCGGGCGAGATGGCGTACCATTGCTGTAGCAATGCCTTGTCTGCGATAATCCTCGGCCACTTCGATGTGTTGGATGTGCGGTATACTTTCAAAGACGCAGTAGTTGAGTACACCTGCACGGACATTTCCCATAAACGCTTGCATTTGCATATCAAGCTGCCCATGGTGCGCGTTGAGCATTTCTTGATTGAGGCGTAGGGGGGAATTGCCCTCACCGTCAAACGTAATTTCACCGCCCGCCGAATTGGCGCGGGATATGGCGCGAACGGGTACATAATCTTGTTCAGAAATGTTTTTCAACCATGTGGTAAGGAAATTATTTAACTCGCGTTGTAATCGCACATTTGCTTTTTCGTTGGCGTATACTTCTTGATAAACCCCCATACTGCTTAGTTCGTAAGATAATGCCTGTATGGTTTGCTTGGCGGGGTTTATATCCAGCACCATATCGGGGTCACGCATGAGGTCGCTATTTTGGGTGAAGGTGTGCATCATGGAATATTGATTCCCGCCCAGCCATTCAATGGATAGCGGCTCAAACCCCTCGGATTCCAAACGCAGATAGCTGTATGTGCCTTCGGTTATTTGCGGGAATAATGTTTCAAACATTTTATAGTTATGGTGAATGATGGATTTACCCGTTTGTTTTTTTACTACGGGGGCGGGTTGCGCTTCCACATCCAAGATAGTCATTTGCGCGGGTGGATTTTTACTGCCACTTCCAATGAGGTGCGTTACATTGTGTGCGGTGGAAATGTCGGCTTCTTCTTCATGGGATTTAACGGTTTCTGTTTCGGGTATATGCGTTTGGGTGGTTAAACCATCGGCGAGAACAACGGTATAGCCTTTTTTAACAAGACGCGCGATATAACTGTCTACTGCATGGGCGGGAACGCCCGACATAGGTATACGCTCCGACAACCCTACGTCACGGCTCGTTAATGCAATATCCAATTCATCAGAAACAATTTTTGCGTTATCGCCTAAAACCTCATAAAAATCCCCCAAGCGTTTGAATACGATGCCGTTGGGGTACTGTTTGGAAATGGCGGTGTACTGTTGCCATAACGGTGTGCCGGTGGGGGCGGGTTCGGGGATTGCCGAGGGCGTGGGTTGTTCGGCTTGTTTGTTGGGTAAATATTCACCGCTGTTTACAAGTGCGGTTATACGTTTGGCGACAGCACTCCATTTTAATTTGATTTCCCGCTCACCGTTTTCTGCGCTTTCATCATATAAACGAAAAGAAATGCCCGCATTGTTGTAATTAACGCCACGCACTTTATCTGCATTTCCGCTATGTCCGCCCCAACCGTATTCATTTTTCAAAAAATCGGCAAACGCTTTATTGGTGGGATTGGTTTTAACGAAGTTATATATGCGTGTTTTGCCGTCTTGAACCATGCTTCCGCGCAATAAATCCGCTGTAATAATGCTTTTGTCATCTTCGGCGGGCATGAAAAAAGAGCCTTTCGGCTCAATTTTCCTTTCGGGGGATGAGGGTGGGGGTTCGGGTGGGGGTTGGGATTTCGGTTCGGGTTGCGGTGTAGATTCGGCTATCGGGGGATTAGCACCATCTCGCGTATCACTATTTCTTCCGCCGTGTCCTTGTGTTTGTTCAAGTGTCGTGCTTTTTCCAGCGGGTCGTCGGTTTTCGGCATTGGGTCGGTTTCCAACATTTTCTGCATTATCGCGTCCACCTGCGCCGTTGCTTCCTCGTCCACTTGATACATTAGGGACATAAGGCCGCCCTGCATCTTCAAAAGTGAAAACCTTTGGGGGTCGGTTTCGTGCAGGTGCTTCATTGCCATGCGTCCGTACTTGCCGAGGGGTTGGTCGTTCTCTGTGCCTAAGCTGTTGATTAGGGCTTGGAGTTCCTTGTTCGCGGTTAATTCGTTGTTCATTTTCGGTACTCCTCTCAATTGCTAAGATTTTTACATTACGCTCAATTTCGAGCAAAATTCCTTTGGATAGTTCGGTGACGGCGAAACCCAACCGTGCTACTAGGGATACGCTGTCAAAGTGGGATATGGTAGGCATAGCTACATCGGCGGTTTCCCCACAACGGTGGGCGATGTAGTACACACAGCTATTGTGGATGGTTTCGAGCAGTTCGGACATCAGCCCTTCGCGGGGGATTTCACCGAGGAAGTGGCCTTTCACGTCATTATCGAAGCCTTGTAAATGGGTATCTATATTTTCGGCGATATGATTGGCCACAACATGGTGTATGCAGTCAATAAAATTTTCGGCTTGGATACCACGGCTTTGGGATAACCGCTTTACCAACCCCGCTTTTACCGTATCGTCTATTTGCCATACGGCGGGGGACTTTTTGCCATTCGTCTGCGACACATCGAAAAGGTGCCTGATGTTTAGGTTGGCGTTGTTGTATTCGCAAACGGCAATGCCCTTTTCGCCCCGATTGATGGAACGCCCGACTTTCGCCCCCGTCCATGTATTAAAATCGGCAAGCATGGTGGCTTTGGGGTTTTGTGCGTATACGAGCAGGGCGTTATCAAACGGGTGCTTGTATACGGCAGAACCAAACCGCAGATAGGATTTCCACGCTTCTTCCGAGCGGGTTATGGTGGGGGCAATAGTTTCGTAGATTACCTTTAATTTTTCATCAAGCCGCATTAGAACACCTCCTGCTTTTTATTAGTAGCCATTACAATACTGCGCCTTCCTCGGCTTCGTGTTCGATTTCCTGCGTGTGTGCAGTATCGGCGTGTTCGGGTAACAGGGCTTCTACATCTTCTGTGAATGATTGCAAACAGACATTTTCACTCGCGGTGAGGTTGTTGTTCATGCCGATTGCGAGGAATTTTGCATACACGGCTTGCAATTCCGTTGGGGATAGGTTTTCAAAGTCCAATCGGGTATCGCCGATTAAATCTGAAAGTGTAGGTGGGGCAGAGGTTTCGAGGGGTTCGGCAGAAGCATGGGTAATGGGTTGGGCAGCCGTTTTTTCGTGACAGTGTTTTTCTAGGCTGTCGCAACGCGCTACGGCTTTGTCTAACGCTTCCACGGATTTGGCACAGGCTTTGCTCATGGCTTGCAAACCATCTTTTACATGAAGAACGCTAAACATCGAATTAAGGGCAGATAACCCTTTTTCTTTCACCGCGTCCAGTGCATTTTTGGTGAAGGACACGATGCTGTCTTTAAGGTTAGACAATTTCGTGCCGACATCGGCGGTTAGGGTGTCGAGTTTGTCGGCCAATATAACGAGGGGGCTTTTTTTATCGGTAATGCCGCCAATACGTTCCTTTAAATCATATAATTCGTCTAAGATGGCGTTATATTGGTGTGTGATGGCATCGGTGTATTCCAATAACGCGATAAAACCTTGTTGCTGTGGCTTTAACTTTGTCGATTTCATGGATTCAATAAATTTCATTATGTCGGGGTTTTCGCGTAGGGGGAGTGCTACGGTCATTGATGTTCACTATCCTTTCTGCGGTTTTCGCGGTATTCCGCAAGGGCTTGGTCGATAACGGCTTCGATTTCGGCTTGCGGGGTGTCGGGGTCAAAGTATTTTTGGTAAATCCTCGCTTTGAGTTTGAAGGTTGGGGCGGTTTTGGTGCGGGGTTTCTTTTTTAATCCACCCGATAAAATGTGTTGCATTTTCTCATGGGTTAATTTTTTATCTTGTGAATAAAGGCGTAAATAGTCGGCTTTTACCATGTCTACCTTGTATGCGGATTCGTTTAACTGCGATTCCAACATGGCTTGCTCTTCGGGGGTGAGGTAGGATAGGTGTACAGCGGCGTATAGAGCGATTTCTTCATCATCAACACGCTGTAATATGGGTGCGGACAAATATGACAGCCTCACATATCTGCTCACACTACGAGAATTTAAACCGTATTTATTTGCCGCTTTATCTCTTGCATCCAACTTCGGGTCAATTAGTCCCGAAGTCCCGTTTTCCTTGATTTCATGCGGGTTTGACAGCTTTTCAATCTCGTTTAAAAGGTCGGTGCGTTTACCCTGCGACTTGATGGCATATAAGTGTTGTCGCAACGCCATGGCACGTTCGCTGTGGGATAAATCGGCAAAGGAACGCTGTATGAGGTTGGTTTCTGTGACAATCAATTTTGCTTCGTCGTCGGTTAAGCCTGTTTTGATGATGACAGGCACTTTCTTCAACTCCGCCATTTTGGCAGCATTGACACGGTTATGGCCGCTAAGGATTTCATATGTGCCTTCGTCTGCATCTAATGAGCGTACAATTACAGGCACGATTACACCGAGTTCTTTTATGCTCCGCACCATATCATCCAAGCGTTCGCCTGTGTATAACTTGAATGGGTGGTTTGTGTAGGGTATGAGGTCGTCTATAAATAAGGATTCGGTCGAGGTGGTAAGTTGTTCAGCTTCATCGCCCAACAGTATTGAACGGACGTTGCGGTTTACTTCATCTTTACTCCTAGCCATTCCCCATCAACTCCTTTGCAAAGTTCATATACGCCTGTGAGGGCTTTGATTTCTCGTCATACACCAACACGCTTTGTTGGCGAAGGTTGGCTTCGCCGACTTTGGTGGAATGCGGAATAACGGTTTCAAATATCCGCACGGTTTGGCAGTACGTTTCTTCCATGATGTTGCTGATGTCTTTATATAGATTAGTGCGGATGTCGCACATAGACATCAATACGCCCTCAATGGCTACGTTAGGGTTAATGTGCTTTTGGATTTTTTGAATGGTTTTAATGAGCATCTTCATACCCACCGCGGATAGTAGCTGTGGGGTAACAGGAATGATAACGCCATTGCTTGCGGTGAGTGCGTTGGCAGTTAATATACCAAGAGATGGGGGCGTGTCGATGATGATTATGTCGTATTTTTCACGTAATGGTTCAATGGCGGTTTGTAATGCCCGTTCTGCGCCAATTTCATGCCCGCGGTTTAATTCAAAAGCAGATAACTTGATGTTGCACGGGATAACATCCACTTTCCCGCAGGATATGATATAATCATGGGGATTTAAGGATTCATCTTCGTCCAACGCAATATCAAGCAATGTGTATGTGGTGTGGGTGAGTTTGTCTGGGTTCGGTACACCCGCACAGATAGATAAGCTACCCTGTGGGTCAAGGTCAATGGCAAGCACCTTCTTGCCCATGAGGGCTAGGGCGGTTGCCAAGTTTAATGTGGTTGTTGTTTTCGTTACGCCGCCTTTCATCGAGGCGACGGAGTATACTTTACACATAAGATTTTTTCCTTTCGCAGTGGATTTTTATTGATATAGTGTTAATTGCTGTGGTGAATGTACGCCCTCCTGTCTGTTGGTATTTACCCACACATGGGCATGAAAAAAAGGACTAACGCGGCAAACCCTTGATTTTAGCGGGTTTCGCTCGTTAGTCCTATAATTACACATTCCTACACTCGCCGTGGGGTGTGTCACCACCTCACGGTCGCTACTCCTTTTGTTACGGGCGCATTCTAACATGTATTAATAAAAAAAAGCAAATAAAATTGTGAAATAGCTTGTGCGAAATTGCGAATAGAGCAGCTTCGGGCGACCTTGCCACGATAGGCAAGACTGCTTTCGAATTATTTCGTCATAAAAGAAAAAGGAGAAATTGTAATGAAGAAATATGCACTCGCGTTTTTATTGGTAATGATTTTCGCCCTTGCCCTTACCGCCTGCGGCGGAACGCGTGACCCGTTGCTGGTGGGTGAATGGGCGTGGGATGAATTTTCGCCTATACGGCTGGTCTTTGAAGAAGACGGGACGGGCGAGCGCAACTGGCAGCTAGAGGAATTTGAAAATTTACAATGGGTGACGAATAATACGCGGTTATCGCTTCGGCGGGAACAACACCCGCGGGACGAGGTACGGACAGAGCGCTGGACGTATACGCTCAGCAATAATGGGCAAACGCTAACAATTCAAAGTCAGCAACGTAACGAAGGGCATCGGATTTATACGTACCATCGGGTGGGGCAGGACAATAGTTTTGTTGGCGAATGGCTGTTTTGGGACGCACCCGAATTTTTCCTGTCGTTTTCGGCTAATGGTACGGGCTACCGCAATTGGCATATGGATGCACCGGATTTTAGGTGGGACACCAGCGGCGGTGTAAGCCTCACAATATTAGACGAATTATATTACGAGCATTGGGAATATGTATTTTCTAATGACTTTAATACTGTGACCCTAACAGGGCGTGACGAGGACGGCACACCGTTTATCTATACGTATGACCGCGTAGTGCCCGAACCGCGTCTTGTTGGCGAATGGACATTTGCCGAAGCGCCTAATTTCCGTATCGTGTTCGACGCGAATGGGAACGGGCGGCGCAACTGGCACTCGGGTACGGCGGAGTATGCCCACTTTACATGGGTCACCGCAGGTGGGGAAAGCCTAGCCATTCGCGATGATTATGAAATGGAAGGCTGGCTATACGAGTTTGAAGACGACGGGAATACGCTGTTTATTATGCACCTTGCAACGGGCATTGTATATGAATATGTAAGGTAGGAGTTTTTAATGCTCTACATCCACATTCCCTTTTGCGTGAGCAAATGCGTGTACTGCGATTTTTTATCGCAGGGTGTTGGGTGCGTTTCTGATATTTCGACGGCGCGGCAGATGGAAGCCTATGTGCGGGCATTGCTGGATGAATTACGCGCCGCCCGCTTGGGGGATATGCGGGATTTTCGTGTCGAAACGATTTATATAGGAGGCGGTACGCCTACGGCGTTGCCCGCTTCTTTTTTATGCGAAATTATTGGCGAGGCAAGGCGATTTTTACTTGCGCCAGGGGTTGAAATTACGGTGGAGATGAACCCCGCTTCGCTACTGCATGGGAATGCACCCGATGTGTATTTACGTGCGCTTCGCGAGGCAGGGGTAAATCGCCTTTCCATTGGGTTGCAGGCGTTTGAAGATACATTGCTGGCGCAAATTGGGCGCGCGCATACGGTGCAGGATTTTTTGCAAACGTATCAAGCGGCACGGGCAACAGGGTTTGACAATATTAATGTGGATTTAATGTTTGCGTTACCTGAGCAAACGGCGGCGATGTGGTGCGAAGGGGTGCAGCATTTAATTGCGCTAAAGCCCGAGCATATCTCTGCCTACAGCTTAACCCCTGCGGAGAACACACCCTTATGGGACGCTGTAACACGTGGGGAAACGTTGTTACCCGACGACGATACCGACCGCGAAATGTACCACGCAGCAAACCGACTTCTGGCGGCGGCGGGGTACACGCGGTACGAAATTTCCAACTTTGCACTTGCAGGGTGCGAAAGCCGCCACAACGTAAATACATGGCTGCGCCGCCCGTACCGCGGGTTTGGGCTTGGCGCGCATTCCTTTGAAAACGAAACGCGTTGGAATAACACAGAGGATATGCAAAAATATTTATGCGGGGGTGATATACGCGAAGAAATTTATCACCTTACGCAAGGGGACGCGCTTGCTGAAAAAATGATTCTCGGTTTGCGGCTTGCGCAAGGGGTGCCGCTTTCTGCGGAAATACGCGCCCGCTACGGTGCAGAAATAAAAAAATTAATTTCTGATGACTTATTGGTAATAGAGGGGGAACGAATTAAACTCACAACGCCGGGCACAGACCTGGCAAATCAAGTATTTACGATGTTTATTTAAAATCGGTCAAGTCCAGCGCCGGTTTTTTGGCGAACTTTTTTTCCAAAAAAGTTTGCAGGTGTGGACGGACTCCACGACTTTATGTTATTTTATCTGCACCATACCTAATAAGGAGCGAACCGAAAATGGAAAAAGAAAGTCTATGGAAAGACATCTACGCAACAGGCAACGAAGCGGTAGACAACGACCACAAAGAAATTTTCAACCTGGTTGAGAATGTGTTGTACTCCTCCACCGCGGAAAACAAGGAAAAAAACGAAGCCGCTATCGACTTTTTAGCAAACTATGTAGTAAATCACTTCGCCCGTGAGGAAAAACTGATGGCTGAATCTGCCTATCCGCGTGAGGACAGCCACACAAAGGAACATAGGGACTTTACCGCAGTAGCCGTGCAGTTTAAGGAAGACTTTGACAACGGTGGCTACGCACTGGGTCAGCTTTCCGACCATCCGGAAACACAGCATCTTAGCCAGTTTATTAAGGACGTAGTCATTCAATGGCTGGTTAAGCACGTAATGGGTTCGGATAAGGATTTGGCAAACCACTACCGCCAATGGACAAGTGTTAAAGCGCTATCCTAAGCTAAGCCCGGGGCGCTTTAGCTTTAATACCTTCTCGCCAAAGACAAAGCTAAGCGCAAACAATATCAAAAATATTGCGGTAATTAAACCCGTAATTAAGTAGAAGTTGCGTATCCCCACAAGGAAAATAAGCCACCCGCCGGCCAAGCTGCCCACAATACCCGCTATTGCGTTTGTGGAAGCCAGCACCGTTTGCGAGGTGGCTTTTAATTGCTCCGGCGCAAGGGAAAAAATGTAGGACGCCTTGGCAGGTATCATTATCCCATTGGTTACGCCGTGCAAAACAGAAATAACAATCAGCCAAAAGAAATCATTCACAAAGGCGTACAGCATTATTTCCGTAATATTTAATACCGTGGCAAAAATGATAAGTATGTACAGCGGAAAACGCGCACGCAAGGGCTTGAGCAATAACATTACGGGAATTTCTGCCGCGGCGCGCACGCCAAGGATAATGCCCAGTTGGGTGATATCGCCCCCAACGGCGTAAATGAGAAAGGGGAAAAACAACATCGTGCCTTGGAAGGGAATGCGTTGAAAAACCGTGAAAATAATATAGGTGACAAGGTGATAATTCTTGAAAAATTGACCGAACTGCATTTCCTTAAAGGTGAGGGGCTTGCGCTTTTCTGCTTCGACTTTCTCCGCAGCCATTTTGCGGGCAAACAAAAGGAGAATTAACGCAGGAAGAATGAAGAGTATGTTTATGCAGAAAAGGCTCGTAATTTCCATACGCGGGGCAAAATAGCCCAGCAAAAATGCCATTATCGCAAAGCCAAGCGCACCAAAGGCACGTATCGCCCCGTAGTTTAGCCCCTGCTCCCGCGCGCTTTTGATTGACCAATTATCCACCAAGGGCATTACAGGCTGGCGGAAAAACATCACAAAGGGGATAAAAATGAAAAGAATAGCAACGTTAAAAATATACACCTCGCCCAGCAACGGGATTAGCATAAAAAATACGCCGCCAAGCACCAATCCCAATACAATAATCCCTTTTATACTGCGAAATTTGTCGCTTGCCATGCCCCAAAGGGGTACGCTTATCATGCCCACCATAGCAGTAAAGGCGGCTGCCAAGCCTATCTGCCGTTCATCAAAGCCGATAAATTGCAGGTAAACCGTTATGTAGGGATTAAAGGTAACGGTTAAATAAAAGGCAAAGTTAAGCGCGGCAAAGAAGAAAAATGGTTTGCAGTTACGCACGTAACACCTGTAGATGCTTTATAGATTGGGCAAAGCCGCGCCCACTTTCTTCCTGCGCGATATAGGCGGGCTTGTGAGTAAGTTTTTCGATGAAGGGGAGAATATTTGCCACGGCACAGGCATGGGGGAAAAAGCCGAACATCGGCTCATCATTGGGCGAATCGCCGAAGAATAGGGATACGTCCTTGAAATTTTTTTCGTTAAATATTTGCGTGAGCAGCATTTCTGCCATGCTGCATTTATCATATTCGCCGAACCATGTATTTACGTGAATGGAGCTGACCTTGGCTTGCGCGCCGAAGGATTTGCAAATCTCCTGCACTTTGTAGGCTTCTTCCAGCCCCAGCTTCGGCTCGTCCTCGCAGAAGTCGATGGCTAAATCATACCTGCGGGCAAATTGGTCCTTTGCCACGCGGGTAAGAGGGACTTGCGCTAAACAAGCGTCCCGCAAGGCGATGAGTTTTTCTTGCGCGTTTTCGTGGACATTGGGGTGAGTGAGCTCTGCATAGCCGTTTTTTGTGCGGTAAAAGGAAAATGCCCCGTTTTCGCCAATTACGGCGTGTACGGGCCACTGGCGGACAATCAAATCACACCAGCCCGCAGGGCGACCGGTGACGGGAATAACAACCAAACCACAGGTGTACAGCGACCAAAGGGAAGCATACGCTTCGGCAGATAGCTGTCCATGGGTGGTTATTGTGTCATCTATATCGAAGAGAATGTACTTGAGCGCACGCGCACCGGCGGCAGGGAAGGCGTTGAAGTTTGTCATAAATGTATGATACCATACGGACGCCTGAGGGGGAAGAACTCATTCCTATTACGTTCCGCTGTGAATATTTTACACACTCAAAAAAGTAATGAAGAAACAGACCCAGTATACCCCAAAAATGAACAGCTGCACAGCGTAATCAGCAACGCAAACGCAAAGCCGAGAGCCCTAAACCCTTTCGGCTTTTTTTGTCGCCACGGAACGCAGGAAGAGGCTTTACTATGGCACTATTCTGCATAGACAAAACCAAGAATTATACGGTTATGAGTAACCACCATTTGCGCAACCCGTCATTATCCCTAAAAGCTAAGGGGTTGTTATCCCAAATTCTTAGCCTACCGCCGAAGTGGGATTATGGCAGTTATCAAAACAACAATCCAAATTCAATCCCCGTTTTTTGTCGAACTTTTTTCCAAAAAAGTTCGCAGGGGTGTGGGGGTAGCGCCCCCACGGTCTTGCATTTAATCTTTAGACCCCTACAGCGCCTTCAAAAACGTATAATCTTCTTCCACGCACCTATAAATGTCATTGGCGTAATCGTGTTCGCGCTCTACGATAAAGCCCTGCGCACCCTGAGCAAGCGCTGCCTCTTTGACAGCATTCCAATTAATAATACCCTTGCCTGCCTCTACGTTCCACCCGTTTTCGCGGCGGAATTTTTCCAGTATTTCGGCAGGGATTTGCGGACGGCCGTCTGCATCTTTGGGGAACGCGCTCCAGTCGATGGGTTTCTCGGGACCGGACACCTCACTGCATTCCTTCACGTGGATAAGCTTCGTGCGTCCGGGATATTTGGCAATGAAGGTCGGCGCGTCAATGCCCGAGCAGGTCGCCCAGCCCACATCTAACTGGAAGCAAACATACGCAGGGTCGGTATTTTTGATAAGGGTGTCCATAAGCGTGCCATCCGAAGAAGGCAGAAATTCATGGCGATGGTTGTGATAGCCGAATTGAATGCCGCGCGCGGCACAGAGCTTGCCCGTTTCGTTTAACTTTTCTGCAAATTTTAGGGCTTCCTCTTCGGTAGAAAAGCTGTACATCGGGTCGATGATGTATTTAATGCCCAGTTCGCTCGCGTAGTCTAATTGCGAGGGTACGTGTTCCGTCATTAGGTGACTGCTAAGAGGCTCCAGGTGCAAATCTGCAAGCAATTTTTTCATGCTTGCCGCCGAGTGACCGCCGTAAACGCCGCCATAAAACTCCACACCCGTGTAGCCGACTTCTGCCACGCACTTTAACGTGTTGTCAATACTTTTTGCCACTTCGTCCTTCAACGAATACAACTGAATATAGCACTTTTCCATAGAATGCCTCCTGTAAGTAATTTTTTAAGCATTATACCCTTTTTCTGTTTATATTGTATATATGGTACGCTGCGTCATACATCCGCTGCACCGTTCATGTAAAATATTCACAGAAAGGCGGCACCTATGAAAATCCAACCCGCTCTCGCGCATATCGAAGAAAATCTTACCGACACGTTAAGCATCGATGCGCTTGCGGCTTCGGCTTTCTTCTCGCGCACGCATTACCAACGGCTATTCCGCGCCGCCATGGGCGAAAGTGTGATGGAGTACATCAAAAAACGCCGCCTGCAGCAGGCGTGTAATGCGTTGGCAGAGGGTAAAAGCGTAATGGATACCGCCCTCACCCATGGGTACGAAAGTTATGAAGGATTTTCCCGCGCGTTTAAAGCCTATTTTGGAATGCCCCCAACGCGGTACAAAAACCTGCACGCGGGGCCGGAAAAGGAGGAAACAACTATGATTTCCACAGCATTAAAGGCAGAAATCAAACAACACACACAAGAAGTGATTCGCGTGTACGCCCCCATTGGCGCAGGCTTCGCCCGGCTGGCGCAGGAAGCGGAAGCCGCAGGCAAGAAGGCAGGCAGCGAGGGCATTACCACGGTGATGCTTGCCGAGGAATTTTCAAATCTTTCCCGGCGCATAGAAGCGCTCCTGCGGGAAATGGAAAAAGACACCGCGCATTCGGTTTTTGATATCACCGCTCACATTTATACACTGGTGCGCCAAATGGACGATACAGCCTTTCAAATGAATCTTTTGCAATTCTTATCCGGCGTGGAAATTGCGCGGGTCGCCAACCCTTCGCCCTTCGAAAATATTAATCAAGAGGTAAACACGCATATTGCCCAAGCCATGCAAGCCCGCGCCGCCATTATGGATATATTAAACGCCGTACATGCGCTGGTGCATGAGGAAATTAAGCGCGATGCCGCCGCCCATTACACCCAAGCCCACGATTTACTGCAGAAAACTGCCGCCGACGGCACAATCCTCGCGGCGGATACAAGAGCCGCCGCCCTTTCAATGGGTGAGCAGGGCACTGCCTTTGCACACATCGCAAGTGAAATTGAAAAAATCACCTTGCCCATTAAAACCGCCGCAGACACACTGCGTAATTTTTCTTCTAACGACGAGGTAAAGACCGCGCTAAATGCCGTGCGTACCGTGATAATATTTGCAAATTTCAACGCATTTAACGCAAAGGTGGAAACCGCAAGAAGCGGCGACCACGCGCCTTACGCCGCTTGCACAGCCCGTCTTTTCAAATATACCAACCAACTGCACGAAACCTGCCAAGCCTGCTTTACCCTTTTCGAAGAAGGCATAAAGCTAATGGATTTGCAAAGCCAAAGACCCTCAAAAGAATGGACACTGCAAGAAAAATTGCAAAAATCCGTAGAAGACATTCGCATACAAACCGAGCTGCTCTTATCCCAAACCCGCTTGGAAGCCGAACGCTGTAAAATCGTTGCCTTCCGCAATATCGCAGACGAAATAGAAAACGCATTAACCAACCTTTCCGATAACAAAGAAGCGGTCGCCAATTACAACAAAATGCTCGCAAAAATTATCCCCGCATACCAAACAGAAATAAAAAACGCGGGCAACCATGGCATTGCCCACGCCGTTATCGCAAATGAATTTGAACATTTAAATGAGCGGATTACAGCCGTGCTGGGGTATGCTTAACATTGACGCGGGTACAGCGAAAATGATATGCTTCCCGCGCATTCAACTATGACTAAAGGAGTGATTTTAATGGTAAGAAATACACTATTTATGCGGAGGGTATTACCCTTGTAAGCCTTCCAAAACTAGGAGGATTTTGTATGCAAGCAAAAGAAGTGTTGTTAGTTTTGACCGACCAATGGGCAGACTGGGAAGCGAGCTATGCCGTATGGTTGGTTAATTCGGTGCCGGAATACACCGTTAAAACGATGGCGCTTGACAAACAATCAAAGGTTTCGGTAGGCGGTTTGCGCGCCGAAATAGACTACGCCGTAAACGAGTACACGAAGTTCGAAAACCTTGCAATGGTCATTTTAACAGGCAGCTTTTCATGGAAAAACGAAAGCCACAATGAAATTGCCGACTTTGTTAAAAAGGCACACGATTTATGTATCCCCATCGCTGCCATTTGCGGCGGGGTGGTGTTCTTAGGAAAACACGGCTTCCTTAACAATGTGAAGCACACAGGAAACAGTCTTGAACGTTTTCAAAAAGAACCCAATTATAATGGCACGGATTTTTTCGTTTCGGCACAGGCAGTTGCAGACCAAAACATCATTACCGCCAATGAAACGGCGGCGTTGGAATTTGCCCGTGAAATTTTCCGTACCCTAAAAATCTATACCGACGAGGACATGGACGATTGGTACGACGAATTTAAAAATGGAATGGTAAGATAATGAAGTAAAATGAAGTTGCTGTAACACAAAAGGGGTTGTTCACATGAACAGCCCCTTAATCGTTTAATCCTTCAATCTACAACGCGTTATGCGTAAAGCTTGCGATTTTTTCTAAGGGAATTTCTGTTACGCTGCCAAGCCAGCCGCCAAAACGACCGCGTCCGCCGTAGCCGCAAGGGCGGGGGCGTGTTTCGCGACAGGTTGTACCGCAGCGTGTTTCGCAACGTTCTACTTCTTCGTAGCCGCCGTAACCACCATAACCGCCGCAGCAAGCCGAGCCAACGGGGCAAGAGGGGGGTGCGCCAATGTCTGTGATAAGTTTTACCGTGCAGTCACAAATACCCGCAAGCACGCCTGTAAAGCCATTACCGGAAAGCCCGCCGGAAGTGGTAAAAATGGTGACGGTTTGGCCGATATAGCGCCTCATGCTGTCGATTAAAAAGTGCTCTCCCATGAGATGTTTCCTCCTTTTAATATGGCACAGGGCGGGCGCGATGTTTCGTCCTTGCCTGCCCTGTGCCTAATCTATATTGAAGAACCGCCCAATACCTATCTTGTAAGATTTGTATACGCGGGGGTTCTAGTCCATACTATTCGCCGTCAGGTACTTGTGTTACAAGCACCGCGCAGTTATACTTCGTTTGGTAATGCGAATTTTCCAAAAAAAACAGGAGTTTCGTAACAACTCGACGGGAGTTTTTGACATGCTATCGAAAATTAACGCAAACCAAACAATAGAAAAGCACCTTTACAAAGACGAACTAAAACCCCTGCAAGAAAAGCTGGCGGCACTCCAGCAACGCGTGCGCAAAGCGGACTTGCCCGTGCTAATTGTGTACGAAGGCTGGGGCGCTTCGGGCAAAGGGACAAACATCGGCAAGCTGGTAAATCCCATGGACCCGCGCTACTTCGATGTACTAACCATGAGCCGCGTAACGGAAGAAATGCGCCTTCGCCCCTTCCTGTGGGGGTATTGGTGCCGCATTCCGGGCAAAGGGCAAATTACAATTATTGATAAAAGCTGGCACCGCGTTATCATGCCCGGCGAACGCGAAAATTGGCGGCTAAAGCAAGCCGAGCTTGATTGCTTTTACCAAGACGTAAACGCCTTTGAACGGCAGCTGGCACAGGACGGCACGCTGATTATTAAGTTATTCCTGCACATTTCGCAGGACGAGCAATCCCGCCGCTTTAAAGCGCTGGAAGACGACCCAAGCACGGCGTGGCGCATCAAGCCCCACGACCGCGCACAAAACAAGCATTACAACGAATATTTAAAGCAGTACGAAAATATGCTACAAAAAACCACTACACAGCATAACCCGTGGCATATCATAGAAGCGGACGACAAGCGTTACTCCGCGCTTAAAACCTGTCGCATTATTACCGAAGCCATTGAAGCACGACTAAATGAAATGGAAGAAACCAAACAAGCCGAGCCTGCGATTGTTCTACCAAACGGCAATTATCCGCATATTCTTGCCAACACGACCACCGACCGCAATATTGAAAACGCAGAATACAAAGAAGAACTCGACTTCCTGCAAGCAAGAATGAATCGCCTTGGTCATAAAATGTACGCCAAACGCCGCCCCGCTGTTATCGTATACGAAGGGTGGGACGCCGCCGGCAAGGGCGGCAATATTAAACGCTTGGTGGCGGAGCTTGACCCCCGTTGCTACGCGGTAGTGCCTATTGGTCCGCCAACGCCCCACGAGCTTGGGCGGCATTACCTGTGGCGCTTTATTCGCAGAATGCCGAAGGACGGGCATTTTACGATATTTGACCGCTCTTGGTACGGGCGCGTGCTTATTGAACGGGTGGAAAATTTGACCCCCGTTCCCGTATGGCAGCGTGCTTACGATGAGATAAATGAAATGGAGCAGCATTTGGCAAATCATGGCGTAATTTTATTAAAATTCTGGCTGCATATTGATAAGGACGAGCAGCTAAAACGCTTTAACGCCCGCCAAAGCGACCCCGCAAAGCAGCACAAAATTACCGATGCCGACTGGATAAACCGCAGTAATTGGGAAGCATACGAAACCGCAACCGATGAAATGTTTGCCAAAACGGATAAGCCTCACGCACCGTGGGTAGTGGTTGAATCGAATAATAAGAAGTTCGCCCGCATAAAAGTATTACAAACCGTAACCGACGCACTAGACGACGCCCTGCGATGAAACACGATAAAGGCGGTCATCGTTCACGCGTTCGGGAGCGCTACCGCCGCGAAGGGATAGAAAGCTTCCAAGACTATGAAGTGCTGGAGCTGCTCCTATACTATTGCTACCCCCGCTGCGATACGAAGCAAATCGCCAAAGACATGCTTCGCGGGTTTGGCTCGCTTTCGCATCTTTTTGATGCAGACGTAGAAACCCTGCAGACACGGCTTAACTGTACCGAAAATATTGCCGTGTTTCTTACGCTTATGCCCGCAATTGCCAAGCGGTATTCGCAGGATAAGTGGCGTAAAAAAATTGAATTCAACGACCCGAAAACCGCCGGAGAATATGCTCAATCCCTTTTCATTGGGCAAACCACCGAGCGGTTTTATGTAATTAGTCTAGATGCGCGCAACCGTTTAAACCATACGGCACTCATTTCCAAAGGCACGTTAAACGAATCTGCAATATACCCGCGCGAGGTGGTAAAAGCCGCTGTGGAAAACAATGCTGCTGCCGTTATTCTCGCCCACAACCACCCGGCCGGTACGTTAAAGCCTTCCCAAGGCGATTACGAAATAACCCGCGTCATTACAGAGGGGCTTTCGTTCATCAATGTCGCCGTGCTTGACCATATCATTGTCGCGGGGGAAACATATTACAGCTTTGCCGCGCGCGGGCACCACGTAGCGGGGTATGGTAAATAAAGGGCAAAACTTTATTTATGGATATTACGTATGTTATGATGTATACAAATAATAGGATGTATTAATATGGCAAAGAAATTGTACAAATCGAACACGGACAGCTACATCGACGGCGTTTGCGGTGGCATTGCCGAATACTTTGGCATCGACTCTACGTTGGTGCGCCTTGGGCTAATCGTATTCTGCTTTATGGGCGGCTCCGGTATTCTCGCCTACATCATCGCCATGTGTATTATGCCCGAAGCTCCGGGCGGGAAGAAGAAAAAGAAAAAACGCAAAGAAGAATATTACGAAGAACACGACAATTATGAAGAGGACGAAGACGAGCCATACGGTAATGGTCCGCGACCACAGTAAAACAAAAAAACAACATTATTTTCATAAACAAGCCCTTGCGAAAATTCCGCGAGGGCTTGACAAATTTTTAATCTATACGACTTACCGACCCAACCCCTGTTACATTTCGGGTAATAATGGGACTGCCTCTGTATTGAATAATTCCCGCACCGTTAATTGTAATATAGTGTTGGCGTTGCCATTAAGTGTAAGGTATTCCCCGCCTTCATAAATATTTATTTCAAGATAATTAACATCAAGCGGAATATTAACCATTGCACCGCCGCTTATCTCACCAATTTGCTTGGGGGCATAGAGGAAACCAGCGGCGTGTACAGCGACACAAACAACACCGCTTTTGACAGCATAATCAATTTTAAGCTGAACAACGCCAAACAAGAAAACATAAAACTGGATATCGAATACAGCAGGGAAAGCCTGTTTATCCAAGTGGAAAATGCTTTTGACGGCATGGTTAAATATGACAACAACACAGCCGACAAGCGCATATCCACCCGAAAAAGTGGCGGTGAACACGGTCACGGGTTAAAAAATATCCGCAAGTTCGTGGAAAAATACAACGGACATATAGACATTACATATGACGAAAATACTTTTACGGTAACGGTGCTTTTATATGTGAACGAATGACATTAGGTGATGTTAAAGGAACGCAACTTTTTTCAAAAGCTTTCGCCTATATGCCACTTGCCATGTCCTAATTTTTCGTAAATCGTTGCCGTTATATCTGCCAGCGAGTTTCTTGTACCCAAGTCTAGCGCCTTCCCATTTTCCGAATATACGAGCAATGGCACATATTCGCGGGTGTGGTCTGTGCCTTTTGTTGTGGGGTCGCAACCGTGGTCGGCAGTGATGATTAACAGATCGCCGGGGCGCAGGGCGGATAGGATTTTGGGTAGTTGGCTGTCGAAATATTCCAGCGCGCGGGCGTAGCCAACGGGGTCGTTGCGGTGGCCGTAATGCATGTCGAAGTCTACAAGATTGGTGAAAATCAGCGTCGCGTCTAAAAATTCGGCGTTTACGCCCCTTAGCGCGTCTATAGTTGCGCCAATGCCGTCTGCATTGTTGGTGGTGTGGTCTACGTAGGTTACGCCGCGGTTGCAAAAAATGTCTTCTATTTTGCCAATGCCCAGGGTCTTTTGCCCGTGTTTTTCCAGCGCATCTAAGAGGGTTTCGCCTACGGGGGGTACGGCATAGTCGCGGCGGTTTTCCGTGCGTTTAAACGCCCCAGCTTTTCCCAGGAAGGGGCGGGCAATTACGCGACCTACAAAATTATCGCCGATTAATATTTCCCTGGCAATGGCACATAGGCGGTAAAGCTCCTCTAACGGGATAATTTCCTCGTGGGCGGCGACTTGGAATACACTGTCTGCAGACGTGTACACAATAGGTGCGCCCGTTTTCATATGTTCCTCGCCCAGTTCGTCCATAATTTGTGTACCGCTTGCGGGGTAGTTGCCCAGCCATTTTGCGGGGCGACCCGCTTTCTCCAACCAGGTAGTGAGCAAAGATTCGGGGAATTTTTCGAAGGTGGCGAAGGGCGGGTCCATGGTTAGGCCTGCAATTTCCCAATGACCACTGGTGGTGTCCTTCGCTTTTGTTACGGTTGCCATGCGCCCGTAGGAGGCGGTGGGCTTGGTCGAAGGCTTTGGCAGGCGCGAATTTTCTATATGCGCTAAGCCCATTTCGTAGAGGTTGGGCAGTTTTAATTCGCCCACTTTTTCATATATATTACCCAGCGTGTGTGTGCCCGAGTCGCCGAACTCTGCCGCGTCGGGCAGTGCGCCTATGCCTACGCTGTCCAGTACAATAATGCAAATACGCGGATTATTTCGCATGTTATTCCTCCGTTACTTCTTCGCCGTATTCTTTCATTGCTTTGCTCATGCGGGGTACGCAAGGGTATTCCTTGTCGGGGTCGCCGTCTTTAACGGTAAGCATTTCTATTTCCAGCTTTACCGTTGTGGGCTGCCCCGTAAAGGGCAGTGCTTGGTTATACGCAACAAGTAGTAGCTTGTGCTGGTGGTTGTAGTCCAACGTATCCAGCGGAATTTCCGCCGTTTTTTTGGCGTTGGGCTTTGCGCGTTTGGCGGAAGGATATTCCGCAAAGCGGTTTTCGAAGGAGTCGTGGAAAAAGCTAAAGTCGTAATTGTCGCGTATTGGGAAGTAGTTTAGCACCTCGTCATAAACATCGCACAGCAATCCCGTTGCGGGCATGTGTAGGTGTATCCACAAGGCGGGGTCGCTTTCCATACGTATGCGGAAGGTATATAGCGGCGTAGGCAACGGGTTTGCCATAATAGCCGCGGGCAGCATTTGCGCCATTTTTATAAGCATTTCAATCATTTCCGGGTCGGAGAAGAGGGAATCCTTGAGTATTTCGAAGGGCATATGCAGGTGCACGTCGTAATAATTTTCGTTCGTTGGTTTAAGGCTTAGCGTGCGCAAGGCAAGGTCGGTAAGGGTATAGCTGGAGCATGGCGCAAAAAAAGCCAGAAAGAAATCCTCCGTTTTGCCTGCGCGTTCGTTAATAAAATCGTCCATTTCGCCTACAATATCGAAGGGCAGTACATATAAGGGCTTAATCAGCTTTAAATACTGTCCGAAGGGTGTATAAAAATGCTGGTCAAGTACCAGCCCCATCATAAACGTACCCGCCAGGAATGCGCCGTCCGGTCCGTCGAAGTCCATTTCCTCGGACTCCATGCTAAGGGATACCAAATCTTCTAAGGTATAACCCAGCACTTCGTATACCCGCTCGAAGAGCAAGTCTGTTTCTATTGGGTCGGTGAGCATTGCTTTAACAAAATTGTCGGTAAAAACAGGCTCGGGCAGGGAAATAAGCTCGCGCATATTATAAGCGCAAATTTGTACGGCGGCTTCTACTATTTCGGAAAAGAGGACTTTAGAGTCGGCGTTTAGGCGTGCTTCACAGTCGCGGGCGGGTTCGATACGGTTGATATATAATGAAGGCATTTTTTGCATCAATTTCATTTTCATGGCAATACTTAATAAAAATGTGGTGTATGCGCTGTCAGGTATGTTAAGCTGTTGTGCCAGTTCATCTGCCTGTGCGGGGAAAAAATAGTCATCCTCTTGTATGTCTATGTGAGGAAGACAAAAATCGACCAGTGTGCGCAAATCGTTAATAATGGGGTGTACTTCGCCGCCGTAATTAAGCACGCGCAAATCAAATCCCGAAAATTTACTTGCGTTGCGCAATATGCTTAATGGATAGGTGTTGGGGTTTTCTCCAAAATGGATAGCCATTGCTTCCATTACGTTGGCGGGGGAAAAGGGCGTGTTTTCGATTAAGGTAGAATAGTACCAACGGCGATGCAAGGCAGAAACGTGGGGAATTACACGCCTGCGCTTGCGGGGGTTTGCATCGCGGTAGGTGTCTGCGAAGGCGTTTTCGAATAAAACGTGCATTATGTGAATATGGTCTGTAAACGTTTTTTCCAATATTGCGCCGCCTTTCAAAAATAACTTGCGTAATTGTAGCAGAACGTGTAGTGTAAAATCAATAATGCGCAATTGCAAAGTAAGGAGATGTAGCCATGTCTACTTTAGTCCACACCCACACCGACCACGAAACAAAGCTACGTATGCCGCACTACTATGCGGTGATTATCCACAACGACGATGTAACCTCTATGGACTTTGTCGTGGAAATGCTGGTAAAAGTTTTTCATAAGTCTACGGTCGAGGCTTCCGATTTAATGATGGAGGTGCATAACGTAGGGCATGGCATTGCGGGCGTATATACCTATGACATTGCCGTGACAAAGAAATACCAAGCCGAACGCCGCGCTTCCGAAAAGGGGTTTCCCCTGCGCCTTACTTTGTGGGAGGTAGAACAATGAAACTGGACGACCTTACAAACCAAGTATACGTAGTTGCCGTAAACGAGGCGCGCCTGCACGGGCATGAATACATTACGCCCGAGCATTTCCTGTACAGCGCACTTATGTTTGACGACGGCAAGGAAATTGTAACCGCAGGCGGCGGCGAATTAGACGGCATTGGCGTTGACCTTGCCTTATTCTTCGACGAGCGTTTGCCGAAGAAAGTAACGGAAACGCCCACCGAGTCCTTTTCATTGGTGCAAATGTTTGAGCAAGCGGCATTACGCGCACAGGTTGCGGGCAAACAGCACGTAGGCATTGGGGATTTTTTAAGTGCTATCTTTAGCCTAAAGGAGAGCTTTGCGGAATACATACTTGCCAAGAATGGAATGGACAAGCACAGGCTTATCCGCCATTTAAACCGCACATCTCACCCCGTAATAGGCGAAAAACCCGACGCCCCTAAAAAACTTTCCTCGCAGGAGGCGCTGCTTGCCGCGTATACCGTAGACTTATGCGCGCTGGCGCAGGAAGGCAAGCTGGACCCGCTGGTAGGGCGCAACGATATTCTTGCCCGTACCACGCAGGTTTTATGCCGCCGTTTAAAAAATAATCCCGTACACGTTGGCGACCCCGGCGTAGGCAAGACCGCCATTGTTGAGGGGCTTGCCCAGCTAATTGTCACGGGGGAAGTGGCGCAAAAATTGCAGAACGTACGCATTCTGCGCCTGGACATGGGCGCGCTGGTGGCAGGTACTCGCTACCGAGGCGACTTTGAGGAACGCTTGGTAAAGCTATTGCAAGCCGTGGCAACACTGGAAAATCCGATTTTATATATTGACGAAATTCATACCGTAGTAGGCACGGGCGCGGTAGGCGGCAGCGGAATGGACGCGACGAGTATTATAAAGCCTTATCTTTCCCGCGGGGAAATCCGCTTCATCGGCTCTACCACCCACGAGGAATATAAAAAATATTTTGAAAAAGACCGCGCATTGGCGCGGCGCTTTGCACGGATAGATATCTCCGAGCCTTCGAGCGAGGAGTGTATCGAAATTTTGCAGGGGCTTGTGCCGCGGTATGAGGATTTTCATAAGGTAGCCTATCCTGCAGAAGCGCTTTCCCACATTGTTGCGCTAAGCACGCGCCATATGAACGACCGATTTTTGCCCGACAAGGCAATCGACGTGTTGGACGAAGCAGGCGTACAAACGCGCCTTAGCGTACCCAATATAAATGAAGGGGATAATTTGCCCACCGTTTCTAATGAAGTGATTGAGCAGGTTGTTGCGTTAATGGCTAAAGTGCCCGCAGATACCGTAGGAACAGACGAAAAACAAATTCTTACCACCCTTGCGGAGAATTTAAATGCGCAAATTTTTGGGCAGGAAGACGCCGTTGGACGTGTAACCTATGCCATACACGCCGCCCGCGCAGGGTTAAACGAACCCGAGCGCCCCGTGGCAAACCTGCTATTTGTAGGACCTACGGGTGTGGGCAAAACAGAACTTGCCCGCCAGCTTGCAAAAAATCTGGGCATTAAGCTGACCCGCTTTGACATGAGCGAATACCAAGAAAAACACGCCACCGCGCGTTTAATCGGCGCACCGCCGGGCTATGTAGGTTACGACGAGGGCGGGTTATTAACGGAAGCGATTCGCAAGCACCCTCATTGCGTGTTACTGCTGGACGAAATTGAAAAAGCCCACGCGGATATCCTTAACGTGCTGCTGCAAGTGATGGACTACGGCGCATTAACCGACAATAACGGCAAAAAAGCGGACTTCCGCAATGTAATAATTATTATGACCAGTAATGCAGGCGCGCGAGAAATGGCACGCCAAACCATCGGCTTTGAAGGCGGGCAAGACGCAACCGCCGCCGCCAAAGCCGTTGAACGCCTGTTTAGCCCCGAATTCCGCGGGCGGTTAGACGCAGTAGTGCAGTTTAAACCTGTATGTAAATTTATGGCACGCCAAATTGCGGAAAAGGCACTTAAGCGTTTATCAGAAAAATTAATATCTCGTAATATTTCCTTCACCCCTACAGAGGAAGCGATAGAATTTATTGCCCGAAAAGGGCGCTCCGACGCCTACGGCGCACGCGACATTATCCGCATTGTAGAGAACGACGCAAAGAAATTGCTTGTACATGAAGTGCTTTTCGGCGGATTATCAAACGGCGGGCATGTAACCTTGGATATTAAAGAAGAAAAATTATCTGTCACAATTTCTTAACAAATTATTCATAAAATATTAAATTTCTGTTGATTTTTATTTTTATGCGTGTTATAGTAATGTCACGCAAAAGTAATACAAACGTAAAAAGGATGGTTGACCCCATGTTTTTTAAGAAAGACCCGTTGCAAGCACAGGCGCCGAAGGTGAAAAAAGCAAGCGACATCATTAGCGCAAGCGGTTCGCACAAACAAAAAAAATATTGGTCCATTATACTTGCCCCTTCCTATACCTCGGGCAAAACGCGTACACTGCGTGTGCCGCGCGCGGCATTCTATTGTGTGCTTATCTCGTTGTTTGTGGTTTCTGCCGTAATTGCGGGCTTGCAAATCCGCGCAAACTACGCAATGCGCATGGCGCAAAACTACAATATCCTATGGACAGAAATGGAAGAAAAATTTGACAACGCCATGCTGGAAAATGAAGAAGAGTTGGACGCATGGCTTGCCGCCCACGCCGATGTAACCGATGCCCTTGAGCGAGAGCAATTACGCGCACGCTTTCATGAAAATCATCTCATGCGCGAGCATTATGACTCTCTGCACGATTTACAGGACGAGATTTTAGATTTACGCAATTTAATTTACGAATTAGATGAAAGCCTAACTGCCGCGATTGCAGGCTTATCGCGCCGTGCGTTTATCCCGTCGGTGGCAAATCACTTGGAGCGCTTAAACACCTCTCAGGCAGAGATTCGCGCCGCGTTCTACGAAAATCAGGAAAATCAGCAATACGAAAACGGCGAATATACCAACGGCTACTACGCCAATGGTTACTATTCCAACGGCGAAACCGTTCCCGTAGCCGCCATTGCATCGACATTAAATTTAAATGAGGGCGCGGTATTTTTGGGCGGTGGTTCGCTTGCACTTCCTCCCGCGCTTACCGAGGAAGCTTTGCTTAAGCAAATTGAAGAAAGCTTACAAATGCTTGCAATGCTCGTCGAGTTAAAAGAAGACTTCCAAGAGCGCCGTGCGCGCATTCAGCCTTATTTAACAAATCACCCCACCTTGTGGCCTGTACGCGGAAATATTTCTTCCGGCTTTGGCAGCCGTCGCGACCCGTTTTCGGGTAACTGGGCAATGCACAGCGGAGTAGACATTCCCGCGCCTCACGGCACACCCATACGCGCAACAGGCGGCGGTACGGTTGTATTTGCGGGCTGGGCAGCGGGCGGTTTCGGCAACAAGATAATCATTTGTCATGGATTGGGTATTCAAACGCTGTATGCGCATAATCAACGTCATCTTGTTAATGTTGGACAGCGCGTGGAACGCGGCGATATTATTGCACATGTTGGCTCCACAGGTAATACAACCGGTCCGCACGTACATTATGAAGTGCATGTAAACGGCAGACCTGTAAATCCCCGTACGTTTTTACTTGAATAAAATTTAACGTGAAAAATTATAGGAATGGTGTGAAATAATGGCAAGAGCACGCGCACAGGACGAATTTACAAGGCCCACAGGTACGGTACTGGGCAGGGGCTTTACCATAAACGCCGCGCAGGTAATTGGCGCAGAAGCCGAGTCTATGCGATTAGACGGCGTGATACACGGCAATATTGAAATGGACGGCGTATTAAACCTAGGCGAAACAGGTCGCGTAGAAGGCGATATTCTTGCCGAGTCGGCTCGCATTGCGGGCGCGGTACACGGTAGCATTCAATGCCGTTTTGCCCTACATCTCACCGACACCGCAGAGGTAACGGGCGACATTCTTACGGAAACACTGATTATTGACAAGGGCGCGGTACTGCACGGTCGCTGCCAAACATCTGCCGCACCCGGTGGGGCAGTGTCGTCACTCACCTACGCGACCGCATCTGCGTAATTAATTACCTCGCATCCTTCTCCTGCCTCCTCTTTTTTTATTATTAACTTCCTCCAAAAAAACCGTAGCCATGACATCCCCCTAGGCTACGGTTTTTTTGTGCGGAGAAATTAAATTTTTAACGTTCCTCGGCATCAAGTAAAAATACTTTAACTGCATCGGATGCAATGATTTTGCCGTGTATTTTACAGGTTTGCACGACTTTTTCTATTTCCTCGTGGGTAATGTTATCGGCAACCTTTAAAACGCCAATCACACGAATGTGTAATTTTTCATTTTGTTCGATGAGTTGCGTGACATAACTCTTGGAGAGATTGACGACGCCGACGGACTGCATTAAAGTAGTTTTGCTTGATGAAAACATATGTTTCGGTTGTAGAAACTGCAAGAACGTTTCTTCGTAGCTTTCTAGCGACTTTCTGGCGGCGGCACGCATAAAATCCGAACGATTATCGAACACGCCGCGCTCGACCAAAAGGTCGATTTGCCCCAATTCGGTAGGGCTTAAGTTTACAGATACCTTCTCGGTTTTCATAGGCGCTCCTTTAGGACATGTTTGGATTCCATCCGGAGCATATTATAATAGAAACGGGTGTTAATTTGCAATTTTTAAATAATCCTTGAGTCCTTGTTGTAAAATTTGTGAAAATGGGGCATTTGCTTTTTCCGCTTGCTGATTAAGCCATGAAGGAATGGAAAGGGTTTTCTTTACAGCACGGGTATCATTTGCTTTGCGGTACTCGTCGGTATCGGCGGCAATTAAGTTTACGATTTCATTGGTTCTGGTGGGCAATGTTTTTGACGCAGGGGGAATGGGCAGGGCTTCATCTTCTGCGCTCCACAACCATGTTTCGATGGCATCCTTTGCCATAATGAGTGCGTCTGCCATATCCTCGCCAAAAGTATGACAACCCGGCAAATCAGGTACGGTCACGCCAATTTTATCATCATCGGGATAGAGAATGGCGGGGTATACATATTTCATACAATCACTCCTGTCATTTTAACCCTGCATCTTTTAGCATCCGATTGATTGTTCCTGTAGGAATATCGCCCGTATGTCGGTGAATGGCAATTTGCACTTCTGGCTTTTCGGGGTGAATGGCGATTTCGTGACGCCTGCCCTGCTTGATTTTCCAACCATTGGCTTGCAATTTGCGCTTAAATTCTTTTGCAGTCATATTGTCACCCCATATGGCAATGTTATCACGTAATAATACGTGCGTCAATTGAGCATTAATCTGCACGTAATAACAAAAAAAGGGCTTTCTATTTTTTCGCAGAAAACCCCTTCCCTAATTAATACATGGCGTACCATTGATTTTGCCTATTTCTAATGTAAAGAAAGTAAATTATATTTCCAATGCCTGCCGTGAAGAGTAGTAAGAGCAGGTGAACTAGAATGCTTTGCCGTGGGAAGGGCTCTCTCATTCCGCCCGAAGCGGCGGCGGCAGACGATGAAGACGAACTGGACGCACCGCCGCCTGCATTCATAAATACCATGGGGTTTTGGTTTTGCACTTTATTCTCCATCTTTTCTAACTCTTTGTTTTTGCTTGCCACCAATTCATTTACGCAATTTTTGCAATACGACTTTCCGCTCACTTCTGTTACACATTCGGCGCAAATAAACTTTCCGCACCCTACACATGCGCCTACCGCTGATTTTTGCTCATGGACATAACATTGCATATAAATCCCTCGCTCTTGTTTTTGCGAATAATAGCGAAAATTGCGCTACGCGTCAATACACCAATGTACTGTTAGGTATAGTCTTATGCCGTCTAAATTGCATAATACAAGCGTTGATTATTTGTTAAATAACTCCGGCAATCCGCAAAAATTATAGTGCCGTCAATCCACCCGCCGTGTTACCCCGCCTTCGTGTACATATTTGCGTTGTTCGTTTTTCTCTACCTTGGCGAGGATTTGCGCACCCAGGTCTATGCCCTGTATTTCTGCAATGCCCAGCAGGTAAATGGCGATGTCGGCTAACTCTTCGCCTAAGTGGGGCTGCTTTTTTATGTAGGCTTCGATTGCCTCGGCGAGTTCCATTTGTAAATAATTAAATTCTTGATGCATGTCGGTTATGTTAAAGCCTTGGCGTTTCTTGTTTTCTACAACGCGCCGCTGTAGGGCGGGCAGGTCAATCGTTTGAACACTCATATCTCAAACTCCTCAAATTCGCTGTCGATATTTTCGTTTTCAATCCCGCCTTTGGCAAGGGCGAAGCTGTTATTGCCCAGCACCTCTGCCACGGAAAGCTGCGGATTTTGGTGCAGAATATTCGCGAGTTCTATAAAGTCGCGAATAATTTCGCGCGGGGTGATGTGACTTTCCGCGCCCACGCGGTTGTACTCCACGGTAAGGAAATAAAGCAAATCCTCATGGGTTAGGCGGGGTGCGTAGCTGTATAATGCGGCGTGGATATCACGCAGCTTTTCCACAAGCACATACATTTCCTCTTGGGTAAGCATGGTTAGGCGAATGATGGGCGCGGTCAAATCCTTCACCTCGCTGCCTGCGAAGTGCCCTTCCGCAAGGCGCGAACGCAGCGCTTCGTAGCTGAACACGCCTCGGTACTTGTCCTCCATACACTGGGGCGTGCCGCCCATCAAAAAGCCAATATGCTTGGCTTTGCCCTGCAACGTGTCATTAAAAAGCGTAAGGATTTTCTCATAATTTGCCACGCGGGTAATGGCGTTGGGCAGCTTGTACAAATTAACCAGCTCATCTATCAGCACCAGCAGTCCTTTGTAGCCCGCCTTCACCATAAAAATGGCGAAAATTTTTAAAAAGTCGTACCAATTTTCATCATTCACGTACAAATTTATGCCCAAATCTGCCCGCGCCTCGCGCAGGCCGTTGTACTCGCCGCGAAACCACTTAAGCACTTGTGACTTCTTCGTTTCGTCCCCTGCGCGGTATGCGTGATAATATGCGCTTACTGCCTGTGCGAAGGCGAAGCCGTTTACCATGCCCTCCAATTCGCCGATTACGGCGAAAATCTGCCGTTCCACTTCTGCGTCGAAGTCCGCCTCGGGGGCGGAATTTGCTTTTACATCTGTCATAATTCCCGATATCCACTTCTCCAAGATGAGCGGGAGCGCTCCCCCGTCGGGCTTTGCCTTGGTGGAAAGGTGCTGCATAAGCTCGCGGTACGTGGCAAGCCCTTGGTTTTGCGTGCTGCCTTTGGTACCCACCAGCCGCCGCTCGGGGGAAAGGTCTGCATCGCACACCACAAAACCCCGCGCCGTGGCGTAGTTGCGTATCGTTTGCATAAGGAAGCTCTTACCGCTGCCGTATTTCCCCACGATAAAACGGAAGGACGCGCCGCCCGCTTCTATCATTTCAATGTCGTGCAGCAATGCGTTAATTTCCTGTGCGCGACCTACGGTTACGTGTTCCAGCCCCACGCGGGGTACAACGCCCGAACGCAGGGCGTTGATGAGTAAGCTGGCGATACGCGGGGGTACGGGCATTACGCGACGCTCCTTTAATTCCCGCGCTGGTGTACGGGTAATATAGTCCAACCATTATAGTAAATTTAAGGGGAAAAATATAGCCTGTGCAAATAACTCTCCTTGGGATTGACAAGAACACTTGGCACATGATATATTTCACATGCCAATAATGCTTGGCAAATATCACATAATACTTGGAGGAAATATGAATACCCACAAAGAAGAAATTTTAGCAAAAAGCAGACAAGCGCAACAAGACGAGGGTATCGAACATGGGATTATTAAGGGAACGGTGCTGGGCAACCATTATGTAGGCATTGTGGGCGTTGCGATAATTCTTTTTTCAACGTTTGTCGGACAATTTTTGGTCGTGTATGCAGTGCTTATGCTGCACGGTGCGCACGGGTTTGGGGAGTTTCTTGCGAAGTATCGGTATTTTAAACAAAAACGGTATTTGGCGGGGGTAATCCTTTTTGGCATTGTTTATACGGGCTATTTTGCGTTTTTATTCGTATGGAGCATCGGCATTTTACAAGGATGGTGGGGTTAAGATGAGTGAATTGCTTGTCCTCAAAAACCGTTTAAAAGTAGCCCGTGCCGAAAACGACCTCTCCCAAGCCGCCCTTGCCGAGTTGGTGGGGGTGTCGCGCAATACGATTAGCTCAATAGAAACAGGGCAGTTTTGCCCTACGGCGAAACTTGCTCTTGTTTTGTGCATCGCGCTGGATAAAAAGTTTGAGGAATTATTTTATTTCAACTAACAAATCCGCCATTCGTGTCCACGTTCTTGTATAAACGCAATAAATTTCATGTAGTGGTCGAAGTCACCGCGCTGTAGCATGGCGATGCATTCTTTATCCCCTGCCGCGGCGCGGGCGGCGGTATCCTCGCAAAAATCCCGTTGAATACGGTCGATAACGATGTCCATAAACTCCGCGGGGCAGGGCATTCCATAGGCTTCGAAGAAAAGGGCGGTTTGCCGCTGCGCCTTTTCCGCATCAATTGCGGGGTCGTAATTGTAGTAAAACGGGTAAACCGCCATCGCCACGGTGCTTGCAAGGTCCCACATGCGCGTGCCCGGGTAAGCCTGGTCAAAGTCAAACAGCCCGCTTAATTGGTCATTTTCGAAGGCGAAGTTCCAAATCGCCGCGTCGCCGTGGCATATGGTTTCGTGGGTGCCGTTGGGGAAGTAGGGGCTCTGCCAGCCCGCCTCCCGTGCGCGGGGTAAAAAGCCCACCGATACATCGTGGAGCTTCCGCATAAACCGCGCCATATCGCAAATCGTTTGGTCGGAATGTAACACAGGATGGTCGTGGGGATAATCCGCGCCCATGGTCTTTCCGGGCAAGTAGGAGAACATCTCCCGTCCCTGCAGGTCCACGCCCATAAAACGCGGGACGCCCGCAAAATCTTCGGTTTCCAAGAATTGCAAATATTCCCGTACCATAATATGCCCTTTGGACGTCTTGTGTATCGTATCGCCGATTTTTTCTACCTGGTTCATGCTGCCGCCTACTAAGGTCGCCATGGGAGCGCTCCCTTCACATCATCTGTATAATCTGCGTAAATTTCAAAATCTGCGTCCGTGTCTAATATATTGTCGCCGATAAAGTCGAATGCCTTCTCGTTAATGCCTTCTGCCAGCACTTCCAGCATAATATCGTGGGCGTTGGCAAAGGATAGTAAATCTCCCTCGTTGTTGAGCAAAACCCGCAACGCCGCCCGCTCTATGTCGGAAAGTGCTGCTGCAAAGCCCGCCCACCCACCCGTGGGGGCGGTTGGCAAAACAGGCACAACTAAAGGTGCAGGGGGCACTGCTTTTTCCGGGAGCGCTCCCGTTTCTTCCTCTACTGTCAATTTCTCTTGTGTGTCCTGTGCTTCTTCGCGGATTTTTACAAGACTTGCGGTATTTACCGTTACTTCTATTTTATTTATTTCGCGGATATGTGCTGCAACGGCTTGCGTTATTATGCTGTCCATTTCCGCAAAGGTAAGCCCAAAATTTTTAAGACGCACAACGCCGTATTTTAATGTCTGCGGGTCGGCAACCAATTTTTGTTTGTGCTTCATTACGGTGCGCAGCTCGGATTCCGTTTTTTTGATAATATACCCCACCAGCTCGCGCATTCCTGCAAAGGGGGCGTTTTTTTCTACCGTCCAGCGATTGTTCTCGCATACATAGTGCTCGCCGTTAGGCATAACCACGCGGCGGTTGGGCTGTTTTTGCCACGGATAAAAAAGCGCTTGGGTGAAGGGCTTCCAAAAATCTACCCTCGGGCGTTCATCGTGTAGTAGAAGGCGCGGCAACTCTATGCCCTTCGCCCCGCACCACGCGTTAAGCGCGGCAAATACCGCGTCAATACTTTCGTTTATTAATTCTTCATTGCCTGTATAAAACTTGGATTTTGCAATATCATACCCCGACCGCTGCTTCCACGATAGTTCCCCTACTGTATTATCCGTATAATACAGTTCCCATTTTTGCGCCGCAACAAAATCGCCAAAGCTTGTTGCTACTTCCCCATTGTAATAGATGTGAAAATCCTTTACCCACCGGGGCATGTACTGCGTAAGCGCGGGTACGGCTTCGCGGTAGTGGGGTAAAAGTGCCGCAAGCCGTAATAGGGCATCATTTGCATTTTGCACCCCAATGCAGGAAAGCAGTTCATATATGTACAAAAACAAATAAGACGCCCCCACAAATGGGAATGTTCCCATTCGTACTTGGGTGCGCCATGTAAAATAGGTGCGCAATTGCTCATACCCCATACGCTGGTAGTACGGATAAAAGGCAGAAAATGCCGTGCGCCCTGTATAATCGTCTGTAATATCTGCCATAAAACGTGCCTGTTCGTAAAAAAGCCAGCCATCGTTTTGGTAGGAATACGGCGCATAGTCGGCTATTTTTCGCATATCGCGGAAGCGCGCGCGCAACGGGTCGTATGCACGGGCGGGGATAGCCTGCGGGACGGGGACATCCCGCGTGGGAGCGTTCCCATCTATGTGTAAAGCGGCATCTCCCATGTCAATTTCTGCAAAGGGGGGTGTTTCTCCTTGCGGTATCACAAAGCTATGACTGCGGGCGTAATTGCTGTCGGTTTTCATACAGTACGTCCACGGTTTGGGCAAAGTATTCCATGATTGCCTTGTGCTGCTTGTCCAGATTAGACATAATTTCGCGTATTTTGCTTTCGGCTTTTTCCAGCATTTCGTCGGCATATTCCAGCGAATTCATACGCATATCGCGTGCGTCTTTTTTAGCGGCGTCGATAATTTCTTCCGCTTCGTCACGGGCGCGGCGGGTAATTTCGTCTTTGCTTACCATTTTTTTGGCGTCGGCTTCGGCATCTTCTATAATGTTTTTTGCTTTGGCTTGCGCATCTTCCATTACGCGGTCGTGGTCGCCTAACAAACGCTGCGCCATGCGAATATCGTCGGGCAAGTTAAGGCGAAGCTCCGTAATAATCTCCATCAACTTGTTTTTGTCGACAGAAACCTTGTCGGAAAACAACATCGACTTTTTGCTGGTTTCCAGCACTTCTTCCATCTCGGCCAGGTAAAAAAGTAATGCATCCATGCGAAAAACTACCCCTTTGCTATAAATTTCTCCCTTAATGCGGTGCACACATTGGGCGGGACCAACGCGTCCAATGCCGAGTCGTTTAACCCTGCGCGCACAATTAGCTGCGCCGCCTCGCGCACCATTCGGCTCGATACCATACTAAGCGCGGGCGAAGCGGGGAGAAAAATTGTTTCTATATTACCATCAAATAGTTGGTTGTGCCAAGCATAACGCCGTTCGCTTGCAAAATCGTCCCCGTCGCGCAGTCCGCGCAAAATTGCGGTGACATTGCGTTGGCGCGCATATTCCGCCAAAAGTCCCGAAAATGCGGTAATTTCTACCTCTATGCCATGCAATGCATCACGCAATAGCGCTATCCGCTCCTGTACGGAAAATAGGGGCATTTTGTGCGGATTATCCGCCACCGCAACAATAAGCCGCGTTGCCAAATGCGCGCCGCGCGTAATAATATCAATATGCCCCAACGTAACGGGGTCAAAGCTGCCTGCATATAGGGCTATCATTAAATTGTTCCTTCCTCGTGTGCGCCGAAGGTAAAAAATAAAAACCGTGCGCGCCCATAATCGCGCTGTCGGGCAAGCGTTAGCCCCGCGATTTGCGGAACGGGTGATTTTGCGTCCATTTCAAGAATAAGCAGCCCGTCCGCACTAAGCAGCGCAGATTCTACCAAAAGATGCAAAATTTCGTCAAATGAGGCGCCGTAAGGCGGGTCCAGGAATATGATATCAAAAGCGCGCCCTTGCAGGGCTAGTTTTTCCAGCGCGGTTTTTGCGTTCATATGCATTATCTCCGCGTTGTCCCCTAACCGCGCGGCGGTTAAATTCCTCTGCACCGCATCTATTGCGGGCTTTGCATTGTCGATAAACACACATTCCCCTGCGCCGCGGCTTAGGGCTTCGATACCAATCGCGCCGCTTCCACAAAAGATATCTAAAAAGCGCGCGTCCCTAACCTGTGTGCCAAGTATATTAAACAGCCCCTCCTTCGCGCGGTCGGAAGTGGGGCGCGTGTGTAAGCCCGTTGGGGCAGTTAGCAGCATACGCCGTGCCGTGCCGGAAATGATACGCATAGGACAAGTATATCCATTTCCGCAATAAAAGTATATAATGCAGGGAAGGTTAAACCTAGGGGGATTTATACCATGAAAATATTAGTCATCGACGACGCAACCGTAATGCGGGTGGTTATAAAAACCATACTCAAGCAAAGCTGCGGCATATGGCCCGAAAATATTGTCGAGGCAAGCAACGGGCGCGACGGTATTACCCTGTATAAAAAGGAACGGCCCGACATTGTTTTTTTAGACATTAAAATGCCCGACCAAGACGGTCTTAGCGTAGTACAGGCGTTAATCAAGCATGACCCCCAAGCGGTAATTATCATGGTTACGGCATCGCCCCAGCGTAACGATGTACGCACGTGCATAAGCGCGGGCGCAAAGGACTACATACTAAAGCCGCCCTCCCCCGCGCGTATGCGCAAGGCGCTAATGACCTTTGCCCCCTACGTGATGAAAAATACCCCGCCCGCGGCGGATGAACCGCAGAAAAAAGCAAAGCCCGACGCAAAAGATATTGATGGAACGAGGTTTTAACCATGAATGAAGAATTATATGACCACTACGAAAACGACGAGCTGGACGATTTTTTCTTAGACCCTGAGCTGCAAGCACAAATCCGCGCCGATTTTATTGAAAATCAAAGCAACGCGGTTGCAGAAATTCGCGCATTCTTAGCCAACGGCGAAAATACACGTGCCGAAATTGTGGTGCATAATTTAAAAAGCGTTGCCGCACTCATGACAGAAACTACACTTGCCGACGCCGCCCTTGATATTGAGCTTCAATTAAAAAACGGCGGCACCCCGCAGGACGCCGCCATAGAAAATTTGAACACATTAATCAACCATGTACTTCAAAAAGGCGCGCCGCCTCGTTAAAGAACATCTCTACCCCTCGGCGGTTGGTTACCGCCCATACATATTCCCCGTTTAACGAAAAAGTGTAAAAATTATCGTCATAGGCAAAAAAGTCTATGGTTGTTTGCGTGCCGTCCAGCATGTGGTAAATCACCGAAAATTCCGCCATGCCTGTAGGGGGCGCGGGGTCTATTAATGCATCTGCCCCCAACGCAATAAGCATACGGTACAGCACGCGGAAGGGCTGCTCGGGTACGGTAACGCCGTTTACCGTTGGGAAAATAGCGGTACTGTTTTCCGCAGGGTCGTGGTTTACCACCAGTTCAAAATCGCCTGCGGTTACGCGTTCTACTTCTAAAATAGGCGTGAGCGCAATAAAGCGGGTGATTAACTGCGTTACATTAATGTCCATGAGGTTTTCCACAGGGTTAAACACTGCCATAAATACGTGGGGACGGTCGGCTACCTTTACATAAATAAGCGGTACCTGTGCCCCCCCTGCCTCGCGGGTAAAGCGGTTGCCGAATAATAAGTGCGTTACACCCTCTTCTGCGTGGAAGTAAAAATCCAAGAAGGGGTCGTCTAACCCGAAGGGCGCAAGGTCGGCGGGAAACATTTCTACTACGTCACCCAAACGAAACGCGGCAGAAAACGCCTCAAGCACATGCATGTTTAAATTAAACACATCTACCTCGCGACCTGCGATGGCGTTGGGCTGTACAATAGCAAGGGGATTAACGCCCAATTCGGTGAGGGCTTCTATCATTGCGCTTTCATCGGTTTTGGCAATTTCCAAGGTTTCGCGCCCGCGCTGGGTAATGCGCAGGCGGTGAATCGTTTCATGGTTAAAGGGGGGGATAAAACGATGAAGCAGCTCTTCTGTGGTTAAAAACATGCGTTGTGCTACGTGGCGCGGCAACAAATACATTGCGGGGTCGTCCTCTACCCGCACAAAGTAGTGCCGGCGGTCGGGGGTTTCGTACCCTAAATGAATTGCGGATATTCCGCCGTTCTCAAGATATGCAGTAATTGTTACCTGCGGCGGGTTAAACCCAAATTCCGCAAGGTTAAGCCCTGCAATGTTTTCATGGGCGCGGTCGCGGGTCGACATTTGAAAAACGGGGCGCAGTAAATCCTGCACATGCAAATTGTCCAGCTGTAAATCGGGATAGTCGGTTAAATACCAGTTAAACCTGTCCATTACCGCTTCCGCACGGGCAAAGGTACGCGTTTCGCCGTTATGAGTAACGGAAACACGGGCAATTTCACTTTGGCAACGGTCGGCTAAGGTAAATAATTCCGCAGGGGTAAAGGGGGTATCTTCTGCCATATCCTCTGCTTCGCGGCTTGCGCTCCAAAAATAGGCGCCCGCAAGCCCAACGGCAAGTACCAGCACAATCATTAGCGATATAACGCGCTTTGCTTGTTTACTCATTAGCTGTGCCTCCGCCTAAACCATACAAATACGCCGAATGCCAGCGTAACCAACGGCAACACACCCATGGAAAAGCCCGCAATAATATTTGCGTCAAACTGCGTAAGCATTAACGGCGCAAACCCGGGCGGTGTACGGGTGGGGATAAATAACCCGGGTCCTTGCCCCGTGAGCCAGCGCAATGAACTTGCCACAAATGCAAAATTATTATCGCCCACAATTTCACGGGGGGCGGCGTCCCAAATGTCCCCGCTGCCTACAACAACAATATGCGTGTTAATATTGCGGTAGGTGAAAACCGAATCCGTGATACGTGCCGCCATCAAAAACGGTCCGCCGTCAATATCGTCCCCTTCGTGAAAGAGGGGGGACTCTAACTCCATATTTACGCGCCCAAAGGCATGGACGCTGGTTATCATCAGCGGTTCAATAAACGTAGACGCGCGCTGCATTCCCGTTGGCTCGATTGCGGCGGGGAAGCGCAAGAGCTGCATCATACGCCCGTCGATTGCCAGCGGTAATGTGATATGCTCGTCCGGGAACAACTGCGGTATTACAAACATGGGCAGCATTAAATGCTGGCGCGGGTCGCTCTCCATAATCACATAATCGCTTATGCGAATGCCATATGCCGCAAGCACGCGGTCAAAATTAGGCAAGCGCGTACCATACATAGGGTCTGCGGCGATAAAGGCACGGCCTTCATTTTCTAAGAAGGCTAATATGCGGTCGGCTTTTTCCGTTGGCCAATCCCATTGGGGGGTGGAAAGCAATAAAATATCCGCGTCTGCGGGAATGCCGTCGCGCAGTATTTCAATGGCGTCTACACTGCGTACAATAAAATTTTCCGTTTCCAAGAAAGAAACGAAGGACGGTGCAAGGGGCGACTCACCGCTGCCAAGTACCTTGTATACCGTAGCCACTTCGCCTTGGGTAACAGCGTGGATTGCCGTAGTAATTTGCCGTTCAAAGTTAATGCTTTGTATGCCCACCACTTGCCCCCATTGGTTATGCTGGGCGGTTATAAGCAAATCGGGGGTAATTACGCGGTATTGGGTACCGCTTTGTACAATAATGCTGTGGTTGGGTACAACGCCGCCCTCCATTCCGCTTGCAAAGCCTTGCACAAAGGCGGGACTCACCATGGGGTCGCGCAGCTGGGTGGTAATGCGCGGGTGTGCGTTGGCGTATTCGGCTAATAAGGCAACCAGCATGGGTTCTTCCGTACCCGTTGGCACCACCATGGTAATTGTAACGTCTTGGTGCAGTTCGTTATCCAAGAAGGTGCGGGATTGCTGGGTTAAGGTAAATAGCTCCTCTTCCGTTAGGTCCCACGTGCGGTTAAATTCCCCCGCAAGCAGATTAACAAAAACAAATAACAGTACGGCAAGCAGCATCATTGCCGTAGAAAAAGTACCGTAGCGGAAACGTTTCTCCTTAAAATTTGCCAGCTTCATATTACCGCCACCTCCTTTTTTCGATAATATTCATAGTAAGGTACACAAACAGCGCAGCAAACGAAGCGTAGTACACCAAATCCGCCAAGTTGAGTATGCCGAAGGACAACAAATGAAAGCGCGTGTACAGCGAAAACCATAAAAGCACGCGTACAATTATTGCATCGTAAATTAAATTATTATAGAAGTACAAGCCTACGGCAACCGCAACACCAAGCACGGCAAGCACCGCAGAGGAAAGCCAATGCCGCGTGGAATAATACCAAATGCCCGCTACCGCAAGCACAAGCGCCGCCACAAATACCAGCGACGCTACCGCCGAAACGGGCATAGTCATTGCAATGCTTTCCATAATAAACATCACATAAATTGCCGCAAAGGTAGCAACGGCAGCAATTATCTGGTTATCCGTAAGCACGGAAATAAACATACCCACCGCGATTGTACAAGCCCCGATTAAAATAAACCCAATATACGAGCCCGCAATTTGGCTCACGGGCAAGCCGTGTATCGCATATCGCGTAAGGATTAACGGGAAAATAACCGTTAATGCCACCCCCATAAGAAATAACGAAAACGCGGCAAAAAATTTACCCAGCACAATTTGCATCACCGAAAGAGGGCTCGTGTACAGCAATTGGTCGGTTTTATGCCGTGCTTCCTCCGAGAACAGGCGCATGGTGAGAATGGGGACCAGAATAAAGAAGAGAATACTCGCGGCGGCAAGCACTTCGCTAAAGCGCCCGCTTTGCCCAAATACATTTACAAAGGTGAAGAACATGCCCATCAATAAAAGCAAAAACGCAAGAAAGGTATACCCAACCATTTGCGTAAAATAGGTGCGGATTTCTTTTTTATAAATCGCTATCATTTTGCATCACCTCCTCTTCGGGGGATTCGTAGCCCATGGCTTGTGTGCGCAGGTCGCCTGTAAGCGTTAGGAATATTTCCTCCAGCGACAAGTCCATAGACTTCATGAGAAGCAGGGGCAAATTATTCTTCGCAAAACAGCGGAAAATGGGCTCGCGAATATCTACTCCTTCATCGCCTGCCAGTTCAATGTCTATTGTGCCCGCTTCGCGGCTTTCCAGTACATTAATATGGCGGATTACGGTAAATTCCTTTAGCGCCTCCCGCACTTGGGTTGCGTCTGCCTTTACCCGAATTTGGATTTTGCCCGCCGATTTATTTAAGCTATGGGAAAGGCTTTCCGGCGTGCCTTGCGCCACAATGCGCCCTTTGTTGATAATCATTACGCGGTCGCATACGGCGCTTACCTCCTGCATAATGTGCGAGGAAAGGATAACCGTATGGTACCGCCCAAGCCCTTTAACTACTTCGCGCATTTCAATAATTTGTTTGGGGTCCAGCCCAATGGTCGGCTCGTCCATGATAATCACCCGCGGGCGCCCTACCATAGCTTGCGCCAAGCCCACGCGCTGGCGGTAACCCCGCGAAAGGTTCTTTATCAACCTGCGCGAAACATCGTCGATGTGTAGCTTCTGTTTAATATCCGTCAACATTTCCTTGCGCCCTGTGCGCTTTACGCCTTTAATATCCGCCACGAAGCTCAAATACTCGTCCACGCGCATATCGCCGTACACGGGGGGCGTATCGGGCAAATAACCGATTTGCTTTTTTGCTTCCTCAGGTTCGGCGATAATGTCCAACCCGTTAATGGTCACATCGCCCCGCGTTGCAGCAATAAAACCCGTCATAATATTCATTGTCGTTGTTTTCCCTGCGCCGTTAGGTCCAAGGAAGCCCACAATCTCCCCCGCGTCAATGGAGAAATTTAAATCGTTAATCGCCGTATGGTGACCATACTGCTTGGTTAGGTTTTTTACTTCAATCAATTTACACTGCTCCTTTCGTGTGTTCCTTAGAAAACGGGCGTAGTATACCACACTGCGCCATGTAACAAAACCGTAATATATATTTGCCACAAAGTTGCCGCAGCTTGGTTCACAAAAACGGGGACTGTATTAGTCGATTAATACAGTCCCCCTCTTATTACGCAAACAAAAAGTGCGGCTATGGCGTGTTCCAAATGCTGTTCAAAAGTGCATCGCTAATAGCTTCTTGCACAAAATCCCACCATTCATCTTCGTTAAAACACCATTCCCATTCAACGGTCATATATGACGTATCGGGAGCCGGCATGTTGGCGGAAAAATGCCATGGCGTGTATACGCGGTTTAATTCATTTAACCTTTGCGCAACCATGCTTACGGCACGGCGGTAAAATTCGCGGCACAGGTTTTCGTCTTGCATATCTATAAAGTGCATAGTATACGTGTCTTCATCCACCTGTGTACGCCGCCATACAAAGAATGCGATATAGTCGTTTTTGTTATAATGCTGCAAAATTATATCCCTGCCAAATGGGTTGTCACAGGTGCAGCGGTGTGTGTTGGGGGGCGAGTCTTGGTTGCGCGCTTGCCAGCTATACACCCACGGAAAAATTGCATAGTCGAACACCGTGTCTAACGTAGACTGAATGGAAGGCGAAAAGCCCGTGCTAATGTAGCGCACTTCGTACCCGTTTACAGTTTGCACATAAACGGAAATTTCAAACACTACGCCGAATGTATTGCCGTGGGGGAAGTTAAAATCATGCACAACCACGTTAATTCTAGGCATCTTTACGCCCGTGATTTGGTTGCTGAAATACCAATCGGCTAAACGCGCGGTTGCGCCGTTTTCGCGCAGCATAAGCGTACCGTTTTCTTCCCGCAAAATAAGTTCGAAGAAAAAATTCGCCTGTACAAAGTCGGGGTCAATAACCATGGGGATATTGCCCGTGAATAGGCGCTCGTTATCGGCAAAATGGGTGGCAGCAGCTTCCCCCGCCGCCAGCGTTTCGCCCTCAATTCCGTTTGCCCGCCATGCAAACCAGCCCGCAAACACAAACGCCGCCAGCGCAAGGGAAAGTACAAGCGCGTTCCCCGCCATTATACCCACGCGCTTTACTATCGTCGGGCGGTTGGCAATTTTATGCTGTACGCCTGCAAAGGTAATATCCGCTTCGGGGCTTGGCAGCTTGTTAAAACTTCCCTTTAACAACGCGTCTAATTTTTTATCGTCCATCATCAATATCCTTCCTTTTCTAAGAATTTTTGCAGCTTTTTACGCGCACGTTCGTACCGTTTTCTTAGCGTTGCCGCGCCTGCGCCGTGGATAATTTCCAATTCCGCATAGTCCATATCCTCTACCGCGCGGGCGTATACCAGCGCTCTTTCCTTGGGAGAAAGCACACCAAGCGCTTTTGCCAACGCGCCGCCGATAAACGGGTCGGGGTCGTGCACAACCGCGTCCATTCGTTCATCTCTTTTAGGCGCAAGAAAAAACCGCCGCTTGCGAAGCACGCTGATACATGTGTTGTACGCAATTTTATACAGCCACGTAACCACCGTGGCATCGCCCTGAAAGGTATCCCGCTTGGCATACGCTTTGCAAAACGTTTCCTGCATTGCGTCCTGCGCGTCGTGATAGTTGCAAAGCAACCCGTAGCAGTACTTCAAAATCGCGTGGCTGTAGTTTTTTATCGCTTGTTCGAGGCTCAAGTGTGCGCTCCTTGGTGGAAGAGTAAGGTCAAAAGACTAAAAAATTAAAGTCTTCACATAATAGACGCAATTAATATAAAAACGTGACAGCGATAATTGCTATGCAATTACGCAACATTTGCGTGCGGAAGATTTTTCTAGTATACTACGGCATCTCATGGTTACATATAAATAGAAAGCGCGTCTTACGGAGGGCAAGGGGTAACATTTCATGTATTCCGATATTATTTTTTACTTGGGTCTGTTGCTGTCATTGTTTGTGCTGGGTTGTTTTTTTAGCGCGGCAGAGATGGCCTTTTCTGCGTTATCGCGCCCGCGAGTTAAAACGTTGGCGGAAGGCGGCAGCAAGCGCGCAAATTTGGTCTTATCCTTGCACGAGCGGTTCGACGAGTTAATTTCTACTTTATTAATATGTAACAACGTGGTAGCAATAACGGCGGCTACGGTGGGCGTTATCTTCTTTGTGCGGCTGGCAGGCGAGGAACACGGACCATGGATATCCGCCGTAATTATCACCGCAATTGTGGTAGTACTTACCGACATTTTCCCCAAAAGCATTGCCAAAGAATCCCCTGAGCGGGTGGCAATGGCGGTTGCGCCCTTCCTTAACTTTCTCATGGCAGTGCTAAAGCCTGTAAACAGACTAATCGCTAAAATGCGCAAAGGGCTTTCCAAAGCAATTATAAAGGAAGAAGAAAACGAGCAGGACGAACGCGCACTGCTGGGGCAGGAACTGCTTTTCCGCGTGGAAGAAGCGGAAAATGACGGCGACATAAGCGAAGCAGATTCGCAGCTTATATCCAATGCCATCGAATTTAATGACCTGCGCGCCGAAGATATCCTTACCCCGCGGGTAAACATCGCGGGCATTCCCAAGGATTCGACGCTGGAACGCATGGCGGATATTTTTATGGAATCGGGCTATTCGCGTTTGCCCGTATATGAGGAATCGCTGGACAAAATATGCGGCATTGTTCATATCCGCGACTTCTTAAAATGCATGGCAGACGAAAACGTGCCGCTGGAATCCATTATCGTTCCCCCCGTATACGCGGCGCCTACCGCCCGCGTGCGCGATTTGCTCACCCTTCTTAAAAAAGAAAAAAGCCACATGGCAATTGTAATCGACGAATACGGCGGCACAGAAGGGCTTGTCACTATGGAAGACATTCTGGAGCAGCTCGTGGGCGACATCTATGACGAAAATGACGAGTTTATCGAAGAATTTACCCGATTGGAAGACGGCACGCACAAAATCGAATGCTCTGCCGATTTGGAAAAGCTTTTCGAATATTTTGAAATGGAAGCCCCCGCAGACGACGAGTCCCATCACACCACCACCGTAGGCGGCTGGATAATGGATAAGCTGGGACGCATTCCGGAACAGGGCGACACTTTTGCCCACGAAAAATTAACCGTAACCGTAACACAGGCCGACCAGCGCCGCGCCGAGGTATGTATAATTGCCGTAGCCGCAGCGGAAGAGACGCCGGAAGAGGAAAAAGACGAAGCAGAAGAAATAAGGGGCAGTCTAACGACAATCTCAAAATAAAAAACGGGAATCGCGTGAACCGAGTCTCGTTTTGTGTAAAACGTTGTTATGCAAAAAAATTTTTTACCCGAACAGGGTATACGAGAAAGCGAAATATATAGTTAATTATAGTGAATTAATTCGAAATCGGGCTTGCCGCTCGCGGCAAAGAAAACGTATTCACCGAAACGCTCCTCTGCGTCATCGGTTCTGTTTCACCTGCCTAAGTCGGCTTAACTTTCTCACCCTCTTGGTTCTTTGTCTTTACAATTAGGTGCATTTACCACAGCCCCATTCTTTTTGTAAATCCGCTTCGCTTATCTTTTATTTAAATTTTATTATTCTCAAAGCTCCTTTTACGAAAAAGGGACTGGCTTGCTTCTTAATAAGACAGCCCTTTTTTATTTTTTACCGCAGTATGTTATACACAATCCATAGGCTTTCTCCGTTATACAGCCCCCTAACCTTGCGCCTCACTTCCGCAACTGTTAAAATCTAGAAAAATGGGAATAAATTTAACAAAAAGGAGCAAGCAAATGGGCTTTCTTGAAAAAATATTCGGTAATTACAGCGATAAGGAAATAAAGCGTATGATGCCTACCATCGACCGCATTGAAGCGTTGGAATCGGATTTTATGAAGCTTTCGGAAGGTGAGCTCATGGGCATGACGGACAAGCTACGAGCGCGGTATACCGACGACGCATCGTTGGATACTATGCTGCCCGAAGCCTTTGCGACAGTGCGGGAAGCGACACGTCGCTTAATTAACCAGCGTCACTTCCGCGTACAGTTGATTGGCGGTACGGTGCTACACCAAGGGCGTATTGCGGAAATGAAAACGGGCGAAGGTAAAACCCAAACCGCGGCGCTTGCGCTGTATTTAAACGCAATCGCGGGCAAAGGTGCGCACCTTGTAACGGTGAATGAATACCTTGCAAGCTACCATGCGGAACTGATGGGTAAGATTTTCGGCTATTTAGGCATGACCACGGGCTGTATTCTGCAAGGGCAAAGCCCGCAAGAGCGGCGCGAGCAGTACGAATGCGACATTACGTACTCCACAAATAATGAGTTGGGCTTTGACTATTTGCGCGACAACATTATGGTTCATGCGGAAAGTCGGGTGCAAAAGCCCCTGCACTACGCGATTATCGACGAGGTGGACTCGATTCTCATTGACGAAGCGCGTACGCCGCTCATTATCAGCGGACCGTCGGGTAAATCGAACATGCTTTATAAAGTTGCCGACCAGTTTGCGAAAAATTTAAAAAAAGGGCGCATTCTCAACGAGGAAGCCTTACAAAATCCCACAATGCGTGCGGAAGTGGAAGAAGAGGGCGACTTTATCATTGACGAAAAACGTAAGGCGGTCACCCTTACGCAAGAGGGTGTGCAGAAAGCGGAGCGTTACTTTGCGGTGGAAAACCTCTCCGACCCCGAAAATACGGAAATTCAACACTATATCAACAACGCGCTAAAGGCGAATTACAACATGACGCGCGACGTGGATTATGTGAATAAAGAAGACGAAATCATCATCGTAGATGAATTTACGGGGCGTATGATGCCGGGGCGCCGCTATTCCGACGGGCTGCACCAAGCTATTGAAGCGAAGGAAAATGTGAAGGTACAGCGCGAGAGCAAAACAGTTGCGACAATTACCTTCCAAAATTTCTTTAACAAATACTACAAAAAAGCAGGCATGACGGGTACAGCGCTTACGGAAGAAGGCGAATTCCGCGATATTTATAAGCTGGACGTAGTTGCCGTGCCTACTAACAAGCCTATGGTGCGCAACGACAAGCCCGACGTGGTATACCGCACCGAGGCGGCAAAGTACCGCGCCATCGTGGAGGATATTGAGGAAAGCACGGCGGTCCGCCAGCCCGTGCTCGTGGGTACAACCAGCATTGAAAAATCGGAGCTTGTAAGTGCAATGCTGCGTAAAAAAGGCATCAAACACGAGGTGCTAAACGCAAAACACCATGAGCGCGAGGCGGAAATTATTGCCCAAGCGGGGCAAGTCGGAAACGTAACCATAGCCACCAACATGGCGGGGCGCGGTACGGACATTTTCCTGGGCGAAGGCGTGCGCGAGTTGGGCGGGCTAAAGGTTGTCGGCACAGACAGGCACGAATCACGCAGGATTGACAACCAGCTGCGCGGGCGCGCAGGGCGGCAGGGCGACCCTGGGCAATCGCAGTTTTATATTTCGCTGGAGGGCGACTTGATGCGTCTGTTTGGCGGCGACCGTGTGACGCGCATCATGGATATGGTAGGCTTTGGCGAGGACGATGCACTGGAGCATAAAATGCTGGCGGGCGCGATTGAAAACGCGCAGAAAAAAGTGGAAGGCAATAACTTCGGCATTCGTAAGCACCTGCTCCAGTACGACCAAGTAATGAACGAGCAACGAGAAATCATCTACGCCGAGCGCAATAAAGTGATTGACGGTGCAGATTTGCGGGAAAATATATTAAATATGACACGTGCGGTAATTGACCGAGCGGTGGACAATTACACAGGCACAGACAGCCTGCCCGAAGAATGGGATTTGCGCGGGCTTAGCGACAACTTGATGATTCTTTTCCACAAGCCCGTGGCGCAGTATTCCCCCGAGGAACTGGACCGCATGACCCGCGACAAGCTAAAAACCGACCTGCAAGACGCGGCAATTGCTCTTTACGAAAGCCGCGAAAACCAAATCACTTCCCCCCGTATGCGCGAACTGGAACGCGTAGTTATGATGGGTGTTATCGACAAACGCTGGATGGACCATATCGACGAAATGGACCAAATGCGGCAGGGCATTTCCCTACGCTCTTACGCCCAGCGCGACCCGCTGGTGGAATATAAGTTCCTGGGCTTTGATATGTTCGAAGAAATGAGCAATAATATTCAACTGGACACGGTACGCAACCTGTTTAACGTGCAAATCACCAACGAAAACGCCCCGCAAATGAAGGAAGCCGTAAAGAAAGAGGACCTGCAAACCAACTCGTCGGAAACGGCGGCGGCAAACAAAACCACCAAACGCAACCCCGATAAGGTAGGCCGCAACGACCCCTGCCCCTGCGGCAGCGGGAAGAAGTATAAGCAGTGCTGCGTGAATCGGTGATGACCCTCGCACGAGTTTTTGATAACACCCATATTGACCAAAAATTTTCCCTGCACATGAGTAATTTTGGTCATAACTTTTTGCATGAAGCCGACCCCGCGCTCGTACACGACGAACCGCTCTCCTACCCAGAAATAACGAAAAATGCCTATGTATTCGCGGCGGGGTTTGTGCATTATTGGTCGGAGGTATTTCTGCTTCCCGTACCCGCGTGGGTGCATCGTGAAAAGTACAAAAACGACGCACCCTATTTTTCACAGCCTTTTATGCACAACGAAATAAAAAAATTAACGCCAATACAATTTGCACAGCGCAATTATTTCATCCCAAGCATGGAAGTGGTTTATGTATGAATCATAAAGAAGCATTTGATTTATTTTTAATGGACAGAAAAAAAATGCTTTTTTATTTTACAAAAGCGAATGAAATATTGGCAGAAATGGAGCGGCAATTATCCATATGGGTAAGCGGCGGCGCGAATATGTGCTTCTATATCCAGTCCCGAGAAACCACACAAGGTATTGACACCTATCCCGACGACGAAAAAACGCTACGTGAATTATCGCAAAAAATGCAAAAACTGTTTTTGCTCCCCAGCGCATGGCTTAACCCTTCGGGGCGTATATTTATCACCGACACCATGCGCTATGAATCGGAGCTGGGATTAAATTTTAATCACCTAAAAGTATATTTTTTACAACCCGAAGCCATGCTTGTGCTTAAAGTGCTTGCGGGACGAGCGGGCGAAGAATTTCACGATATGGATGACACCGTGGCGTTATTAAAGCATTTAAACATAAAATCGCTAAACACCGTGGATACGCTGGTAATGAAATATAAAGAAGACTGGAACACACCGCTAGTGATGAACTTCGCTAATAATGCGTTGATACAATGCTGGGGGGATAAGATGGAAGCGGTGGATGATGAACACGCTTCCCCGTCGTTGGAAAAATATTTAATGTTAATGAAGCAAAAATAAACGCCTTCCGATGTGGAGGGCATTTATTGCTAACATTTTTGTTAGTTTCGACTTGCAACATGATTTTGCCATCTTTTATCATTATATTCATATATACGCTCGTTTAATGCCTGTAGTTGTAAATTTAATAAATTCTGTTGATTATTAAATTGAGTACTTAATATTTGTGCTTGCTCAAGTAGTTCTCTGCGCCTATTTTGTTTAGGTTCAAGCAAGAGCCATATTTCTCTTTCATTATATCGCGTAAGATTGTTTATTAGTTGGTGAATTTCATTGCTTAACCATGTAATTTCATCATTTAAAACTGTAGGAAAGGTTAAGCGATGCGCTTCTATTTCTGCATTTATACGATTTCTTTCATCAACAAAACGCGTAGGCAAGGGATTTGCTCGTTCAAACACTTGGCGTTCGTTCCCCCACCCTAAATTTAATTCTGATAATAACGCTCGCCATGTTTGTACCAAGCGATGGTTTTCTGGAAAGGGTGTCCAATTTATATATCTCCCATCAAAAGAGCCACGAAAAACACTTCCGTCAAAATAGCTACTACCGTAGCGATGAAGTAATTGTGGGGAAAATGTGCCATGATGTGGATACAAACGATATGTTTCGTTGTTTATATATACGCGCATATCGCTAACTAAACGCCTTGCTTCTTGTGCGGGTCTGCCCGTAATGCGTGTAATTTCTGCATCAATATTCAATTCAATTACATAATCTTGAGGAATTAAGATGCTTTCATGTTCGTTGTTAAATTGGACATGCACATCCATATTTTGGCTAAAACTATCTTGGAATGTTTGTGGAAGTATAGCAAGCAATTCAGGCGTTAGTCGATTTATCACTTCAAATGTAGACAAATCGGCTGTTGAGACATGTAGTCCATGTTGGAATATTTCAGTCCTTGCACCTCCAACTCTCTGCCATTCTTCAACTATGCTATTATTTCTGTTATTATTTTCAATAGTAAATAAAGCATGTGATTGTCTAGCACGACTGTCCACTGAAGGATTAGAAAAAGAAGAAATAATAACATTTATACGTCCATATCTTGTAAATTGGTCGCACTCGGCAATTATTAAATATAACGACCGTCGGTTCATTATGCTATTATTTCCATCAATGTCTTGTATAGAACGACTAGCATATAACGGTTGGGTTGTATCACCCAAGTGAAATATTCGGTTTGCTGTGAATAGCGTTTCGTGCCAGCCTATAGAATCCCTATACGAGCGGTCAATCCCTAGAGCATCCCCCGGCAAAGGTTGTGATGTAACGGATGCGAAGGGTTGTTGCGCTATTCTAGGTTGTGGCGTAGGTCTTGGTGTGGGGGTTGGACTGGGTGTAGGCTGGGTTGGTCTTGGCGTTGCGGTAGGTACGGGTCTTGGTGCAGGTGGTGTTATGTCGTCAATGATGATGATGGGTCGATACTGCCCTGTTATCCAGCATCGTTCATACCCTGCGCGTGCTTGCACGGTAATGGTTGTGAGTAATACGCCTGTAAAAATAGTAATAAAACCAATTGCCCAGTAAAGCATACTTTTCTTCATATATAAACTCCTTCCTAGTTGACGTTGCAACCGCAAAGAAGTGTGCCTACCACTTCTTCACGGAAACAACAAAAAAGACGTGTAAGGGAAGATGGCATAGCAGTTTTCACTGCATACCATCACCACCTACACGCCAAAAATACAGCGTTTACAGGTTAGCCATAACCGTACATTAAACAAAATATACACTTTGCCCCATTCTTGCGGGCAAAAGTGAAAATGTGTATACTTGTAATACTGCAACGGCAGGGTTTTGCCCTGTGTTTGTAGGTGATGCTGCCCATCCCTACACTCGCCTTGGAGCGCTGTCAACGCTTCAAGGACGTTGCGGTCTTTTATTACGCAAACATAGTATCAAATAAACGTAACATGCACAAGTAAAATTTTATTTTACGCAAATTTTTATTACACATGTTATAATGCGGGAAATTTATAGGGATGTGTTAGCGATGGTAAAGCGATTGAATGAAACCGTAGTGCGCACAGAGAAGGAAATTGATAAGTTGTATTCGGGCAAATGGGTGCTATTGGATGACCGCGCCTTTCCTTATGATGGGAAGGGATGTATCGTTGCGTTAGGCGAAGATAGTGACGAGGATTTAGATGAATTATTATCAATAAAGTTAGATGAGTATAAAGGCGAATTTCATTTAATGGTGGGTTGCCCAACCAACGCAACCCGTATCAAAATTATTTTAACGAAAAACATGAGTATGTAGCGGTGCAAGCCTAACCGCAATTACACACAAAGGACTGATAAAATGCTGGTACTGGAAGAATTATTGCGTGCCCTTGCGCCGTACCGTGCGCGGCTGGTTGAAATGGGGGATTCACTTTGACTCCGCCAACGCGCGCATTGAAATTGACCGTTTAGAGGCGCTTACTGCCGATGCGGATTTTTGGGCAGACCCTTCAAAATCGCAGGGTGTGCTTCGTGATTTAAAAATGCTGCGGGGCAAAATTACCGCGTTTGATAAGTTAAATATCCTGTACGACGACGTGCTTACGTTGGCGGAACTGGGCATAGAAGCGCAGGACGCAAGCGTGGTAAATGAGGCGGAAGGACTGGCGGCGGAATTTACCGCAGCGTATGACCGGCTTCGCGTGGATACCTTGCTGGCGGGGGAATACGACGCCAACAACGCCATTGTTACACTGCACCCGGGCGCCGGGGGTACCGAGTCCTGCGACTGGGTAGCGATGCTGTTGCGCATGTACGGGAAATGGGCGGAAAAACGCGGCTTCACTTTCGAGCTGCTGGACCTGCTGGACGGCGAAGAAGCGGGGGTAAAGTCCGCCACCTTCCAGATAAACGGTGACAATGCCTTTGGGTATTTAAAAAGTGAGCGGGGCATACATCGGCTGGTGCGGATATCGCCATTTGATTCGTCAGGCAGAAGGCATACGTCCTTTGCTTCCTGCGATGTGATGCCCGAGCTGGACGACTCCGCCGTGATTGAAATTAAGCCCGAGGAACTGCGGGTGGATACCTATCGCTCGGGCGGGGCGGGCGGTCAGCATGTAAATACGACGGATTCTGCCATACGGATTACGCATATCCCCACGGGCATTGTGGTGCAATGCCAAAACGAGCGCAGTCAAATTCAAAACCGCGAACGCGCAATGAAAATGCTTTCTGCCAAGCTATTTCTAAAGCAACGGGAAGAACAGATGGAAAAGCTATCGGGCATTCGCGGCGAGCAGAAGGATAACTCATGGGGAAGCCAGATACGCAACTATGTTTTTCACCCCTACAGCTTGGTTAAAGACCTGCGCACGGGCGAGGAAACGGGCAACGTACAAGCCGTAATGGACGGCGCACTGGACCCATTTATGAACGCCTATTTAATTTGGTCTCACAAAAGCGCAATCCAAGCGCCCGAGCAGCAATAAAATGGCACACCGCGTAGATATTAAAGAAACTGAAGCCAATCGCCGATTGGATAGGTTTCTTTTTGCGTATTTGCGGGAAGCACCGCACCCCTTGCTGTACAAATTACTTCGCAAAAAGCGCATTAAGCTAAACGGCGCACGTGCCGAGGGTGCAGAAATGCTGCAAGCGGGAGACTATTTAGACCTCTACCTGGCGCCAAGCACGCTGGACGAGCTGCGCGGTACCTATGCGCCGCCGCCCGTTGCTGCGCCGCTAACGGATATCATCTATGAAAATGCGGAAATTTTGGTGGTAAATAAGCCCGCGGGGTTGGTTGCCCACGGGGGGGACGACAGCTTGCTTGCGCGTGTGCTGTGGTATTTATACGAAGCGGGTGCATATGACCCTTCTGCCGCTTACACCCCTGCACTATGCAACCGATTGGACACAAACACAAGCGGGCTAACTCTGTGCGGAAAAACCCTGCACGCTTTGCAAAAATACACGGCGCTTTTTGCAAATGACGGCGTGGAAAAATCATACCTCGCCATTGCCCAAGGCGAGTTGCACGGCGAAGCTACGCTGGAAGGCGTCTACAAAAAGGACGAACGCACCAACAAGGCAAAAATTACGCCCATAATCGGCGGCGAAAGCGAAAAACGCGCAGTTACCCATTACAAATCCCTCGCCGTTGCGGGCGGGTTTACACTGTTGCGCGTGCGCCCCATCACGGGGCGGTCGCATCAAATACGGGCGCACCTTGCGAGCATCGGCTTTCCGTTGGCGGGGGATAAAAAATACGGTGGGAAATCCACGCCCTATGCCCCTGCACAGCTCTTACACGCATATAAATTGTCGATAAAAAATCATGCGCAATGCTGGACAGCCCCACCCCCGCAAGGTATGATACGTTTTATACAGGAATTGGGAATACTAATCACAGAGGAGGAATTTATATGAACATTATCCGCACAAAGGTAGTTGAGCTTTCCACCATTCCCGCAATGGCGTACAAAATTAAGCTACGGGCGGGCGGCAGTGGTATTAAGCTGCACTTCACCGACCATGATGCCACCGCTTTTGCTCAAATTTGCAAACGCACGGGTGACATTGTACTAGACCCGTTGACCGAAACCGTTCCCATGTTGCAAGAGGGCTTTGAAGAAGCGCAGGAGCTGCTTGCGGGCTTGCCCTATTCTGCTCGCGGAAAGGTAAAAATCCTCATTTCTAACGAAAACGAGGACGACGAAATTACCGAAGAAGAGTCGCAAAAAGTAACCGCCGCGTGTATGGTAAACAGCGATGAGTTCCGCGCTATTACTGACCGTTTTTCCGACGAAAACGGCAAAATTAACTATACCCTAATGAACAAGCAATTTATCCAGTTCGCGTCCTCCAGCACCACGGTGCGCGACATGGCGGCGAAGCGCGAAAAATCTAATGCCCTTCTGCTTTTCGTATTAAAAAACCGTGCTGCTTTCCTTGCCAACAAAAAGGAACACCTGCCCGATGACCAAGCCGAGGCACTGCTTGATGCGCTTAACGAGATTAATCCGAGAAGTGCGTTTAAGGAGCTTAATTTGCATTTGCGAAAGATACTTTCGAGGTAGGGAAGGTCAAGGGATTAAATGCGTAAGTTCGTGGGGCGTGGGGCTTTGCCCCACGCCCCACGAACTTTTTTGAAAAAAATTTCGACAAAAAACTGTTATTGAACACTGTAATCAGTTGGTATGCAATCTCAAACGCTTAACGGGATGCTCTCACTATAGCGTCTTTCCACCTTTACCGTATCGCCATATTCAATCATAGCATTCCATGTATCATCTCTATGGGGTGAAATATGGAATGATTTGCCACGGAAAATGACAATCAATTTTTCATCATTAAAGGCATGAACATACCATGTAAGTTTAACCTGTTGCTCTAAAATAGAAATTAAGTCGTTAATATTTTCATCGGGTACATGATATTCATTTGTATGCCAAAGGGGAAATTCATCGTCTAAAACTTCTTCAAGTCTTTGACTGTAAAAGAATGGCTTTAATGTATCTAATACACCGGCGTTTTCTAAACTTTCTTCAATGACTCCCATGCGGAACATTTTACACGCCTCCAAAAATATAAAAAATATTTGCACAACTTGTGAAGCAATTCTAAATATTAGCCGCCGTATAAATCGCCAGTATATCCGCTTTATTCAATGGCTTAAAACACCCTACCTCGCGTTTGCCGAAGAAGGTACAGCTTTCTGCCAGGGCGTCTAGGATGTCGGGGGGTTGTATGCCTATGCCCAGTTCGGTGAAGTTGGTAGGCATTTCGATGGAGCGGAAGAATTTTACCGTCTTTTCGATGGCAGAGCTTTCTGCGTTTAACGGGTTTATGCCCCACACATTTACACCATATTGGGCGAAGCGGGCGGGGTGTGTTTTTTGCACGTGCCACGCCCATGCACCCCACATGGTGGTTAGGCTTGCGCCGTGGGCTACGTCAAAGCGGCCGCTTAGCTCGTGTCCCAGCTGGTGTACCGAAAAATCCATGGTACGCCCAAGCCCCATAATCCCGTTGTGGGACAGGCTTCCGCACCACATGAGTTCGCTCTGGGCTTCGTAGTCGGCGGGGTTGGCAAGCACGCGGGGCGCATTGGCGATAACGGTACGCATCAGCGCCTCGGCGAGGGCGTCGGTAGTTTGGTTTGGCAAAGTATTGTCGCGGGTTTCCAACGTAAAATAGCGGTCGAGGGTGTGCATGAGAATATCCGCAATGCCGCAAGCCAGCGGATAGCGGGGAATGGTGAAGGTGAGTTCGGGGTTCATTACCGCGAAGCGCGGGCGGTTAAAGTCTGTGCCCAGCCCGCGTTTTAGCCCCGCTTCTGTGTTGGTGATAACGGCAGAAGCGCTGGTTTCGCTACCCGCGGCGGATAGGGTAAGCACCACGCCAACGGGCAGGGATTTTTCCAAAGCGACTTCGCGCGTCCAAAATTTCCATACATCGGTGTCGGGGTTGGCTGTGCCGTGGGCAATAGCTTTTGCCGCGTCGATGGCACTCCCCCCGCCGATGGCAAGCAGAAAGTCCGCGCTGTGTGCCATCGCTTTTTTAATCCCCTCTTGCACAAAGGATAAATGCGGGTTGGGCATTGCGCCGCCGTGTTTTTCTACGGACAAGCCCGCGTCCGTAAGCTGGGAAGCGACTTTATCCAGCAAGCCCGAGCGCACAATACTGCCTTCGCCGTAAACGATGAGTACGCGGCTTCCATTATATTTTTTTACCAGTGATGCGGCATTTTCTTCCGCGCCACGCCCAAAAATAATTTCCGTAGGCGCGTGAAAAATGAAGTTTTGCATATAATCTCTCCTTTAAAATACTGCCCCAAGCCCCCTTACGCATATACATGGCATAGGTTATCAACAAGGGGGGACTGTATTATGCGACTAATACAGTTGCGCAGGCGGCGGCGTGTTCCGTGGCGGGTGAAACTTCGCTTGCCTCGTAAGCGTATGAAATTACGAATACCCAAAATATATATCGCACTTGCCATGCTATTACTCGTGCTTGGCGTGTTTGCCTATAGCTTTTATCGGTTTGACCGCATCGTAGTTCCGCTTGTGCTGGAAGCGGAAGATTTACGTATGCAGGCAGAAATTAATAACGTAATTAACGCTGTAATACAGGAAATTGTGCGCGAGCAACGTATCATTGCCTCCGATTTTTACCACCAACGGCACGACGTAGTGCCGGGTGCGCCTGTGCTGAGCGTAAACACGGTGCTGGTCAATGATTTGTGCAACCTTGCCGCCAAGCGCATTTCCGAACGGCTAAACAACATGGAGCCCGAGGTCATTTCCGTACCGCTGGGCATGGCACTGGGGCTGGATACGCTGGCGCAAATGGGTCCGCAGTTTCGTTTTACCATGGCGCCTATCGGGAACGCACTGGTAAGTTACGACTCGCGGTTTGTAAGCGTGGGCATCAATCAGGTTCATTTTTCCGTTTGGCTTACGGTGGAGGCCGTGGTGCGGATTATTAACCCCGTCCATTCCTTTGAAGTAACGGTTGACCGCCATATATCGCTGGTAGACACGGTTATCTCAGGCGTTGTGCCCGAAACCTACTTGCATATGGATATTCCCCGCGGGCTAATGCCGTAATAGTATAATTACCGCACCGTAAGGGTAAATTCCTCTGCCGTGCCCCCTGCCCCATGGTTTACGGCAACCCAGAAGGTAAATGTCCCCGCTTCCGTAGGCGTGCCGTGGATTACCCCTGTGCGGGCGTTAAGGCGCAAGCCTTCGGGTAACGCGCCTTGCATTACGTGCCATGTTTTAGGCACGAAATTGTTGTGCCGCCCCGTTTGTTCGTATACATCCAACGCAAAGGCCGTAAACTGGTAGGCATACCACTGGTCGCGTGTGGCGGCGGGCAATGCTTCTGTTGCGATAATGAGGGAGGAAACATTAGGGGGGGCGGCGTTTTCCAGCGCTTCGTGCAAGGCGAAAAACGCGGGCTTGGGTTGGAAGTTCTCGTCAAATAACAGAGGCGCGGAAAACGAACGCCAGCTCCAATGGTCTGCCATGCCCCATAGGGATACCCGTTCAATATAGTCCGAAAATTCCAAATACCATGACATAAGCAAGCCAAAGCGGTCGGCTTGGCGTTCCAATTGAATATCCGTGGGTGTAATGGGGTTGTCACGACTGCCCGCAATGGTAATGTCCCATTCTGTAATGCTTAAACGTGCGCCCGTTGTGATATACAGCTCAATGGCGGTGCGTACGTGGTGGGGTTCACTCATCCAGCCCGAGATATAGTAGTGGGCTTGCATTCCAATGCCTTCGATAAGCAACCGCCCGTCGTATAGGGGGTCTTGCGTCCAGCGTTCGTTAATTTGTATAACCATTTGGGCAATGGCGTCCCGCTTGCCGGGTACGTGGTCGTTATAATCGTTGTAATACAAAATGGCGAAGGGGTCATAGATACGCGCAAAACGGAATGCGTAGAAGATATAGTCCGACCCGCATTCGTCCCCCGTTGCACCATTAGCAAAGGCGTTATACCACTGGGATTGGTTGTGCGTGGTAAGCCCGCGCCCTGCACTGCGCATATGGTTGCGCCAGTTGGGGTCTGCATCCCATGTATTTTGGTTTACGCCCCAAACGGCTTCGTTTACTACGTCCCACGCAAACATGCGCCCTGCATAACGCCCCGCTACGGTGCGGATATAATTGTGCATATTTTCTATGGCTTGGGCGCGGGTTAGGGGTTCGTCACTGCCCGCTACGGTGGTGAGCCACGGCGGGGATTGGCTATGCCATACTAAGGTATGCCCTATCATGGCGAGGTCGTTGTCTTCTGCCCAGTCTACGATAAGGTCGGCGGTGGCGAAGTTCCACGTATTGGGATTGGGGGCAATTTGGTCTACCTTGTGGTTGTTTTCCGCTGTTACGGCGTTAAAGTGGTGGAAGAATGCTTCCGTCGTGTTAAACGAATCCATCCGCGCCGCAGTATTCCAAATATTACCCAACAGGAAATGTTGCTCAAAGGCTTGTGCAAGGGACGCGAGCTGCAAATCCCATTCGGGGATAATTGCCGCGTCCTCGCCCCGCTCGCCAATGCGTATCACTTCAATGCTGTCCACGTAAAATTCCGCATTTGGGGCGTTGCCGGTCATAATGCGCACGCCGCGCTGGTTTTCTAAGAAATGCTCCAGCAACTCGTTAGCGGCCAAGGTATGCTCCAGCCGCCATTCGCCGCTTGCGGGGGTAACGGTGGTTGTATACGCACTCCACGGTGCATCGGTACGCCCCAGCTGCATTCCCGTTTCCGCCGGCGCACGCCCCGTAGCGCGGAAAACATAGGTTGCGCCAAAGCTTAAATTCAACGGCGGGAAGTAGATATCCAGTGCATAAAAATTCTGGTTACGCTCGGAAAGGTGAATCGAATTTCCTTCCCCCGAGGGATGTTCCACAATTGTAAACACGGGGCTACCCGACTGCATTAAATTTGGCGTACTCGCAAATACCTCATGCCCGGAGCCTGCCGTACCCTGTGGCAAGCCTTGCACAACGGTGTCGCCTTCCAGGGCATACAATACGGTTTCAACGGGTTCTTCGGGAATATCTACAACCGGTGCAGGGGTTGGCGTGGGTTGCGGCGTTGGGGTAGGGGTGGGGGAAGGCGTAGGTGCGGGCGTTGCCGCAGGGGTTGGGTCGGGTTCGGCTTCCTCGCCGTTACCCCCGCACGCGGTAAACGCGAGCGCAAGCATAAGCAAAAACACAAGCAATACGATTTTTTTCATTAGGGTTCTCCTCAATTCAAATTTGCTACCTTTTATATAGTACACAAATAAGTTATATTGACAAGCCCAAAATTCATATACTATAATAAAAAATGCACAAACATGACGCATTTTGCGTGCATGAATCTGTGAACATTCCTGAAGGGAGCAACAAAAAATGAAAAAAAGCATTACATTTTGCTTAGCTGCGGTAATGGCATTCGCATTATTTGCAATGACAGCTTGCGGCGGCAACGACGAAAGCGAACTCGTTTTCGGCTGGTGGGGCGGCGACGGTCGTGCCGCACAAACACAAGAAATTATTGACCTATTTGTAGAGCAAAGCGACACCGTAGTGTACATCGAGCCTGTAATCGCTTCATGGGGCGATTATTGGGACATGATGCTAACCCGCTCCCTCGCGGGCGACCTGCCTTGCGTTATGCAACAAGACGTAGCCCGTATGATTGAGTTCGTAGCTGCGGGCTTATTGCAAGACCTGCGCCCCTTAATCGCTGATGGGCGTATCGATGCACGCAACATTCCCCAATCCGCATTAGATGCGGGCATGGTACCGGGCAGCAACGGCATTTACGCTATCCCAACGGGTATGAACGTAACCGCAATGACCTACAACGCGACCCTACTTAGGGAGCTGGGTTTGGAAGCCCCCCGTAATCTTACCTTGGCCCAGTTCATGGACTTAGGGCGTGAAATTTATGCCCGTAGTGGTGTACGTACCAACTGGATTGGCGCAGACCCTTCCATTCAATTGGAAATTCACCTGCGTGCGCAAGGGGCTAACCTGTTCGATTTTAGCGGTCCAACGCCCCGCATGGGCGGCACACCGGCAATGTATGAAGAATTTTTCCAAGTAATTGCTACAGGCATTGCAGAAGGCTGGCACATTCGCCCCGAGCATTTAGCAGGGCGTGACGGTGCGGAAATGGAACCCATGTGGTACCCCCCCGGGGACGAACCCGAATTCGCCAACATGCGTCATTGGAACAATCCGGTATGGTCTAACATGCTTACCAATGCGATGAACGATGCCCCCGATTGGATGGAAATTGGTATGACCAGCTTCCCTTCCAACAATCCACAGCAAGCCAGCTTTGGTCGTTCTTCCATGTTCCTTGCTATTACGACACAAGCAGATGATTTAGATGCCGCCGCAGAATTTGTGAGCTGGTTCATCAACTCTGTAGAAGCGTACAGCATTATGCTTGGTGATCGTGGCGTAGCAATTAACCCTGTTATTGCGACCGCTATCCAACCCTTGCTAACCCCGCCTGCTGCGCGTCAAGCTGAATTTGTTTCATGGACAAACGCGGGCAACTCCAGCCCCTTCTTTGCCGGTCGCCCCGAAGGTGCCGCAGAAGTAGTAGGTACAGCCGGCGAATTACAACGCCTTACCGACCTTGTAGCCGCAGGTGAACTTACCCCCGCCGCCGCCGCACAAATGATTTTTGACTTTGGTAACGCGACGGTACGGTAGTTAAAAAACATCATTTGACCCAAAGCTTGGAAGCCCGCGTACGCGGGCTTCCTTATAAAGTTTTTGCCCCGCTTTTTTCAAAAAGCGGGCAGCGCCCACAGTTTTCATCTTTTAATCCTTTAATCTTTCCATCTTTCCCACAAAGGGGATAAGCACATGAGAAAATTTTTGTTGAAAGACAATGTAGCGGGGGTCGTGTTTGCCCTGCCGTTTATTATCGGATTTTTGTCATTTACCATCGTCCCGATGCTGCTCAGCGCGTATTATTCTTTTACGCGGTTTAATATTTTGCGCCCCCCTGAATGGATTGGGCTGGAAAATTATCGAAGAATGCTAACGGACGAACGGCTTCGCGAGTCGCTGTTTGCCACGTTTTATTTTGTATTTGCATCGGTACCGTTGCGGTTAATTATGGCGTTGGCGGTGGCAATGCTGCTTTTTAAATCTACAAAAATGATGGGCATTTACAGGGCAATGTATTACCTGCCCAGTATGCTGGGCGGCAGTGTTGCGGTGGCGATTTTGTGGCGGCGCATGTTCTTTGCCACGGGTACGTTTAACTCGATTTTGGACGTGTTTGGGTTAAACCGTAACTTTGCATGGCTTGGCGATTCGCGTACTGCGATATGGGTACTTATTTTGCTGGCGATATGGCAATTTGGCTCGGCGATGCTCATTTTCTTAGCGAGCCTTAAACAAATCCCTACCACATATTACGAAGCGGCGAGTATTGACGGTGCAAGCAAGGTACGGCAGTTTTTTAAATTGACTTTGCCGTTAATTACGCCCACGATTTTCTTTAACTTGATGATGCAAACGATTGCGGGCTTTTTAACGTTTAACTCGGCGTTCCTTATTTCGCAGGGCGGACCGTTTAACAGCACCAATTTCTTTGCGCTGTATATGTATAACCACACGTTTTCGTGGGGGAATGCAGGATACGCCAGTGCGCTTGCGTGGTTTATGCTTTCCGTGCTTGCGGTAACGACGGGTATTTTGTTTGGCACGCGAAGATTTTGGGTATACGACGGGGGGTTCTCGTAAATGAAAACGCAAAAGCAAATGTGGGGCATTGTGAAGCACATTATTGTGCTGGGCATTGGCTTTATTATGATTTACCCCCTGCTATGGATGCTAATGAGTTCCTTTGAAATTAGCCCAAACATTTTCCACCGTGCGGGCTTGTTCCCCTATGAAATAGGGCTTGCAAACTACCCGGCGGGCTGGGCTGGGCTGGGACGCTGGACGTTTACGCGGTTTTTCCGTAACTCCTTTATGTACGCGGGCTGGGCAACGGTGGGGACGGTGCTTTCTTCTTCGGTGATTGCGTACAGCTTCTCGCGCGGTACGTACCCGGGGCGAAAAATCCTGTTCGCCATTATGCTGGGAACGTTATTACTGCCCGCACAAATCCTTATGGTGCCGCAATACCTGTGGTTCCACACCCTTGGGTGGGTGGGTTCGTACCGTCCGTTAATTATACCCGCGTTTTTTGGCGGTGCGTTTTTCATCTTCCTTATGACCAACTTTATGAACGCTATCCCCCACGAATTAGACGAATCTGCAAAGATTGACGGCTGCTCCTTTTACGGGATTTACACGCGCATTATCATGCCCTTGTCCGTACCCGTTTTAGTAACCGCGGGTCTGTTCTCCTTCATTTGGCGCTGGGACGATTTTATGGGTCCATTGTTATACGTACAGGGCAGGCCGCAGCAGTTCCCCGTAACGCTGGCTTTGCGCGTATTCGCCGACCCAACCACGGTAACCGATTGGGGCGCCTTCTTTGCCATGAGCGTGCTGTCGCTAATGCCCGCGGTGCTGATTTTTATCTTTTTTCAAAGATATTTGGTAGAAGGCATTTCGACAACGGGGTTGAAGGGATGAAAGATTAAAGCTTTAATGTAGACTAGTGCTTTATTGCGAATAAAATTTGAAGTCCGCGTATGCGGACTTCAAATTTTGAGGTAAAATAACAACAGCCCCACGGTTTTGCCTTAGCAACATAATCTTTTTGACTTTTAAAGGAGGACACACATGAAACGCAAATTCACCTTGCCCGGCGAAGCTGGATATGAGAAGTTGACGCTGGAGCTTGCGCAGCGTTGGGGAGCGGACGTTATCCGCGACTCGGACGGGACAAAGCTGTCGGAGGAGATTTTGGCAGCGGGGTATGAAATTTATTCTACGATATGCCCGATTAGAGAGCATAACCCGTGGATTAGGGAAAATATGCACGCGCGGCAGCAAACGTTTCTTAGTACGTCGCCGCAAACGGCAATAGGGGAAACGTTGGAAATTACGCTTATTGCGGACTTTTTTGCGGAGCAGTTAAGCGTGAATGATACAGAATTGGCTATGAAATATTGGCAGGTATACGACCGCACGGCAGATGAACTGCTTCCGTGTGAGCGCTGGGCGTATGAGAATGGCGTAGTGACGATACAAGCAACGCCGTTTCGGCAATATACGGTAAGCTTCCTCGCGTGGCGCGACTGGGAAGAAATTTCCATGTACAACCATACGACCAATAATTGGGATAAAGAGAAACTGATGCAGTTAAATCCCTACGCACAAGGCGCGCAGGAATACTTAAAGGATTGGTTTGTGCAGTGGTGTAAAGACCACCCGCACAGTAATGTTGTGCGGTTTACGGCGTTGTTTTACAATTTTGCGTGGATTTGGGGCAGCGATAAGCGTAACAGGCATCTGTTTACCGACTGGGCGAGTTATGATTTTACGGTTTGCCCCGAAGCATTGGACGATTTTGCCAAAGAATACAGTTATAACTTAACCGCCGAGGACTTTGTACGGCAGGGGAAATATTTTGCAACGCACCGCGTGCCCACACAGAAGAAGCGCGACTGGATGGACTTTATCGGTCGTTACGTGCGCCGCGCCACGCGGGAATTGGTGGACATTATCCACGCGGCGGGCAAAAAGGCATATGTTTTCTACGATGATAGCTGGGTGGGCATGGAGCCGTACAGCGGTAAATTTGAGGAAATGGGCTTCGACGGGATTATCAAGTGCGTGTTCTCGGGTTACGAAATTCGCCTGTGCGCCGATGTACCCGCCAATGTGCATGAAATTCGATTCCACCCCTATTTATTCCCTGTTGGGCTGGGCGGGCTTCCCACTTTTTCGGAAGGCGGCGAACCCGACAAGGACGCGATTCGCTACTGGATACAGGTGCGCCGCGCGTTGCTGCGTAAGAAAATTGCGCGGAGCGGGCTGGGCGGTTATTTGAGCCTAACGCAGGATTTTCCCGATTTTATTGAAGTAATGGAGCGCAAAATTTTGCCCGAATTTGAGCGAATTAACGCCCTGCACGATACAGGCGCGCCTGCGCTGCTTGCGCCGAAGGTCGCTATTTTACACGCGTGGGGCAAACTGCGTTCGTGGACGCTTTCGGGGCATTTTCATGAAACGGATTCGCACATTTTAATTCATGTGCTGGAAGCGCTCTCGGGCTTGCCGATTGATGTGCAATTTATTTCCTTCGAAGATGTGAAAAACGGCATTCCCGCCGACATTGACATTATTATCAACGCAGGCGAGGCGGGCAGCGCTTGGAGCGGCGGCGATTATTGGAAGGATGCGGACATTATCGAAGGGCTAACCCGCTGGGTACACGAGGGCGGTAAATTTATTGGCATTGGCGAGCCTTCTGCCGTTGCGGGCTACAATACGTATTTGCGCATGGCGCATGTGCTTGGGGTGGATATCGACAACGGGGAGCGTACCTGTCACGGTAAATGGCAGTTCACCGCCGACGAACCGCAGGGTCTGTGGCTGGACAATGCTTACCCCCTGTGGCACGATGGCGTATACCTTACCGACGGCAAGGCGCGGGTTATCAAGGAGCAGGACGGCAGTATCACCGCTGTGTATAATCCCTTCGGCAAGGGCGCGGGCATGTATTTGACCGAATTTTATTGCTTTGACCCGCTGGAAGCGCGGGAAATGCTTAATATTTTACTTTTCGCCGCAACGGGCGATGTGCAAGCCGACGGCGTAACCGATACCAACGCCGTGGAATGCGCCGTATTCCCGAAAAAAATGATACTCATAAATAACAGCAACAAAACGCAAATCACATCGGTGCCGTGGCAGGGCAAGAATTATGCCGCCACTCTCGCCCCGTTTGAAATGAAGGAGATGCCGCTATGAGCAACCTGCATGATGTAATTGACCGCGTAGTAAAGCGCACCATGCGCATGGATTTGACTTGGGACTGGCCTTGCGGTGTCGCCTATTTCGGCATTTGCGAAGCTTATGCCGCCACGCAAAATAAGGAGTATATCGACCTGCTTAAAGCCCGTATTGACGAATACCGCGACCTTGGCTTGCCCAAGGTATGGACGGTAAACACCTGTGCTATGGGGCACGCAATGCTCACCTTGCACGAAGTTACGGGCGACGAAGCTTACATGGACATTGCCCTAAGCAAGCTTGATTACCTGCGTAACCATGCCCTGCGCTTTGCGGACAATGTATTACAGCACACCGTTAGCGCAAAAAATGACTTCCCCGAACAGGCGTGGGCGGATACGCTGTTTATGGCGGCATTTTTTATGCTGCGCCTTGGCGTAAAACGCAATGACGAAGCCCTAATCAACGACGCGCTTAACCAATATTATTGGCACATCAAGTTTCTGCAGGACCCCGAAACGGGGCTGTGGTACCACGGCTACGAACACATTAACAAGAGCCACATGTCGGGCTTTTTCTGGGCACGGGCGAATGCGTGGGCGGCGTACACTATGAGTCAAGTTGGGCATTACCTGCCCGAGGCTTACCTGTACCCCAAATTTATGGACGTAGCAGGCTCGGTGAATGAGCAGCTTTCCGCCATTAAATTACTCCAGACCCCCGACGGCTTATGGCGCACCCTCTTAGACGACCCCGAATCCTACGAGGAGCTTTCCGCTTCCGCGGGCATTGCCGCTGCAATGGCGGCGCGGGGAAACCCCCTTCACCGCAAATATGTACAGCGCGCGCTGGAGGGCGTACTCAAAAATATTGCCCCCGACGGGCGCGTACTCAATGTTTCGGGCGGTACGGCTGTAATGAAGGAGCGCGAAGATTACCGAAACATTAGTCGCGATTGGATACAGGGCTGGGGGCAGGGGCTTGCGCTCACCTTCCTTGCCGCGGTTGTACGGTCGGAGAGTTTTAGAAGCGACGGGGCGCTGTAAGGTGCGAATGTCGGCGGGGTAGGATTTTTGAGAATAAATAACAAACCAAACTCAACATCAAAGTTTTTTCGAACTTTTTTTAAAGAATGCAACCCACTTACGGTGAGATGTGACAACCACCACAAAGCCGCGTTTTCGAAAATAAGCCAATTTAATGCCCTTGCGGTAAAGCGCAGGGGCATTTTATATCGTTTAATGATTCTGTGGTATAAACTTTATGCCTCAATCAAGGTATCGACGTACCTATCCACCAATTGTAACCGTGCTTTGGGAAGGCGGTCAATTTTTTGCCATAACAATTGGCGTTGAGCTAACTCGTTATCCGATACGGAAACAAATTGCGAACGCCCTTTTGTTTTATCGCCCTGTGTATATGCCAATGCCTCATCAAGTGACTGCATTAAATCGTCAAATAGTTCATTTTCCATAATCATAACGCTCCTTTTATGGCTTCTACTGCCCGTCTGATTTGCTTTTTTTGCTCGGCGGTTAAATTATCTTGCTTGCTTTTGGGATAGCATAATAATAAAAATGTCATTTGTACATGTGCAACGTCAAAATATATAACGCGCAAACCCCCACTTTTGCCTGTGCCGGGTAATGCGAAGCGGTATTTTCTTGCCCCGCTCGTTTCCGTTATTACATCCCCCAGATAGGGATTATTGAGCATTTGCGTTTGTAATTCCCGTAAATCATCGTCATTCAGTTTTAACGCACCCCATAATTTGTCAAAAGTGGGGGTCATAACGAACTCACGCGCCATACATTGCCGTCCTTTGTTTATTGCTATTATAAATGGTTTGCTTGGTAAAAAACAATCCTTTCTCGATACATGGAATGGTTTGAGGACGGGGTGCGAGGAACTGCGCGGTTTTACGCTGCCGACTTATCGTAGCCGAATGTAGGAGCAGTTTTATGTCGAAAGTTAGGGAAAATTCCTGTTCAAATTCTTTGGTGACAGCTTCAAGATTGGCGGTTTCGTCACCGCCTGCGGCGATTAGCACAAAATATAGCTTGGGAAAAGTGTCCTTCCCCTCATCCATGCGGTTAAGTTTTCAGAAAGTTCGCGGGTTTAGGGCAACACCCCAAGGTTTTGCATTTAATCTTTTGACCTTAAAAATTTTTCCACAATAGGAATGCTATATTAAATCCTATTGCCGCCCAAGACATACGCTTCCAGCCGCAAAAATGCCTCGCGTTCACGATGGTTCATTGAAACTAAATTTGTGACAAAGTTGTTGCCATCGTTCATATTGCGGGTTAAAAATCGGGAAAGCCCAAACCTTTCAAACAAGGCGATGATGTCATCGCGGGCATTAAAATCACCTGCGCTTGCAAGCGCCCATTTTTGATTGAAAAGACTTGACTTTGCCATTCTGGCTTGACCTTGTAAAATAGTTTCATCGGAAAATTGCATGAAATTTGCAACGGCTGCTCGTTCTTCGTTGTTTACGGCTTTTGCGTTCATAGTTTTTTGCAATTCGGAAAACGACATTTTTTCAGAATCACCCAAGCTAAACTTTAATACGCCATTTTTGCCTACACTCGCGTTGACTTGGTGACTGGTGTTGTTTAAGGTTATGTTCATGACATAAACCCCCTTCATTTTTATTAGAGTATGCCTTGCTCGTGTTCAGGGAAAGCCGTTGCGAACCGTTGTTCAAAAAATTCCCGTAATCGGGTATTGGGTGAAAAGGATTGATTGATTCCCTCTCGCTGTTGCAACAAGTCGTTAATAATTTCATTCATAAAATTATTACCGTGCTTGTCCGCAAACCCCGGGGGCAGATTGGTAAACAGCTTCGTACCGTCTGCCAAAATGGATACAAATTTATCTTCACCGCCATTGGGACAACGAAACGCGGCAAGAATTAGTTGAGGTGGTTCAAAGTCCACACTAAAGAGCGCCAACTCCATCCCCATACTTTCGGCCAGCGCGGTTAATCTTTCATGGATGGGCAACATTTTTGCTTCAAAAACAATAAAATCTTCGACTTGGGCTACCATTTGCGCCCGCCCTTCCTCCGAAAGGTTTGCTAATTGCGTCCGTAAAAAATCATCGGGATGGGAATAAATTAAATCCCGTACTTCGGGACGCAAGGTTTCCAACCACGCGTACCAAGGTTTATTTGGCGGTGTTTCAACCGGGATGTTGTAACTGTCTATCCGTGTGTTTTGTTGCAAGGGATGGATTGAACGGTTGGCTTGCGTTGCGGGTGCATTAGGCGGAATTTGTCTTGCGGTAATAAATTTTTCCCGTTGTAAAGATGGAGCGGTTGGTTTTTCAATGCGGTAGTTTCTTGTGGTGAAATTGCCCCAAATTGTAGTTGCGCTAATCATTGTTTTCCTCCTTAGGTAATAAAAAACTCCTCATACATCACCTTTGCAGGCAAATATATGGGAGCATCCATGCCGGTTTTAGGATTCAATCCGTTGTCTCCTCTGTTCTTAAGGCTTATCGACCAAAAGATACATGTGCTTTAGTTTTTCAAGTTATAGCCTGCGTAGCACCATGAAGAAAGGTAACCCACCGCCACATCCCCATGAGGTGGCTTTTACATACCCTCTACGCCATTCAACCCAATTGTCATCTATTACCTTATTAACTACCGACCTTAAAAATTTTTTCCACAATACCTTGCATTAAATTATACCATGTGATAATATGTACCCGTCAACGGAAGGGGGACAGATATATGACGATTCAATTGAAGAAGGGCACGCTGGAGCTGTGCGTGTTAAGTATGCTTGCGCGTGCAGACAGGTACGGCTTTGAGCTGGTGGGTGCAATTTCTAAGGAAATTGAAATTTCGGAAGGCACAATTTACCCGCTTTTGAAGCGGATTAAAGACGACGGGTGCGTAAGTACGTACCTACAAGAATCGACCGGAGGACCGCCGCGCAAGTACTATCGGATAACGGACTACGGACGACAGAAGCTGAGCACCTTGCAAGAAGAGTGGCGAAGCATCGCCAAGGGCATCGAAAATATTTTAAAGGGGAATTGATTATGAAAAAGCAGGAATTTATTAACGAATTAAAGCGCGCGCTTGCGCAAGTTCCGCCCCATGTGTGCGACGAAATTATCGCCGACATTAGCGAGCATTTCTCGGAAGGGATAAGCCAAGGCTTAACGGAAGAGGATGTATGCCGTAAGCTGGGGCAGCCGTCTGCAATTGCCGAACAGGTGTTGGAGGAATACGGCGAATACGGTGGCGAATATCAGGAACGGCAAAGCGGCTTCGAAGGTGCGATAAACTCGATTGTGGACAGCGTTGGGCAAATTTTGGGCGATGTGGGGCAAGCGTTTTCCGGTCGCCGCACCAACGGGCACGAAATTAATATTGACAAAGTATTCACAGCCATCGAGCATATTACCGTGAATTTGCCGCGCAGTAACGTGCGTTTACTACCTTCCGCCGACGGGCAATGCCGTGTTACCGTTCAAGGGCGTATGCGCTACGACAGCCTTGTGGTGGAAAACGAAAACGGCACATTGATGATACGTCAAGGCGTGGGTTCCGTGATTAAGTTCGAAATATTTTCCTTTAGAACTTCGCTGGATACGACGGTGTACATTCCCGCGCAGTTTAATGGGAAAATTAAGATTTCCACCGCAACGGGCAATGTTTTTGCCAATGATACGAACGGGCGGCTCAATATTTCCGCCGCTGCGGGCAATGTTACCGTGGAAAACCACCGCGGAGAAAAAATTGACCTTTCCACCGCCGCGGGCAATGTAAAATGCTTCTGCGAGGAAACGCGGATGCTGCAGCTCGATTCCGCCGCGGGCAATGTTGAAGCGGAAATAACCCGCTTGCGCGGCGACACAAAAATATCAACGGCTGCGGGCAATATTAAACTCACTGCCCATGACGTAGCCGGTGATATTGATGTTGCCACCGCTGCGGGCAGCGCAAAAATAGTCTTGCCCCGCGAAGCAGACATTCGCTTAAACGTAAAAAAGCCCAGCATCGGCTCGCTATCCAACGAGCTTGCCGGCAACCCAAATTCGCAGTTTGTGCTAAAGGCAAGCACGGCGGTGGGGTCAATAAAACTACAAGCGCTGTAGTGGACCTACGCTTCTCGGTATCGCTGTTTAAAGCCCCTAAGTACATCGGTTAAGCCCGCTTGGTATTCGCGTGTGCGCCCCAGCCCTTTTTTTATGCGGGCATTTTCTAAGCGGGCGGTGTCATTTTCTGCGTCCAGGGACAGTGCGCGGGTAATGGCATCATTAGCGCGGTCAAGGTCGTAATCTTGACGGTAGTAGGAAGCCAAGCGCACCCAAAGCATCGCCGATTCGCCCGCGGATATCGCTTGTTTTATTGCGCGCACCGCGGCGGGAACGTTCCCATATGCGGCATAAATTTCGGCTTGTTTTGTGTAATATGCCTCGTCCGGTTTGAGAATGCGCTGTAATATTTCCAGCGCTTTTTCAAATTGGCGCATTCTTAAATAGGTGTCTGCCATTTTATATACATATATGGGAACGCTCCCATCAAGGGCGTTCGCTTCTTCAAAATACTGTAACGCGACAGGATAGTCCTGTTGCTCGAATGCCATTAGCCCCTGCAGGTAAGGAATGTCGGATTGTGTTGCTTGGTCCTCTTGCGCTTTGCGCAGTGCGGCATCGGCTTTGTCGAATTGGGCGTCCAGTATTGCGGCCTCCGCATAATGTAAAATAAGGGCTGTATTTGCGGGCTCCAGCGTGCGTGCGCGTGCTAAGTAACGCACCGCTTCGCCATAATCGGCTATGCGCATAAAGGCGATAGCGAGGTTATTTAACAGGGGCACATTTTCATCTAATTGCAACGCGCGGCGGTACAGGGGCAGTGCTTTTGCGGGTTCGTTCCGCGATAAGAAATAGTCGCCCCGTTCTTTTAATTGCTCCCATTCGCGCCGCGCCTCCCAACGGTTTAGGTCGGCAACAAGCCCATTTATTTCATCGGCGTTAAAATAATCAACCAACCGTAAGAAACCCACCATGCGGTCGGCAAAGGAGTCGATTTTTACCAGCTCCTTCATACGCGCTGCAAGGTAGGTTAACCCAAGGTCCGTTACCCACGTGAGCATCTTGTCGGACAGCACATCGTCTACCGATTCGCGCCAATAATGGTACACGTGGTACAACGCCTCTTCGAAGCTGAAAACGCGAATGCCCGTTGCTTTAAACGCAAAGGGCGGCGCGTCCGGGTTTTGAGAAATGCAGAATTGCAACATATTACAGGTACCCTGCCTCCGTCAGTTTTGCCCGCGCGGGGGCTTCATCTTCTACCGCTACCAGTACAATAGGTCCGGTGCAGCCCATACCGCTGGATGCGTAAATATTTGCCGCCCACAAGGTATGCACGGCATCGTCCAGCGAGAGAATTTCTATCCCCGCAATTTCCGTAGTTGCAATTTTTTCGGGCGGGCATTGCGGAACGGGTGCGCTTCCGCTTTCACTTGCGGTAGCGTTCCCGCTTGCGTTAATTTTCGCCAGAATATCGTCCAGTCCTGCTTTACGGGCGGCGGCAAATTCCTCGCGTACTTTTTTCACCAGCCCGCCCTTAGCGCACGCGGCGGCATATTGAATTGCCCCCGCAACCACAGGCGCACCCGACGCGCGGGAAAGGATGCATACAATTTTGCCGAAGTTTTCGCCAACGCCCGGACCGTAGCCGTCGCCAACAGATTCATACCCACCGCCCGTAGTAAAGGATGAAAGCATTTTCATTACTACATTGCCCGTTAGGCTGTCCATCACCATGATGGGAGCGCTCCCCTGCAACAGGTCATTGCCACGCAGAACATTGCCGCCGTCGGCACGGGTGCTTTCACCGACATTGACCTTATACCCATTATCGCGAAGGGCTTGCAAATTACGTACCAGCGTATTTGCGCCTTCAATGTTTAACGCGCCTACGTGGGGGGCGGTATTCCCGCACGCTTTTGCAACGGCAATGGCGGAAATCGCGTTTTTAAGCAGTGCGGCGTCGCGCCGCGTGTCGGACGTACCCGTAGTGCTTGCGATAAATGACTTGCGCCCGTAGGCAGGGGTATTAACGCGCCCAATCGTGGAAACACCGATGGGGAAGTTGTAGTGCATGGTGACGGCGGCGTCTAACTCGCCATTGGCAAGCATCTTGTCCATTACATCGTGTATCTTTTTTTCGTCGGTGGGTTTTATGCCGTTTTCGTCAATTACGCCTATATCTACGGGAACACAGGTGTATTTGCCTTCAATGGGCTCGGGTGTAGAGCCGATAAGCACCACTTCAATATCGGGGTTATCTACCTGTTCCGCGCCTTCTATCATTTCAATTAAACCGTGCTCGCTTTGGGTGAGGGTTAGCCCTACACGGATTTTTTTTCTGTCGGGAGCGCCCCCATTAGCTGCACCGCCCTGCGAGGAAAGCCCTTTATTCGCCTCAAGCACAAAGGAAACGCCGTCAAATAAATTGGTAAGCCTTCCGAGGAATAAGCTCCCCTTGCCTACAATCATTACGCGATTTAACTCGCCCGCAAGCATCATATCCCTGCAATGCCCAAGGAACGGCACGCCCGAGGGGATATGCCCTTGCGTGGGTGCAAAGCCGGGCATTGCGATGCGTTCCACCACGTTGTTTAGTTCTGTGCGTTCAAATTCTTTGCGCATAACGCCAAGGGCGGCTATCATCTTGTAATTTGCCTTTGGTACGTCGCCCGCGCCTGCAGGTTCGGTTACTTCGGGGTTCTGCATTTCTACGGAAAAGGTGTCGATGTCGGCAATTTTTAATCCCGCCCTGTCCAGCGGGTCGGCGACGATGGCTTGCGTTACCGCTTGTGGGCTTGCGCCGCTCCCAATCGTATGTCGCCCCACAATATCGGTACGGAAAATGGGCGAAACGCCGTCATTCTCGCCAATTGCGGCGGCAAATGCGCCCAGCACGTCCTCCAGCACGGGAAGCCCTTTTTTTACATGGTCTTTCGCATTCATGCCCAGCTTAGCCGTTGCGCCGCCCGCGACAACTACCACATTTTTGTACACGCCGCTTTGCACCAGCGCCGCAGCCTCCACCAATGCGTGAACGGGCGCGGCGCAAAAACCCCGCGTGTCCGACCCTGTTGCGTTCACCAGTCCGCACACCTCGCCAATCGCCTTGGCAAAGTTACCGCCGCCGCGTTGATTCATGTCGCCGCACGCCTCCTCCGAGCATTCGATGATGTAATCAATGTCCAGCGGGTCCAGCTCCGTTTTTTGCAAAAGCAAGCCCAGCGCAAAGGCGGCACTTGCCTTGCTCGCAAGGTTTTCAAACATTACATGGGAGGTGAGTGCGGGGTCAAACGCGTGGGCTTTTTTTACACAGCCCACCAGCGCGCCTTCGTGGTACATCGGCTCTGCGCCGTGGTTGTCCACCTGCTCCTGTATCGCCGCTGTATCAGCAGGGTTTTTGCCCAACTTCTCTAGGAATTTCCAGCCGCCAACTACGGGGTGCGCTTGCAGCTTCTCTGTTACGCCTTTTACAAAGCCTTCCTCCAGCAGCACCAAATCGAAGACATCTACAGCCTTCATTAACCCCAAAAATTCCTCCTGCGGCATAATTTCGCCGTATCGCCCCGTGCGCAATACAGTAATATCACCTGTGGGAGCGTTCCCATGCCATGGCTTTGGCAACGTGTCCAGCGCCTTGGGCGGCAGGTTGCCAATATACACTTGGTTGGGAGGGTATGCCGCTGCCGCTTCAAAGGAGCGATAACTTTGCGGGAGCGTTTTCAAGTATTCGCTGTCGGGGGCGTTTAACCTTTCGCTGGTTTGCGTGCTTCCCTGATGAAGCACCATGTCGTTCGCTTGCACCAGCGCGTAACTTGCGCCCTTTAATACGGGAAAGTTCATATATGCACCTCTCGCTAAAAAATTTCGTCCACTATTTTTGAATATTGGGAAATTGACCGGGGTGTAAACTCGTTTTTAGAAGTTGCAACCTCGAAATTACAAAAGTTTTTGCCCAATACATGAATTTCCGCAATGCGTAGGATAAAGCTATTGGGAATCACCGCCCACAGAACTGTCCGTATTTATGCTATATGCGATTAAAAAAGGGTTCGCCATGGGCTTGGGATTCATCCTTTCATATTCGGTTATTGTTCGTTCTGTTGCATCGTTTATTTGGGTCAGCATTTTGTACCTCCATAAATTAAAATTGAATAATTTTAACCAGCCATGGGATAAATCGAATATTGCTTAACGTATCTTCGAATGAATTATCGCCTACCTTAAACCGAAGTAAAAATGTGTTTACCCCTTTTTCGCGATGTTTAATTTTATCTGTAGCCAATGCATTTGGGGGTATTTCGAATACATGCAAATTTCGTTCAAAGGGGTCGATTAATAACATCCACCATTTTTGTTTTAAGCGTTCTATTTGCGGGTCAATCGCGTAAAAATCGCGCCCTTCTGCCCTGTTGGCATAATTTAAGTTTTCGCTAACCGGTATACCGTTAGCCATGCAAATTTCCTTTGCCTTACTTTTGCTAATTCGGTTTATTTTTTCTGCATGTATGGTATCGGGTTCTGTGGTTAGGGTTTTAATTTGTTGTGATACGGATATGTGTATTCCCCCAATTGCTTGTTCAAAAGCAAAATCGTCATATTTATCAGTGAAATATTTTCTAAGCAACGCTTCGATTAATGACGGGGTTATTTCATCTTTTATAAGTTCTATATTTTTAATTGCCGCTATTCGTTGAAGGATAAACGCTTGTACATTGGGTTCGCTATAATTCAATTTGTTAAAAAGTTCAATAAATTTTACGCCATCGGGGTTATCTTTTTCAAATGCAATGCTGATTTTCACCTGTTCTTTGTCGGTTTTTGTATTATCATAGGCATAGAGATAAATCTTATCACAAATTAAAATACCGACTTTAATGCGCAACAACTTAAGGTAGCTTAGTAATTGCGATTCCATTTCCGTACTAAAGGATAGACTATGACGTTTTAATTCAACTATATACAAATCGGTACAGCCATTTTTTATAACGATGTCGGCGGTAGGTCGTTGGGTTGTACCGATGGGAATTTTTCGTTGCCGCTCTATTTCATTTTCCAAACGCAAAAAACCGAAATAGTCGGCAAAAATATTTTCCCATATTCCTTCGATTGTATTTTCCATCGCGTTGAAATTCTTGCTGTACAAATCTACAATACGGTTCCATTTTTCCATCGCAGTCATTTTATGCGCGCCCTTCCTTACAACACAAACACCAACACCATAAAGATAACCCCAACACCCCACATTATTTGCTGCCAAAGCCCATATTTGCGCAGTTTAACAAAGGAAATCATCATAAAGCCCAAAAACAAAAACGCCGCGCCTAATATCCAAACGGGCAGTTCAAACCGCAGCACCGCCCAAAAAACCATGGTGACCACCATCATTGCGCCGGGTACGGGAAGCCCTGTAAAACATCGTTTTTCTGCAGGGTCGGTACTTTGCGGCAAAATGTTAAAATAACTCAGCCGCCACAGCCCGCACACAGCGTAAAAAACCATTGCGCCAATAACAAACCGGCTTTCGTAAAAATACACGTAAACAATCACGATAGGCATAATACAGCAGGTGAAAAAATCTACAAGCGAATCCATTTGCTGCCCAAACTTTGTAATCTGGTTTAGTCGCGATGCCACAAACCCGTCTGCCAAATCCAATATACCGCAAATAAACAAGCACAAAATCGCCCAGCGCAGCTCGCCGTGTTTAATAAAATACGCTGTAGCCGCACCCATCAGCAACCCGAGCGTGGTTAAAGCGCTGGGTGCATTAATGTGTTCAATTACGGGAAAGATTTTTTTTAACATGCGAAAACTCCTTAAAGGATATGTAGTTTTAACAATTAAAGGCTTGCTTGCCCCACAACTTCCCCAACATTTACCCGCGTTTCTATGCCCTCACGGGTAAGGGTAATAATATTTTCGTCCAGCTTTATTGTACCCTGTTTAAAAAATACAAGCACCAGCGAACCGCCCGGCAGAAAATACGACGCCTGCTGTCCGCGCCGCGCATTATCGCCTACTAAGAAGCGGTGTACAATGCTGCCCACAAAGGTTGCCCCTACTTCCACTATCACGATATCACCGAAATTTTTTGTCGTTGCTTGTACGCGCACGCGCTTATTTTGGCAGTATAAACGGGCAATTTTTGCGACCGCAAGCGGGTTTACAGAATGTAAATCGCCGTCAATACATTTTACGCCCGTAATTTCCCCATCGTCGAAGAAGTGCATACGATGGTAATTTGCAGGGGTTAGGCGCACGCGAAGGCATGCGCCGCCTGCGTATTGTGCAGCAAGGGTAGCACTGCCAAACAGCGAGCCAAGGGAGTATTCCGCGCCTTTAGCCGCAATAATGCGGGCGGGGTTAATATTTTCATAGGCAGAAGCAAGCCCCTCGCAGGGCGAACCAAGCAAATGCCCCGCGGCGGGAAAAACAATGCCCCGTTTTTCCCGCGCGAAGAATTGTGCAAAGTTTTCATACGACCCGACACAGCCCGTCATGTCAATATTATTGTCTGCAATAAATTTTCCAATCATTTGCCTGGAATGCGGCGTTTGGCAGTACGCGCCGTATAAACGGCTCAGCAATTTTCGGCTGGCAAGGCGCGCAAGCGAAGGGGACGCCCCATCGTCATAAATCAAACGAAGCCATTTTTCTGCAATAATTTTTTCGGGCTTAATCGTGCCGTTGTCGTATATCATTATCTCTTAAACCCATTAAGCAGGAAGCCGTCGTCCGTATCCACGGTTACGGGCAAGCCCGGATTTACAAAGTCTACGCAGCGGACATCGGTGCGCAGCATGGGGATATCCAGCGCCTTTGCCACCGTTTCCGCATGAGAAAGGTCAACTTTTTCCCACGAGCCTGTAACAATTGCGCCCGCTTTTTTAATAAATTCCATCATATTGTCGCTGGTATGGGTGCAAATTACGATATCGCCCTGCTCGAAGTAAGGTTTGTCTTGGCTTTCCGGGTCGGCAAATACGCGGGCAATCCCTTGCACAGCACCGCGTTTGTTGCCTGTACCCTTTGCAAGCACATTGCCTACGGTGCGCACCTTCATGGTATTGGTTGTACCCGCAACGCCGATGGGTACGCCTGCAAGGGCGACAATGGTTTCCCCCGTTTTTACGAGTTCGGACTTGATTGCCATTTCCTCCGCTACGTCAAAAACTTCGTTGTCGCCTTCGAAGGGCTTTTCGGAAAGCATGGGCATCGTACCCCAGATGAGATTTAACTGGCGGCACACCATTACATCGGCAGTAACCGCAAGCACGGGGAAGCTGGGGCGGCAGCGCGATACCATGCGCGACGCAAAGCCCGTATCGGTGATAACTACGATACATGCGGATTCAAGGTCAAGGGCCGTTGCCACCGCAGCAAAGCTAATTGCGTTGGTGATATTTTTGTTAATGTTTTCGTGCAGGTTTGCGTATTTGTCGGAATAGTCGATGTGGTTTTCGGCCTTTAGGGCGATGCGCGCCATCATTTTTACCGCTTCCACGGGGTATTGACCGCCTGCCGTTTCGCCCGAGAGCATAACCACGTCGGTGCCGTCGTAGATGGCGTTAGCTACGTCGTTAGCCTCCGCACGGGTGGGGCGGGGGTTTTGGGTCATGGATTCGAGCATATGGGTTGCGGTCACAACGGGCTTGCCCACCATATTACATTTGCGAATCATTTCCTTTTGTACGATGGGTACCTCCTCGGGGGGAAGCTCAATACCCATGTCGCCCCGTGCAACCATAATGCCGTCCGCAACGGCTAAAATGCTGTCCAAGTTATCCACGCCTTCGCGGTTTTCAATTTTAGCGATAATTTTCATTTTAGCACCGCCGTTGTCTTCCAGCACTTTGCGGATATTAATAATATCCCCCGCCGTGCGCACAAAGGACGCGGCAACATAGTCAAAATCATTTTTTATTCCGAAGATAATATCCTTAATATCCTGCTCGGTTAAAGAGGGTAGGTTAATACTTACATTTGGCACATTAACGCCCTTGCGCGCGCCTAAGAAGCCCGAGTTAATTAACACGCATTTAATATCCGTTTTGGTGATGTTAGTTACCTTCATTTCGATTAAGCCGTCGTCTATCATAACGCTGTCGCCTACTTTTAAATCCTTGGGCAGGTCGGGATAAGTGACGGAAACTTTTGTATTGTTGCCCACGATATCCTTAGTGGTTAGGGTAAACTCTGCGCCCTGCTCTAAGTACACCTTGTCGGTATCGAATGTTTTGATGCGGATTTCAGGACCTTTGGTGTCCAAGAGAAGCGGCACGTATTTGCCCATAGCCTTGCGTGCTTCCTTCAGCATGCCAATGGTTTTGGCTGCCATTTCATGCGTAGCGTGGGAAAAGTTGATTCTCGCGCCGTCCATTCCGTTTTTAATCATCTCCTTCATAATTTTTACGTCGTTGCTTGCCGGGCCTAAGGTGGCCAAGATTTTCGTTTTCCGCATGTCAACCGCTCCTTCGATTAGCTTTTGATTTATTTTTGGTAAATAAATCGCTTTGTATGGTTATTATAACGCAAGTTTGATATTATTACATTACAATTACAAATTTATGTGATAAATTTTTAAAGGATGATGATTATGAGCCGACTTTTATGCGAAGGATTTACCTTTGACGATGTGTTAATCGTACCTGCGTATTCCGAAATATCGCCGAGGGACGTACAACTGCATACGCAGCTTACAAAAACGATACGGCTTAATATCCCCGTTATGAGTGCGGGTATGGATACGGTAACCGAGTCTAAAATGGCGATTGCCGTAGCGCGCCAAGGTGGTATGGGCGTTATCCACAAAAATATGACCATCGAAGAGCAGGCAAGCGAGGTGGACAAAGTAAAGCGCAGCGAACACGGCGTTATTACCAACCCCTTCGCCCTTTCGCCCAACCATTATGTATACGAGGCGGAAAAGCTGATGGCGCGGTACAAAATATCGGGCGTGCCTATCACCGAGCATGGCAAGCTTGTGGGTATTCTTACCAACCGCGACATGCGCTTCGAAAATGACCACGGCAAAAAGGTCTATGAAATTATGACCAAGGACAACCTCGTGACCGCGCCAATGGGCACGACCCTAGAGGAAGCAAAAATTATCATGGTGCGCCAAAAAATTGAAAAATTACCCATCGTAGATAATAACGGCAACTTAACGGGCTTAATTACCATTAAGGATATACAAAAAGCCATCCAATACCCCGACTCCGCCAAGGATGCCCACGGGCGCTTATTGGTTGGCGCATCTGTAGGCGCAAACGAGAAGCTTATGGAACGCGTACAGGCGCTGTATAAAAGCGAAGTTGACGCGATTATCCTTGACTCTGCCCACGGGCATTCACTTTCCGCGTTGGATGCGATACGCGAAATAAAAAGCGCCTTTCCGCATATTCAACTTATTGCAGGTAATGTTGCCACAGCCGAAGCTACCACAGCGCTTATAGAGGCGGGCGCAGATGCGGTAAAAGTAGGTATTGGACCCGGTTCAATATGTACTACCCGCGTAATTGCGGGCGTTGGCGTACCGCAAGTCACCGCAATTATGGACTGTGCCGAAGCCGCCGCACCCCACGGCATTCCCATAATTGCCGATGGGGGCATTCGCTATTCGGGCGAAGTAACAAAAGCGCTTGCGGCGGGCGCAAGCGCTTGTATGATGGGCAACCTTTTCGCAGGCTGTGATGAAAGTCCGGGTGCTACCGAACTCTTCCAAGGGCGCAAGTACAAAGTGTACCGCGGTACAGGCTCTATCGCTGCTATGGAGCAGGGCAGCAAGGATAATTACTTCCAAGAACATGCCCAAAAAGCCGTACCCGAGGGTGTAGAAGGGCGCACCGCGTACAAAGGCTCTGCCGCCGATACGATTTTCCAATTCATGGGTGGTTTAAAGGCGGGCATGGGCTATTGCGGGTGCAGAAATATCACCGACCTGCAAACCAAGGCACAGCTAATGAAAATTACCGCGGCGGGGTTGCGTGAAAACCACCCCCATGATATTTATATCACTAAGGAGTCGCCGAATTATAGTATTGAGCATTAATAGCGAAACCCGTACCCTACTTCACATCCGATTCCATCAGCTTTTTTTGAATGCTCCTTAAAAAGCCGCAAATCCAGCGGTTAATAGCGGGGTTTACCGTGGTTTCGTTATCGTTTACAGAGAATGCGGTGTCAATATTAGTCATGTCGTAGAAATAAAGCATATCAACTAAGCGCAATACGTCCAGCAGGAAGTTGCTGAACACAATTTCGGCGTTAAGGTTGCCGTCCAGGGTAATGATGTCGAAAAGGTCGGGACGGGTCTTTACTTCTTCCATTACCACGGGGTGCAGAATAAGATGGTCTTGATGGCGCTTATGCATAATGGTCAGGTTGTCATCGGGGCGCTTGCGCGCAAGTAAGCGCTCGATGATTTTTTCCATCGAGCATTTAATGTCTACTAATAATACGCGCCAGTTGTTATCTTTGATAAAACGGATTAAATCAATGGTTTGCTGGCGGTTACGGGGGTAGCCGTCTATAATGCCGGGCGTGTGCGCCATGGCAAATTCGCGGAAAATTTCGTTCGTTAGCGAATCGTCTACCAGAATGCCTTTTTCGGTCATTTCTTTGATGGCGGGGTCTTCCTGCGCCTTGCGGCGGAAGATGTCGCCCATGCTTGCGGTATGCAAATCGGGCAACCAGTAGCGCAGAATGTTTTGTATCAGCGTTCCCTTGCCCCCGCCGGATTCGCCAAGCAGTATGATAAAGTCCCATTTTTCTAGCAATAATGGTTTACGGCTATGCTTCATGGTTATCCTCCAATGCGCATTTTTGGTGCAAGCCAAAAACGGCGCTATAAATGCGAAATACTTACGTTGTTATTGTATGCGGGGAAATGGGTTGCGTCAACTGCGATAGATGGGAAATGGTATGGTCGGGGATAATATCGGTCGTGTTTGGCGCGTTATGCGGGTTAAACCATATCGTGGGGATACCCGCATTCCGCAACGCATAATCCAGCGGGGCAAAAATGTCTTGCACTTTTTGCGTGTAAGGGATATTAAACCCTGCGAATACGTGCCGCAATGCCTCGCCTTCACAGGCGCGGTGGTCGGATAAAGTGTCGTCCAGGTCGAAGAAAATCGCTTTTATCACGAAGTTCAACCTTTCTTTTTTGTAATAGGTGGGTACGTCCGCATCTGTTAAACGCACCGCCAGCGTTTTGAAATTGAGGCATTCCGTGGAAACCTTGACGATTTTTTTCGTATCAACATACAACGCAACACTGCGCTGGTTGCGGCGTAACGCGACCTTCGTAATTTCGCGGAGGTCATCGGAAATATAAAAAGCCCAAGTCCGATGATGAGAAAAATATCGGCAACAATGAGCATAATCAGCGCGATAACGCCAAAAACACCGTGCTTCCCACGCCTATGTAAAAATTACGCCGCGGCTGGCGCATTGCGAAGTCTGCGTTCATTGGATATCCTCCTGCTTGTGGTTTATTTTTCGTTAAATTGTCGTTTACAAATAGCGGTAAAATTGCAATACTCGCAGGGTAAAACGCCGCCCTTGGGGCAGGGTGCAGGGGCGATATTTCCATCCGTAAGCTGCGTGGCAAGCTGTTTAATTTTTGCGTCTGCGGCTTGGGAAAGAAAAGCAAAATAAGCGGCGTTTTTTTCATCGGGGACGATGCCGCTGGGCTTGAATTGCTTGAGCAGCGCAGCCTCGCGCACAGGCTCTTCCAGCAGAATATCCGTTTTTACCAGCGGGTCGCTGATGGGGAAGTAGAAAATGCCCCCCGCCCGTGGGTTCTTGATTTCAGGGCTTTTTAGCATGGCATTTAAATACAGTATAAGCTGTAATTGCGTACCGTTTTGGATTTCCTCCCCGCGGAAACGGGCGTTGCCCGATTTGTAGTCGATGATTTGCACATAGGTGTTACCGTCCTCGGCTTCGTGCAAATCCACGCGGTCAATCCGCCCTGTGAGGGATAGCTTTTTCCCGTTATCTAAGGGAATGGGCGCGGTTTCAGGCAGGTCAATTTCCGCGAAGGCGGGGGCGTAGGCATTGTCTTTCATTTGCTCGGTAAGCGCCCAAATGGACGCGGTGCACACGCGGCGTGCTTTCTCCAGTACGTGGCGGTTGCGTGCCGACCCGCGTAACGCGGCGTTCTCGGGGGTAATTTCTTGTACCAATTCAGTGACAATTGCGTCAATTTCGGACCTGGAGCGGGGTAGCCATTTGTGTTGCAGTGCATACCGCGCCACCACATCGTGAAACAATATCCCCAAATCCGTTGGAAGCACCTCGTATTGCTTGCGCGGTTTTGCCGTTAGCAAATAGGTTAAATAATACGCAAAAGGACAGCGGGCGTATGCTTCTAACCGCGAAGCCGCTGTGTGTAAGGTTGTGCCGTACACATCACGCATTAGTTGGGGTGCGGGAGCGTGCGGGAGCGTTCCTGCGCCGGCAAGGGAAGGGGAAGGCGCGTGCGCCTGTACGGGTATATACGGCGTGGGTTTTATGTCGGGAAATAGCGCGTTTACTGTGCGTAAAACGGGCGAAGGCCGCAGGGGTGTACCGCTCAGTTCCCCCTCGGCATAGATAAATGCCAGCGCATCAGCAGGCTGGGACAGCGCACAATACAGCGCGTAGAACTGCTCGTTTACGGCGTCAATCAAATCGGGCGCAAGTTCCAGCGCGGTGTTGCGCAACTTCTCCCGCTCGTCGTCGGTAAATAAACCGGGGGCGGTTGGTGCGGGCGGGAGCGCTCCCTCATTGGCGCCAAGCACAAGCATTGCCCTAATGGCAGGATAGCGCGAACGCCCCGTATCGCCAAGCACCACCTGCTCCAACGTGGGGGGGATGCGCCCAAGCCCTATCTGCGAAAAGCCTGTGTCAAGCAATGCCGCAAATTCCTGCGGGGTCACTTTTGTTTCGCCGAGTATTTCCACCAATTTGTCAAAAACTTCACAGATTTTTGGCCAAATTTGCTTATGCATACGGGCGGTATCTGGGTCGCCTGCCTTTATATAGGCGGCAAACCGACTTGCCAGCGTATCAGGCACATTGAGTGTGTATAGTAAGTCAAAAGTCCTTCGGCTAAAGCCCGTAACAGTTTCCTTTTTCCCCGCTTTGCAGAAATTTTTTAACGCGTTCATAAACGTAATGCGCGCCGCTTCCGCCATTGGGTGCGCCATTTCATACTGCCAGCGATACCCTGAGATGCCGTGGGCAAGGGCGTAGTTTTCCAGCATATCCACGTTGTTTTGCGCAATGCCCGTTAGCCCCGTTTTTAAAAAACGAAACACACTTTCATAGTTAAAATTGCGGTTTACAATATCAAATGCGGCGCGGATTAATTCCGTTAGCGGGTGCGATAAAATATCCGTTTCCGTATCAACAAAGAGGGGGATTTGCATTTGGTCAAACACGGTGCGAAGGGTTTTTTCGTAGCGGGAGCGGTCCCCGCACAAAATGGCAATGTCGCGGAAGCGGTACCCATTTTTGTGCCTCCACGCCTGTATGCGCGAAGCTGCTGCAAGTACCGCGGCATACGGGTCGCTTGCGGGAATGATTTCAATTTGTGTTTCATTTGTTGCGGGCGCGCTCCCATTTGGCGGTGCGTTAAATGATTTCACGTCTTTGAGTAATATCGCGTAATTTTCCACAAAAAAAGCCAGCCTTTTGTTATGGGCATGGCGAAAATTTTCTTTCATATGCACGGGCGGTAAAACGGGAATGCCCGCTTGTGTTGCTTCGTGCATTAGCCGTTCCTGCGTTGCCCGCGGCGCGGCACATAGCGGGTCGGTGACAATTGGCGTATCCCGCGTGGTGAGAGTTATGGTAACGTGCTTTGCGCGGTGCATAAGCTGTACCAGCACCTGTCGTTCCTGCGGGGTGAAGCCCGAAAAACCGTCTGCATACATATGTGCATTGTCCAGCAACGGGAGCGTTCCTGCATGGGCTTGCAAACGTTGGATAAGCAGCTCCAGCATGTCATCTGTGAGCAAGTACTGCCCGTTTACTGCCGCGCGATATTTTTCGGTGATTAATGCAAGGTCGTATAGCTTTGCCGCAAGTGCATCGCCTTCCGCGTCGGGAACGTTTCTGGCACGGTCGCGTAAATTCTGTGCCGTAATACGGTAGTGGTTTAATTCCGTAACGGTATGCGCAAGCGCTTCTACAAAGCCTTGCTTGTCATACGCGCTTTGGTAATATTTCAGTGCATCTGCATTTTCAAAAAGTACCTTGCGTAATAGCATCGCCTTTGCCAATTCATCAGCCACGCGCCCCGGCGGTCCGCCCAGCGCGGAAAACAAACGGAATGCAAGCCGATTAAAGCTAAGCACCTGCACGCGCATTGTTGCATTGCGGTTTGTTAAAATTAAACGTTCCGCTTGCAGGGAAAACTGCTCAGGCACAAGATAATATAGCGGCGGTGCGTGAGCATCCGCCGCATATTGTGTTAAAAATGCGTCAATTTCCGCTAGACAGCGGGTCGTTTTCCCCGTGCCCGACGCGCCTAAAATGAATTGTAGACCCATGTGTTATTCAATCCACGCAACTTTATTTTCGTCGTATGCGCCGCGTGCCGCAGGGGATTCGCCCCGTTCGCCAACGGCAATAATGTTAAAGGGCAGGTCGTTTTCACTTAGCCCAAGTACTTCGCGCACGGCTTTTATCAGCGGGTCTTTGGGGAAAACACCGCACCAGCACGCACTAAGTCCCATGCTTTCGGCTTGGATTAATATACTCTCCGTTGCTGCGCCCAAATCCTGCGGAAAGTAGCCCTCTGCAAGTCCATCGTGTATGCCTGCCTGTGTTTCGGGCAACGCAAGCATTACAATTGCGGCGGGTGCGGTGCGCAGCATTTGCGCCCATTTATGCACATCTGCCAGCGCGTTTAACGTTTCCCGCCGCGTGACGGCGATAAATTTCCACGGGCGCGTATTACACGCCGAGGGGGAAAGCATTGCCGCCTCCAGCAAAATTTTAAGCTGTTCTTTAGAAACGGGGGTATCCTTGTACGCGCGGATACTACGGCGGTTTTTAATGGCTTCTAATAACATGGTATGCCTCCTTTTTTTGCATTATAGCGGAAAACGCGCTATCATTACAAAAAATTTGTATGGGGTGTATGATGGACAGACCTACAAAGCCCTATAAAGAAGTAAAAAACCTGCTGGGTAATGCCGCCCCCGCGTGGGAAAAGCTGGTTGGCTATATTCGTTATTACTATGAACTGGATGAAATTTGGGCAGAAGGCAAGCCCACACAAAAGCATTATAATAACCTGTTTTTTAAGCGAAGCGGCAAGGCGTTAATTTCGTGTCATTTGCGTGACGGGCATTTTCTTGTATGTGTGGTGCTGGGGAAGACAGAGCGGGAAAAATTCGATGCCCGGCGGAATGATTTTAGCGAAACGGTATGCAAGGAATACGACGCGACCGAGGCTTTGCATGACGGAAAATGGCTGGGCTTTACCGTAAAAGACGATTCCCTGCATGACGATTTTATTCGCCTTATGCACATAAAGCGCAAGCCAAATCGCAAGGTGGCATCCGACAAAACCCTTGCGCAATGCGGTCGTTTAGACATTGGGCTTTCGTATAGTGAAATAACCGCGTGTATTAAAAAAGATTGCGAAAAATAAAAATAACGGTAACAAAAGGAGAATAACCATGCAAATTAACTTACCCGTTGCCCGTGCCATTCACCGCAAATATAACAAAGAGCCTTTCCTGCACCGCCATGCCGAAACGGTGAGCGGCGTAATGGGTTATTTTGCCCGCAAGCATAACCCATCGCGGGAGGAATATTGGCGTATTGTAGGCATGTTACACGACGTGGATTTCGAACTTCACCCCGACGACCATTGCGTTGCGGGTATAGAAATACTGCGCGGCGAAAATGTGCCCGAGGAAATTATCGCATCTGCGCTAAGTCATGGCTGGGGCATGACAAATTCGCCCTACGAGCCGACCCATATTATGGAAAAATTTTTATACGCAACGGACGAACTAACGGGGCTAATTTGGGCAACCGCGCTTATGCGCCCAAGCAAATCCACACAGGATTTAGAACTTTCCAGCGTGAAGAAGAAATTCAAAGACAAAAAATTTGCCGCAGGCTGCTCGCGGGAGGTAATTACCCAAGGCGCGGTCGCACTGGGCTGGACATTAGACGATTTGATACAGGAAACCATCCTTGCCATGCGCGATTGCGAGGAAGAGGTGAGTATCCATGCCTAATGTTTACGATACGCTTAAGGCACGGGGTTTTATCGCCCAATGTACCCACGAAGAGGAATTGCGTGACCTGCTGGGGCGCGAATCCGTTACTTTTTACCGCGGTTATGACCCCACGGCAAACAGTTTAACTACAGGACATTTGCTTACCATTATGATGCACACGCACATGCAGCAGGCGGGGCATCGGTTGATTACCCTTATGGGTACGGGCACGGGCATGATTGGCGATCCCACCGACCGTAACGACATGCGTCGCGTAATGCCCCCCGAGGAAGTGGCGCATAATATCGAATGTTTTAAAAAGCAGTTTGCCCATTTCGCGGGAGAGGTAAATGCGGAAACCATTGTGGAAGACAATGGCTGGCTGCTGGACTTGAATTTGGTTAGCTTTATGCGGGATTATGGCGTGCATTTTAATGTGAATAAAATGCTCGCCGCCGAATGTTATAAATCACGACTTGCAGACGGGTTAACCGCCTTCGAAATGACGTACATGCTTATGCAAGCTTATGATTTTTTGGAGTTGTACCGCCGTCATAACTGCCTGTTGCAGTTGGGGGGAAGCGAGCAATGGGGCAACATTATCGCGGGGATAGACCTTGTGCGCAAAATTGAAGGTAAGCAGGTGTACGGACTAACCAATGTATTGCTTACTGCCGCCGACGGCGGGAAAATGGGCAAATCCATGGGGAATGCCGTGTGGTTAAGCGCGGAAAAGACATCGCCCTACGATTTTTACCAGCACTGGCGCAACACGGGCGATGCCGTGGTAATACGCGATTTGAAGTTATTTACGTTTTTGGACTTAGATGAGATTGAAGAAATGGCGCGTTGGCAAGGCGCGGAGCTAAATAAGGCAAAAGAAATCCTCGCCCTCGAAGTAACAAAGATTGTCCATGGTCAGGAAGAAGCGCAAAAAGCGCAGGACGCGGCGAAGACATTGTTTGCTAGTGGGCGTGGTGCTTCCGCAGTTGGGAGCGCTCCCAACGGGGCAAATGCCATGCCGCAGACGGATATTCCCCGTGGGGAGGCTGATGCGGGCATTAACATCGTAGTGTTGCTGGAAAAAATGGGGCTTATCGAATCCCGTGGCGAAGCACGCCGCCTCATTCAACAAAACGGCATAAAAATGAATGATAAAAAAATTGAAACCCACGAGCAAATTATAACCGCCGAGGACTTTGACAAGGACGGTTATTTGCTTATCCAAAAGGGTAAAAAAATTTTCCACCGCGGGCGTTTGGTGTGAAAACGCTAACCGACTATTTAACCAATGACGTCCTAAAGAAAAAAATAAATCAAGCGCAAGTTAAAATTAATAGCACCGCAAAATTACAATCGTTGGCAACGGATTTAATCCATTTGTTATACGATAAAAATGACCAAGACGGATTTTTGCGAATGTTGGGTGAAAACCGCGAAATTATTTCCCGCGCATTGGGTGCAGATGCGGCAGATTGTTTTGCGGCGGCGGTGTTTGACAAACATTTTGACCGATTGCGGGACATTTATACCCGCCGAAATATCCCCGAAACGATTCTTGCCGCCACCATGCAAGATTTTAACCTGTGGGCAGACTGTTACGCCGCGCAACACGGGCGCGTGGGTATTGGCGACACCGATTGGCTCATTAGCCATATGACAGGGGAATTATTTCAATTGGGGCGTTTGCAATTTATGATGAACGAAACACACGATGGTGCGCCTGCGCTGGACATCCACATCCCCGCAAGCGGGAAGCTGGATATTGACGCGTGCAAGCGTTCCATGGAATGGGCAGTACAATTCGCCAAATCACACTTCCCTGAAAGAAATTACAAAGCACTTACGCTATCTTGCTGGCTGTTGGGCGACGAAATAAAAGAAATATTACCCCCCGAAAGTAATATCTTACAATTCGCTGCATTATTCACCAGAACGGGGGAAGGCGGGGGTACGCACCCCGTAATTTATCAATTCCTCTTCGGTTTTGACAAACATAAAACCGATTTTGCCCAACACATAGCCCAAACCACCTTGCAAAAAGGTGCGCATCGTTTGTTGCGGGAAAATCGTTGGTTTACCGAGCAATTCGGCGTTATTCTTATTTGAAGGAACGATATATGAGCCTTATCATCAACAATACCGATATTGCCGCAACGGCGGTTGCCCCTGCCCAGTTCCCCACCACCGGCTACCCGGAGGTGGCTTTTGTTGGGCGTTCTAACGTGGGGAAGTCTTCGTTGATTAACGCCATGCTTGGGCGCAAGAAATTGGCGCGTACCAGTCGCCAGCCGGGTAAAACGCGTACGATAAATTTTTTTTCCGTAGAAGAAAAGCTGTATTTTGTGGATTTGCCGGGCTATGGGTATGCCAAAGTTTCGAAGGTGGAGCAGGAGAAATGGGGCGGCATGGTAGAGGGATATTTACGCGACCGTGCGCCGTTAAAGCGCATTTTTCTGCTGATGGACATACGGCACGAGCCTTCTGCAGGCGACCGCATGATATACGAGTGGTGCGTGCATTATACGTTGCCCTTCACCGTAATTGCTACGAAGGCGGATAAAATTACGCGCAACCAAATGCCGCGCCATCTTTCAATAATGAAAAAAGCGCTGGGGTCGGATGCCCCGCCCATTCCTTTTTCCGCAGAAACGCGCCAAGGGCGGGACGAGCTGTGGGCGCTAATCCTAGACAGTTGCGGGCTGGGTGTGTTATAGTTGCGGGCAAAGGAGTTGTTAGCGTGGCAGGAAATGCAATTGTGGTCGGCAATATATATACAGGCTCGGTGCTTAAAATAAAGCCCTTTGGTGCGATAATTTCCCTGCCCGGGGGCGTACCCGGGCTGGTTCATATTTCACAAATTACCAACGGATATGTGCAAAACGTGGCAGATGTGCTAAACATCGGCGATGAAGTGGACGTGCGTGTAGTTTCTAACGATGAGGCGACGGGCAAAATCTCCCTCTCTATGAAAGACGTCCCCCAAACCGCATGGGCATATGAAGACGACGAGGACGGCGAAGGCGGGCACTACCGCTACGACCCGCCTCCCGTAATCACCGCCGCCCAAGCCGCTTCCTTCGAAGAAAAATTTAAATCATGGCAGAAAATATCCAATGAGCGCATAGCGGGGATTAATCGGAGGAATAAGAGAAGGTAAGGATGGATAACCGCGTGATAATTGACGACAGGCAGTTTGGGATGAAAATAGGTAAACTGATGAAATACGGGAGGGTGCTTTCCTTGGGGTAAGAGGGGAAAGCATCTTTTTATATAAAAGGTAGCCACGTAGTATAGTCATTTAATTTTAAAGCAGTCCATTAAAGCGGTATCAAAATTCGGAAACAAGTGAAGCACGTTTTTGAGCGTTTGTTTTAGCTACCCAAAATTTCTCTATAGGATTAGGGTCGAGGGAATACGGGGGTAAAAATATTATTTCACAATCTGCGTCAGCAGTTAATTCGCACAGTTTTGCTTTTCGGTGAAAAGTCGCATTATCTAATATGATGGTAGAGTGCTTTGGTATTGCATCTGTAGCGACGCGCGGTATTACGGGATTTTACGGTTATATTTTTGTTACGGTTATTTCCAGTTATTCATGCGGTATTACAGCATGTGCGATTTTTCGCATCAGAATATAACGCGACAACGAAATTTGCGTCACATTTTGAAACATCTCACGTAAATGCCGATAAAAATAACCCACCACCTGCCCCATCACACGATAACCGGAACTATTTTTGATATTCTGCTCAATGCAAGCAAGCAATCAGCAAGCCTATTTGCGCATTGTAATCCACTAGGTCTCACCCTTAATTCCTCTCGAGAGTGGAAACAGTATAGCAATTATTTTCGTAAGCTTCTCGACCTTTTTGACGGAAATTTTTGCATATACAACAGAAAACGAGAACCAATTTTCACCGATTCTCGTTTTACATTGAATGGCTTTTTACACCTATTTCGTCTTCTACTGCGCGGGAAGTTCCCGCTTAAAGCAATATTCAAACACATTTTTCTCCCCCACGGCATAACCCACCAATTCCCAGCCTTCGCGCCCCAATAAATTAAAATGCCGCACAAGCCCAGGACCATAGTCGCTAAAATCCCCAATGGGAATGGTCGTTTCGTCCTCTAAATCAAATAACTGTGACCCACGGGTTATGCTCATGTGTAACTCTAGGTATTTATACTCGAACCGCTTCATACAACACCTCGAAGATGGAATAATAAAACACCGCACATTTCAAGTGCGGCGTAATAAATCATTAAAAACTAAACACAGAGAAGGAAAGCGAAGCCAAGAAACAGCGTTTCCTGTATAGTTCAAACGACCAGTGGGTTAGCTAGTAACCCTTGCCGAGTTCCTCGCTAGATGTCGTACTGCCTTGTG
>Ga0209755_10000102_pt1 | contig 155091 bp, 166 predicted proteins | sample TergutCo191P1_FD_187301 | JGI IMG/M metagenome (GOLD analysis project Ga0209755, IMG submission 187301) | Cornitermes sp. P1 segment gut microbial communities from Petit-Saut dam, French Guiana - Co191P1 (SPAdes) (version 2) | ecosystem: Host-associated > Arthropoda: Insects > Digestive... | reverse complement strand
TCAAGAAAAGAACGTACTACTTTCTTGTTTTCTACATCATTAAGCTTATCACTATATAACGAATCGCTGATAAATTTAACAAATAAATCTGGATATTTATCATTATCTTTAACATAATTCGCATTGATAATATTTTTGAATAATTTCACTGGAGTATGAGGAAAAAGAATTCTTGATTCAATATTAAATATTCCATTTTGGGTGTTTATTTCATTTGGAGAATTATCAAATTCTGATTCATCCTTAATAATTTCTGAAAAATCCTGTATGTGTCTAACAATATTTTTTGTAAGACTATTCATGTAACCAGTTATAGTTTGTAATTTTATTATTTCTTTATCAGAAATTTTATAGTTTGATAATCGTTGAAATTCACTACATTTTATATGCTTTTTCTCTTCTGTAAAATGAAAATCAAATATTATTAATAATTCTCTTTTTATAAAACTACGAATCATTTCATAATTTTTATCTTCGATATAACGATTAATAGAATAAAAATGTGGAATTAGATAAGTCGATTCAATATTTCTAACAAGTAAGATATTATGAAGTTTCACAACTTCTCTTGCAACTTGTAGATCCAATACAGAAAGTGATGCTTTGGATGAAACTAATAATTCATTATTTTCCATATATTTCATCCTTTAATATAGTTTTATTTAATTGAACAGATTCCTCTTTCGAAGTTTTCAATCTGTTAATTCGTCCATCATGAAAAACGATTTGAATCGAGATACTTCCATATTTCGGTGCTTCTTTAATTAGATGATTTAACATATTTGTTAATTCAACATTTTTTTCGACATCGTTATGCGTCATATTTTTCCTCTCTTTCAACATTTGCTATTTGCAATAATGTTATTGAAGAAACTGGAAATAATACCCTACGCCCGATTTTTATTCCTTTGTCAAAAGGAGGTATTTTTGCTTTAAAACCGCGATTTACTGATGATATGGACAGGCATAATATATCTGCCATCTCTTTTCTAGAGAAAAATTGCTTTTCCATAATATAAACCTCTTATGTGGCAGAGGTTTATAAGAGAAAATCAATAACGTATTTATATTTTTCATTACCGACCCCAACCATAAATTTTTTAGTCACAAGACTATTTTTTTTACTGTTTAAGTTTTAATCAGAAGTATCTGATATAGGTTTCTTTTAAAAACAGTTGGAAAAACCGTACATAGTATTTACAAAAATTTAAGGCTGATGTCGGTAGAGGAATGGCTCAATACCGACAAATAAGCGACCTGCGCTTAATTGTTTTTATTTCATAGAGATATAAGTATCGCAAAAAAAATGTTTTGTCAAGGGTATTGTGAAAAAAACAGAAAAAAATTTATAAAATAGAGTCTGTCAATAACGTGGACACATTATTGACAGACTACCTTAAAAACCGCATTTTAGCAGCATTTTAGCGAGAAAATGTAAGGTCTGTCCGCAAAGCTACTACCTCCTGACATCTCCTGACACTCTAAATTCCTACGACCTTATTCATTTTCTCTCTCACAGCTTTAAAATCAATAACTTTTTCCGCATGGGTATACCGTTCCATCATCTTCCTTGAGGCGTGACCTCCAACTGCTTGCATTTCAAGATCAGGAATACCATCCAATCGCCCTAAAGTAAAAAATGAATGCCGTAGGCTATGAAAGGTAATGTTTCGCCTTTTTTGTTCGCTGGGGATAGCTGAGGTATCTTTAGTCGCTTTCTTTGCTGGAGCAAAGCCAATCCCTAAAAGCTCACGTCGGATAGCATTTCTGAAAAATGTTTCCCCCATTGGTTCACCAGGACAATCAAGGCTTTCAAATACATAATTATCTGGATTGAGGTTCCTAGCTTTTTTTCGGACTTCTTCAAATGCCTGTTCAACAATATCAAGATATGGAACTGTCCGCTCTTTTCCTCGTTTTGGCTTTTTTAACCCTTCCATACAAACAAAATTGTGGGTTAGATTAATTAAGCCATTATCGAAATCACCCCATTTTAAACCACGCACCTCACCGCGCCTCATACCACAAAGCAAACCTAAAAGGACAGCCAATCTTGAAAGCGGGTCAGTAGGTTTTGCATCTATCAATTTTTTTCTTTCTGCGAATGTTAATACACCTTTATCTTTAGGTTCATCAACGGCTTCTTTGACATTACGGAATAGGCTTCTATCAAGTTCTTCTCTTTCTACAGCATAGTTCACAGCTCTACGCATAGTGCTAAGAGCATAATTGATAGTTCGAGCAGAACGGTTATTATCGGCAGCCCAAGTCATCCAGTCTTTAACAAGACCTGCTGTTAATTCACGCAAAGTTACTTTATCAAACTTTGAGTAAGGTTTAATGTGATGTTTTACGTTCTCGGCGTTTTGATGAACATAGTAAGTTGATAAAGGCTTCTTTCTTAGATTTGCTTGTTCCTTCATATAGGCAGAATCATGTTTCCAAAAATTTTCAAGGTATGAAAGGAAGAGACAGTCAGCGGCGTCTGTTTCAAAACGAATCTCTGAAAGTATTTCATTCGCTTTCAATTCTGCTTCTCGTTTTCTTTCCTTCTTACCCTCGGCGATAACTCCTGTTGAACGAGTCTCAGTATATTTCTGAGCTTTCTCGTTCCAAAAGCGAACGTACCAAACGAGACCAATTCCAGTTTTTTTCTTGAATAACGTGTACGGATTACGCATATGCACTCCTTAACCTAAAAAGTGTCACTCGGAGTGTCACTTTGAGGTTTTAGTGTGATACGCCATCCGTTTTCGGGTAGGCAACTCCTTACTACGTAAGGATTTATGAGATGGAGCTAAGGGGAATTGAACCCCTGACCTCTTGAATGCCATTCAATAGCTCCGCCCGCCCGACTTCGATTTATAAGTCATGGTAGCATATAGACTTACATGATAATTCTATATCCTGTAAGTATTTACATAATTTCAATATCAATTCTATTATATCGTATCTATCGGAACATTGCAAATCTGTCGTAAGATAGATACACTATTCCATACACTGTAAGGAAAGCATGAAAGCAATATCAAATGAATATGACGGTCCCAGAGCGCCAGCCAAACGCCTGTTGTCAAACCAGATAAGCCTTGATTATACCAATTCCGATGATGCCGCCGAAATAGATGCCGGTATCAGGGAAACCATAACAGGGCTGAGGGTTTCTATTCTAGCAATAGGATTAGGGCTTGCCAAGCTCAAAAAGAAAGGTTTATATGTTGACCTTAATTTCCGCAGTATGAACGATTACCTGACAAGCCTCTGCGATGAAATGAGGGTAGAGAGAAGTACAGTCCATAACTGGTTGTATGTCGGAGAAGCGTATATAAAATATAGACGTGATCTTGAACGCATTGAATTTACCGATGCTGACGGTCCTACAAAATTGCCTTATGTTGACAGAGCATTGGAAGTACACGAAAAAAGGGAAGTGTTCTCAAAAATAAAAAGCAGCACCCTTACAGAGTTCAAGGAATATTCCAGAGGGGAAACCCCGGCAGTAACACCTTCAAAGATAAGAGTTGTCGGAAATAAAATCTATGTCGGAAAGAAGCTGGCTGTTACTTTCTCAGAATCGCTTGATCCAAAAACACGCGCCTATCTTTCAAAGATTGCTGTTCAGGCAGGGGAAGCCCTCGAAGAAGGAGAGGTTTTATTTGTTACCCGGCTTTATGACATGGAAGAGCTGAAGCGTTTTGAGCGCGGTGCTGACAGGTTAAAAAAGGATATGAGGGTAGGTTATAAACCAAAGAAAAGGAAAAATTAAACCCCGGCAGCGTCCAGCTCTGCGCCTATTTCGTCCAGCTCTGATTCAATGTCCTCTAATTCGATTTCCATTTCCGCAAGTTCGTATTCTTCCGGGTAATGTTCCCGCCCATGTTCTAATATGGCCTCAATGAATAATGAAAAATAAATAAATTCCATATTTTATTATCGGAATCTCCGGGCATAAAAAAAGCGCATGAACAAGTCATGCGCCATAGGTTTTTAAGCTGTTGTTTTCAAAGCCGCAGGAAATAATTTATTTCCTGACCAGTATCAATTTGTTTCCAGTCGGTTCTTAAAATCACCCCCGCGGCCTGTTCCCATGAATTAATAGGGTTATCTATCGTTGCCGTTAATAGGGCTGTAATTCCGGCAGGCAGTAGAATTACTGCTTCCTGATATTCTGCCAGAACCGTAACCTGATGTACCGGACAGCCATACGCTGCGCCGAAACAGGCTATGCTTTCCTCAAGGGTTATTCCCCCTGACGGAATGGCGGTGTCGTCAAGAGCCGAGACAAGCCCGACCATGGCGAACGCCATAAGTAACAGAAAAATTAATTTCTTCATGTTACCCTCCTACAATTATTTTTACCGCTGTGCGGTTTTTCACTTTTCTTTTGGTTTAAGGCAAAATGATATTCATAATCCTCTTTACTCAAAATTTTAATATCTCCAGTATTAATGTTCCGCATAATGTAGTTCTTATTAACGTGATCTATATCAACTAATTTATAGTTGAAAGCATCACCCTGTATTAAATTATTATGTCTAGCCATTGCGGAATAATTTTATTGATAGACGGTTTCGCAAAACCCAGAATTATACGCGCAAGTTTCAATGACCACATTACAATAATCGAGAACCATAGCCAGAAATTCGTCTTTTTCGATTTGGCTAATTGATCCTCCACTGTTATTAAACGAGTTGATAAGTCTATTGACTTCTCTGTCATACTCCTCAAAGAGGAATATAATTCTGTCAATTCGATCTGTGATGCTATTCGCTCTTCCTCTGATAACCTCAAGTCGTTCGACCGTTCCTCCAACAAGGCTATCGTATTGTCTAAGTCGGCTTTCATAATCAACAATTCTTGCTTCGAGAGCTGCAATTCTTCTCTGATACTCGAGGCTATCGAGGTCAGCGACCGGGACTGTTCGGCATCCTGTGAACTGAATAATAATACTAAAACCGAGCAACCAAGCAATAATCCGAAACGCTTTACGAATTTTTTCCACATTCTGACTCCTTAAATAAACTTCCAGCCTGTTGCTGTAAGTAACATCCAACGCGGATTTTTCGGATCAGATGTTTTATTTAACCAATAAAAACCGATTTGCGCTGTTCTATCTGATTCCGCAATAGTTGATCCGGCTGGCGGAACATTTCCGCTGACTTTGATTTCAACAGGTTTTTCACGCGGAACTAACCAGCCGAGTACATTTCCATATCCTGTTTCACGCTTAACAAGTCCTTTGCTTGTTCCCTTGCTAACATCACGCGCCGGATTATCGAAACCATCCTGTTCCATAACGCCCATGCGTATTTGTCCTGATTCGTCCGACATCGCAATATGACCAAAAGAATTATTAGGTGTAGTACCCCAAACAATCTTTGCGCCGTCAGGCGGTATCATGCCTGGCTGATATGCAATTCTGAAATATGCTGCTTTTAATTTTGGCATATCGTCATACTTCGTAAAGAAGTCAACAGCGCCGCGGACACCTTCGATGTCGCTATAGCCGTCCACTTCGCTCATATGCGAACGGGCAGCGTCTACACACTGTCCGCCGTAAGCCTTATCCACATCAATAATGATGTGCAAATACTTATTTACCCATTGTTTGTGCGTTATCATTTCTTTAACTCCTTCAAAATATTTGCTGGTATATTTTTTAATGCCTCTCCGACATCACCTGTCAGGTTTAATGCTTTTGTCCATGCCGCTTTCGCTTCGATGTTTATTTTGGTGTTTTCAATGGCAACGCTTATTGATTTTGATAACGATTTGAATACAATGAACAAAACAGCAACGCCGATCCAACCAAAAATAATATATTTTGTGTTTGTAGAATCAATGAGAGTGTTAAATATCATCAATGAAGCGATAACAGTAAATACAACAAAAGCAATAGTTGCCGGGTCTGTAATAAGTTTCCAAAGCCCGATTATCGCTTTTGAAGGACTTATGCGATATTCGCCTTTCAAGGCTTCGATTTTTTTCTCATAATCATCTTTTAATTTTGCGATTGCTTGATCACATTCTTTTTTATGCACACATTTTTCAAAATCAAAAATTTCATTTACATCACTCATACACCCTCCGGTTTTCGCCCTTCGGCATAGTTACCAAATTTTAATTCCGGTCTACCGGCTATTACTGACTTATATATATCTGGATTTTCGTCAATGAACATTTTTACATCTGCTTTAACTTCGCCGTTTAATCCCCACCAAACGTAACGTAAACCGGCAAACATTCGCACTGATTTCGGAAGGTATTCTGAATAAAACTGTAACTGTAAAATATCTATCCACAATTCTTCGTCATGCTCTACGAGTTTTTTATCAGTGTTTCTTAATTCTTCCAATGCTTTTGTATTTGTATTTATTACTTCCGCTATATCACAATGCATCTTGCATACATCGGTTGCTCTGCGACCTCTGTTGTTAGCGCAATCCCTTCTTTCTTCACATTCCTTGTTATCTTTGTTGTCATTGTTATCGCTACAATCGCGTTCAATTTCAACGGGTCCGATTTTTGCTTTTTTCATTTTCGGGAAAATTTTATCAGCACCCCTAATCATAGTTATAACAAGACATACCAGAATAATAATGTTAATAAAATTACGTTCTAAAAATTGAAGTACTAAATTAGTTTCTTCTGCGGAACTCAATTTTTCCCTCCCGAATGATTATCCTGAATATAAAAATTATCACCTGTTAATTCAAAGAGAGTTTTGTCGATTATTTCTTTCGCTTCAAAGATATTTTTTCTGTATGTATCGAGCTTGTTATACATACCAATAATGAGGCTGATGTCCTCTCTTACTGTACGAAGTTTTTCGATTAGTTCTTTTTGTTCTATCACGCATTCCCCTCTCAGCGTTATTTATTCAGCAGTCCTAGCGCCCAATTCCACAAGCCTTGTCCGAATTTCATTTATCCTGTTTCGGCAAAATTCGCGGCGTTCATGTAAAACAGGATCAGTCTGCGAAAGAACCTGCCCAAACTCCGAAGCCTTGATGACTTTATAATCCTTCCCGTCCAATTCTCTCTGGAAGGTTACTTCTTCTTTTTCAAGACTTTCGATTTCTTCTCTTTTTGCTTTCGCTTCGGGCTGTTCGCCTAATTTGATTTTTCCGGTACTGTCGATATATGCGGTACTTCCGGCAGCTTCCCATTCCTCGACTGTTACGGTTTTGTCGGCTTTTGTAATTCCGTCAATTTGTGCCATTGCAGCCAGATCAGTATGGCTTATTACTCTGCCGTTTTTCTTTGCCAGATAAATATTCATAAATACTCCTTCCCCATTTTTGGGCAATAAAAAAAGCCCGCAGAGACAGGCAGAGAAAAATTCTCTAACTGTCGCTACGGGCTCCCGCGTTTTCGGTTCGCCAAATTAAATTATATCAAAAGTCTAATATGCCATGAAAATAATGTCAAGTGTTTTTTGGGTGTTCATTAATAAAGAGATTGTCATAATAATTATCCATGAATTTTACTTTTTTGTAGGCATGAAAACGCCTTATATAATTACCGCGCCATGACTGGTATGCTACCCTTATATCCTGATAATCCATTCTGCCCTCAGTTACAAGCGACTTAAAACATTTTAATTTACGCCTCATTCTCTTTGCCGATTCTTTTGTCGGCTTTTTATAAATCTTTCCATTTGCCTGTAGAAAGTATTTGCCTTTTAGAAATAAAAGCCCTTCGCTTAATGGAAATATCCGCGTTTTCCTTTCATTTACTGTTATACCTAATGTTTTGCAAATCACTTTTATTTTTTCAAGGCATTCCTCAAGGTATTTTTTATCTTTGTGAATTAAATATAAATCGTCCATATACCTGCCATAAAACTTTATTTGCATTTTCTCTTTTATAGCATGGTCAAGTTCATTACAATGGAAAATCGCAAATACCTGTGATACCTGGCTTCCTAATCCCAAAGATACGTTATCGCCGAACGGCTTTATAAATTGCCATATAAGATCAATTATCCTTTCATCTTTAATATATTTTCTAACACGCTCCATTAAAATATCATGCTGTATGCTGTCAAAATATTTTCTAAAATCAACAGTAAGCGCGTAACCTTCATTTGAATATCCGTTTTGCCTATAGTATTTTGAAAGATGTGTAACAAGCCGCTTTACAGCAAAATGTATACCCTTATTTTTAACCGATGCGCCGTTATCGTAAATAAGAGAACGGCACAAAGCCGGAACAAGTATCTGGTCGCATAATGCTTTTTGAACAACACGTTCTGAAATATGAATTGACCTGATATGTCGCTTCTTGCCGCGTTCATTCAAATCAAATTCTACAAAACCATGATGTATATTTTTTCCGCTATCGAGTTTCTCTATAGTTTCGGATATGTTATTCAAAAGGTTCATTTCGTAACGCTGTGTAGATTCTTTCCACGACACGCCTTTTCGACATGAACGGAAAGCGGAATATAAAACATTTGGATCTGTCAGGATTGTAAAATCGTCAAGAGGCGTGATTATTTCATCATGCTTTTTATCTCTTTTTTCTTTTCTTCTCAGATAACGCGCCGATTTTCTTTCGTTACTTGTCATGCGGCTGCCCTGTATAACATCCTCCGGGCTTGCTGGCTATAAAGCATTGAAGCCCGGAGGCGTGCGCCTACCATGCTACATAGTGCCAATAGGTATGAAACGGAAGAGACGCACATCTTTCCGCCATGCAAGAAGCGTACACCTAGACACATCAGAGTTATTATTTTCCGCAATGCGGAAGGATACAGTCTCCTTCTGTGGTGAGGCAAATCGGTTGTAAACAACCTACTGTTAATATGCCTCCACTGAATCGGGGGCAACACCGCCCGAACTACTCGCGTTGTTGTTGTTACTATTACCATTGTTGTTGACATTACAGAAGTTAGCGCCGGAGTGAGCCGTAAATAGACCGTACCCTTATTCACAATTTTAATATTCTCCCTTGATAATTTTCTTTGCCAGATCGTTAGTTGATTTTCGCCAGCCTTTTAATAATTGTATTTCTTTTTCAATTTTTTCTACATAAGGCATCATCTTTTTTACATCTACAGTAAAATTATCAAAGCGAAGGGAGAACACGTCTTTGAAATATTTTAATTCCTGTATGAGCTGATAGCAATTCGCAATAGCGGCGGTTTGGTATCTGCGCCTGTCTGCTAATTCATCTGATTGTACACGCCTGACATATTCCGCTGGCATTTTCTGTACATCGGGCGTTTTGGGATCAACCATTGGAGAGGGATAAATCGAATTGCCCGCTGTTATATTCATCATCAGGTTTCGACATAAATCCATTATGTGCGTTCTGAAATTATCTATCATCCAATCCGGTATTTCTCCGGGTAGCGGTTCTTCTTCATCGGCTGAGGTTTCTATTTTTTCTGATTTTTGTCTTTTTGGTTTTATTCCGAAGTTTCTTAATAGATATGCTGTTAATTCAGCTCTTAATTCGCTGGCATTGTTATAAAATTCAAGCCTTGATATGCCTCTTTTCCTTTTTATAACAGACAATGCCTCCCTTCCGGCAAAACCCGCAAAATCAAAATTTTTTCCGGTCGCTACGCGACAGTTAAAATTTAGGGTGGGCTGCAAAGCAGCCCACTGGAAGTATCATATCACAGACAACTCTCACCCCACAAGGGGGTGAGAGAACTAGATGAGTGTGGCTACAAAATGCCATGCGCTTGCATCTTGCTTTATTTTTACGCCACACAGAAGGCGGGGGCAACACCGCCCGAACTACTCGCGCCGTTGGCGCTACTATAACCACTGCTGCTGACACCACAGAAGTAAGCACCGGAGTGAGCCGCGGGAGTAGACAGCCAAGACCACTGCCTTGCGCCGTTCCATAATCGCATTCTGTATTCGTAACCATTCTGGAAAATCGGGAAATGCACATTTGTCGTATACCCGACACGCTCAGGAATTACAGGCGATGTAAGTGCTTGCATATAAGTACCTTCATCACCCCAGTAAGGACAGCCGAATATTTCAATTTCCGAAGGAATGAATACAGTGTAATTATTCCATGCGTAACTGCTTTTTTTGCTATGCGCTTTTTTGATTGTGTATAACACATTGCCTAATTGCGCTTTAAGGGCAACAGCGAAAGCGCCCGAACCATCGCCTGTCGCACCTTCAAGATATGTGCGTAATTCACTCGCGGCATAACCGCCTGTATTATCATTGGCGGCGTTCATGCGTGATCTGAAACAATTATTGCGGAATGTGAAAAGGATATGATTCTTTTCGTTGCCGTTTCCTGTATCGCCGACCCTTTTGTATGTATTGAAACCAGCGATAACAATTCTGTTGTTCTTATAAGTTTCATTCCATGCCTGCGGAGCATCGCCGTTATTATGAGGAGCTGCGCCGCTTAAATCCAGACCGTCAATATAATCGCCGATCATAAGATCGCCGAAATCAGGAATTTTGCTGTTGTCAATCTCAGCATTGTTGTTACATCTGCGCTGTAATTCGATCATCGCTTCCTGTATAGTGCTAACGCCCAAAACTTCAAAAAGGTTTCTTCCGAAACCGTCAACCATTGTTGCATTAACTACCGATAAATCGGCGCTGACAATATCGGGACCGTCATTAACCCACTCGAAAACAGGGGGATCGCTGTCAGGTGTGTTATTCAATACCCATACAAAGCCGTCAAACAAATTCTTTACGCGGGTATTATTGAAAATCATCAACTGATCCGTAATACCAATTTCCGCTAACGCATAATTTGTCAACATCTGCTGTGTCGGTACTAATGTACCAAAATCATTCGCTGGCAAATATCCGCCTCTGCCTTTCAACATTGCTACTTGCCTGTTAAGAAAAACAGTTCTATTCGCAAGCTGTTGTAACGGTACATTGTCAGGACCAATATCATTACCTATTGCGCCTTGCAAATAATCATCATTCTCATGTCTGCGAATTCCTTCTTCCCATACCGGGCTTTCTGGTATAAACATATTACACTCCTTATAAAATTATTGTCCAATGTCCTACAAGGCTTATGTCAGCTTCCTTGTGAATTGGATTTTCTCTGATTCTCCTTGCGAACAGTGTGTCATCTACCGTAAGCAAGCCAAATTCCATAATTGCCATTCCGTTGTTTTCACCAACAGGCAATTCCCAATCAATTTGTACCTGTCCTGTTGCCGGGTAACTGAACGCCTTAACATTCCTTACAAACTGATTTGTAATAGCAGTATCAGCTAATGTCGGATCAGCTCCGTTAGTGCCAAACGCTATTCTGTTAATGCTACGCCCTGTTACGTTACCCGCAATAAGACGCGCAACCTGATCACGCGCACCGTTAACGATTAGATTATTCTCGATGATTTTATCAATAAGAATTCCGTTTTTGTAAACTTCAATCGTTAAGATGCCTTTTAATGCGTGTCCCTGTTCCGGCAAATCTTCAATAAATTCTATCATTGCGATTCCTCCATAAAATATATCTGATTATTCCAACGGAATTAAAATCATACTGTTTCTTTTAATACTTCCATTCCTTTTTTTTGAACCGTTACGGAAATAGTGATACATCATACCTATTGAAAAACTCTCTGCTACCTTCATATTCTCTGATTCTTTAATTGCACCAGATACATTTATTACAAACGGATCGATAATACCATTAGAAGAACGTGCTGTAATGCCGTTTCTCTTTTGGCTGCCGTCCCTGCGTATATTTCTGTTAATAGTTTCTGAGGCTTTATTTTCTAAAACCACCTCAAGGGTATCTGACATTGCCATTTTGTCAGTGTGCTGTACGTTTATTTGAATAACGCTAGGGCTGTCTAAAATTGATTCTAATAAACTGTTTCGCTTTACTGTTCCGTTTCTTTGTATTGCGCCGTTTCGGTATATAACAGACTTCCATGTATCTGTATAATCATTACCAATACCCAAAGAGAAAGCATCTTGCATACCAGAACTTCTTTTAACAGGCTGGAATACCGCGCCTGTTGCCGGAACTCTGCGTAAACCGTTTCTTATTTGTACTCCGTTTCGTATAACAGAACCATCACGAATTAAAGGTATATTTTCTGTATCAAATACGGTTTTTCCGTTTCTTAAAACGCGCCCATTTCTTTTTACCCTCTGCGATAATGTGTCAGGTGTAGTATGAATTGTGCCGACCATTGTATTGTTTTCTTCCATTGGCAATTCGTCATGGAAAATAATTATAGAAGTCATTATGTCTAAGAAACTGCGTGTATTCTTTACAGAGTTTATCGCTCTTGTTATTTTTGCTATGGTTGCGCTGTCAGGCAGGAAGTCGCCGACCGTTACGCGGAAATGATGAGGCAATCCATTGTATTCGTACCATTCTTCTATTTTCGCTTCCGCAAATATTTCTGTAACAATTTCCTCGATAGTAGAAGGCGTTCCTTTTCTTGTATGCCAGTCAAGCGATTTTTTTACCAGTGCTATTTTTACATCTAATGGTAAATCAGGCTGATAAAAGTCAACATGAAACTGCCAAGCAAGAAGATCAACCAGCGTTTCATTGACTATTTTATTCAGCATTAAATTAGGAATAATAGCTACATCAGGAATTTTATTTATTATGTCATGTAACGTCTTATCAAATGCTTCCGCTATAGCCCTGACATTTTTATCACTGGCTATATTAGGTGGGAGTAAATCAAGTATAGATACGTTACTTAATTCCATTATGCGTCCTCTAATCCTTCGTAATTTACATCTTTATTGCCGCCGAATTGCGCCGCTTCATTCAATTTTAATTTTGTAAATACCGGCTCAGTTATAACCACACGTTTTACACCGCAATTCATAACAAGCCTATGGAGCATATCAGGGTTTATATCTAAACCAAGGCGGGATTTTTGCCAGCTTATGTATTCCTCGACCGCAACATCAACAGCATCAATCATTGAAGCCGCTTCTGTTGCTCTGTCGGTTTCAATCCAGTATTGAAATGAAACATTAAACCCTACAGGCTCAGGCATAACAACATGAACAAAATCTGTAAGAGGGCGGCGTGTTTTCGGTGATAATGCTTCCGCTACTTGATCTAAAACGCCCTCAGTCGGAAGCTCTCCGTTCTTCATTAAAACAGTTACATCAACATTTCCCGGACCTGTTCCGCTTTCTCGATAATAATTTCCTAACGCTTCGTAAAATGCGCTCGCGTCATTTATTCCCCACGGCTGTAAAAATTCCGCAAACTTTACAAGGTCTAATTCAGGCATCCATACTTTCGCATCAGCAATACCGGGATTAGCCGATCTTGCCCAGAACTCATACGCGCCGTCAGGTCCCGCAACAGATATTGACTCAGGCACTAACCGAAGTCTTTGCCTGTACGCTTCCAATTCCTCTCTTTCAGTACCGCCGCTTGATACGGTTATGTTTTCAACAGAAGTAACAAACGGAACTAAGTCAGCCATATTTTTTATTGTGCCTACATCGAAGCCATCACCCTCGATACCCGCAGTCATACTTTGCGCATCTACATCGCCGTATAATTCCCCTGCCGGTATTTCAAAATACTTTATCGTTGCAAAAAAGATTTTATTATCAGGGGTTGATCTACTGCCTTTCGGTATCGGTGTAGGAACGGTGCGGGGAACAGATAGCGTATAACGTAAAGTTGTGAGAGAATAGGCGGCGTTCATACGGTTGCCGCGCTCTCCATATAAATATCCGATATGCTCTATAGTGGAATCGTCAGCAAAGTATAAAAGGTTTCCCTTGCCTGTTTTGTCAATGTCATGGTTTACTTGTGCCAATAATGTCGCTTCGGTTAATTGAATTAATCTTTCAGGCGCAGCCAGAGAAAGCCGAAAGCCAGGATTGCCGCTTGCGCGTACAACTGTTTCAAAAACTTCTCTTAATCTGTCGGCTAATACACGAGCGTCATCTTGCGCAAATTGTAAATTATCAAAATTCATTATAACCTCACTTGTACAGTAACATCGGGCTTAATGCTGCCGTTTAATGGATCAGCATTCCATGTTATTTGTTTCAAAATGGCTCTGGGCTCATATTTCCGTAAAGCCATGAATATACTTTGTTCTGCCATTGCCTGCGCTTTGGGTATTGGTCTGTCAACAAAATCAAACGATATACCAAAATCACGATCTAACGGCTGTGTACCTTTCGGTGTCGTAATTATTGTCTTTACGTTTTGCATAACTTCCTGTATACCATTTGCCCCGAAAATAATTCCTGTAGGAAGTGTATCTGTTGTTGAAAACTCAGCCATTAGTTATACTCCTTAAATCTGCACGTCAATTCCATCCATAAAATATCACCCTTACCAGCAGCAAACCTTGTAGATACGCTGCCAATGCCATCAAGATACCAAAGGTTTCCTGATAACGGACGGCCTTGTAATATCAATGGGAAATTTTCTCCATTGCGCACCATAGAACGTACTGTATCGTATTCGGTTCTAGGGTCTACACCTAACGCTCTTGTAAGAAATATTTTTATCTCCGCTTCATCTTGACCGGGACCTAAGAATTCAGATAACGGCGCGGAATTTATTACATCATGGGTTGCCCATCGACCAGAAGTGTCTTGAGTAATTTCAGAGTATGTTAATGCTTTGTCGGCGTTCACTTCAAACACTAACGCTCCCCATGATCCAATTTCCATTAAAAAATACCTCCTATCATGCGATCACCATTCTAGTTGTCGCGCCCGTAAATGCGGCATGACTACCGGCTGACGGCGCAGGGTTTGGAAAACTTGTTTTAAGGCTTGTGATAACTTGAGAACAGAAGTTTTCCATTGCCTTATCGGGATCATCTTCTTTTCCCTGCGTTGCTGTAATTACACCAGCGGGATTAAATGAAAGCGGCGCCAATGTAAAACCAGCCGCAGGAGAAATATTTATACTGCTTTTGATAAAAGCAGCAAGTGTTACAAGAAATATTGTGAATGAACCTGATACACCTAACGTACCAGAACCAGATAGGGAAGCCTTGAAAGAAGTCTGCGGATCGCTTGCGCCTGATGTCGGATTAGTAGCTGACCAGCTATAAGTAATTTCCATATTGTCAACGATATATTTAAGAATAGCATCGCCGAATTTCTTATTTGCGTTTGCCGCGCTGTCGGCTTCTTTATTTATTTCGGAGATAATCGTTTTTTTCATATCCGCTGCGTTCATGCTCATATTACGTCCCCGCTACCTTATTACCGCCATGAGGCGCACCTGTGAAAAGGCAATTCGGTATAGCGCATAGCGGTCCCGTTGCTGGCGATACAGTGCCTTTCATTGAAAAATTGCCGCCTGTTATTTCAACATCTGCTGATTCAATAACAACCTTCGGAGAATTTATATTTGCTTCTTTGGTTGCCTCGATGTTTGCCGTTTCCACTGTGATATTCGCCTCTTTTTTAACTTCAACTGTTGCATTTTCTTCAACAGTTACCTCAGCGTTTTTTGTTTTTATTATTGCTGTTTCAATAACTTCAATGTTTATATTTTTAGTTTTAATAACAGCATCTTGATCTACAATTAAATCCAGCGTTCCTTTTTCAGCGTCAAACCTTACAACATTCTTTCCGTCATCGCTTACAAGTAAAATAGTTTTTGGCTTACCGCCTTGAGGCATCTTATTTCCTGTATAAACCTTGCCGATAACATATCCCTCTTTGCTGTTAGAAAGTTTTGCTGATACGGCATGATCTCCCGGTTCCGGCACCCAAAAACAATTCCAGCCGCCGATAGCCGGAAATAAAACCTGCATATCTCCGCTTACCATGCCACTCAAATCATCATGAGCAACACGAGCTGAGGCGCTTTTTACGTTATTTTCTGAAACCTGTCCCTGTTGTAACATATCAGTACCCCACCAAACATCTATGGGCTTTAACTGTTGTTTTATACCCGCCGCCAATACCATGTGTCGCTTCATCGACACTATACTTTCCGCTATATACACCAAAATTAGTTAGCTGAATATTTACACCGCCGACCATTTTTACATTACCGACCATATTCAATGTACAAGTCCATTCCATTTTATTTTTCTGACGCGCTATAGCTCTTGCTTTCCTTGTGGCGTTGTCTATTTTGTCAGATCGTTGTTCTTCAAAATCTTCCGTTGTGTTATTGAACGCATTAAAGCCGGTATCAAAAGTTCCGCCAGATGCGTCCGATGATGTGTCGTTACCTTCACGGAAATCATCTCCGCGTAAATCTCCCGGACGTGAATTTACAATAGCTTCCTGTCCTGTTTCTGGCGGATTAGGCGGTTCAAATGTACCTTGCACTAATTTTCCGCTTTTTGGATCTTTGTAACTTAGTACAACCTTGCGTACTGTTTCGCCTGTGTTTTGCGTGAATTGATAACTGATTAATCTACCGTCTTTGTTCTCACTGGTTTTTATTTCACTTTTATCAAAAGTATCAATAACATCTTTTTCCTCATATACTGATTCTTCAAATAAAACTAATTTTCCAGTCGTTACTTTTAATGACACGCCGTACTCTGTACATAATTCATTCAAGAAAGATAAATCAGATTTTTTTTCCTGTTCTATACGGTCAAGTTCAATTTCACTTTCGACTTCATACATTAATTCAAGCTCTGCGTCACTCGCAATATCCTGAGCTATTTTTTGCAATGTTGTGTTTTCCCATGCTCTTGTCTTTTCGTTCCGGCGCATACCAGTAGATATTGGAGTAGACAATGCTTTTATCGCAACCGCGTCTGGAGGTCCCGAAAAATCAACGGTATCAATCTCAAACATACCGCAATCTAATTCGTCATATTCGCCATCGCCATTCCAGTTTTCGACACATATCTTTGCGTGAAGAATTGCACCCTTCACAGCGTTATTTGTAATCTCTGTACCTTCTTTTATTTCAGGCGCGGGTACCGGAGCTGGTGCGGTTGATCTGGGATCTGCTGTGATGTCGTTAAAATCTGACATTATCTAATAATCCCCCTTTTAATATCTTGAATAAGTAATAATTTGCCCTCAAACCCTCTGTACTGCGGATTCTGCGCTGTAAAATCGCGCCATGTCGCTGTAGGCGTTATGCGTTGTAAAGTCCTGCCTTGCTCTGGCGTTAAATCAGATTCATCAATTAGCCTCTGTAAATTTGCGGAGCTTGTTCCGTTCTGTAATGCCTGCGCCATTTCCGTATAATCATAAGGAGGTTCGGGCGGTTCAGGCGGAGCAAGCGCAATTTTCGGATACCATGCGTTATGCCAATTACCCTCACGGTCATGGCAAGAAAGCGTTAAATCATCTGATTCACCGCTTGCCTTATCAACATACGTCATTGTTACAACAGAATTTGTTAATGCTTCTGTAATATCTTTGCCGTCATATTCGATTTTTATATATGCTTTTCTCGATGCTGCCATATTACACCTGCTTCCACGGCGGTAGGCTTGCCGATGATTGCGCCCTTGCTTGCGGTCTATCTGGTACGTTGATCACTTCTGGTTTTTCAAACTTTACGATGTGTCGCAAGTTAGGATTTGCCTCTAATAAAATATGAGCAAAACCTTCATCGCCATATATTTTCCAACTGAGTAAATCCCAAACATCACCTTGCATTGTCATTAACTGTCTCATGTGAACACCAGCCTTTTTTGGTCGCGCATTATAACAGCTAACGCATCTTTTACTTTTGATACCATGTCCTCTGCGGCTGTCTGTCCTGCGCTTTCTATTTGACTTATCATGCTGCTGTCAGGAGTACCGCTGAAACTGTTTGATATACTAATTTCAAAATTCAATGAATGACCGCCGTTGTTATTCGTTACTTTGCTTGCCGCGGCTTGCATAACGGACGGCGTTTCTGTTTTGGTTGTTCCTGTGTTCTGTGCTGTGGCTTGTTTTATGTAACCGCCTATCATTCCCGCTTCTTTCCAGATGTCAAATCCGCTTTTACTGTTGTTTAATGGAATAACCGCTTCCGGTCCCTTTTCGCAAATTTCCGCTATGTGCCGAGTAGTGAATATTCCGCCATCTGCGTGTCCGAATAATCCGCCGACAAAGTTTTTAACGCCGCTTACGGCTCCTGATACTTTATCACCGACACCGCCGAGGAAATTTTTAACGCCGTCTATAACATCACCGACAATTTTGAATTTATCTGTAAAGAACTTCACGAATGATTGAACTTTCTCTTTTATGCTGTCAAATATTCCTTTTATTACATCGACAAGACCAAAGAAAAGATTTTTTACAGCACCAATAGGATCAGTAAATACATTCTTGAAAAAATCGGAGAATAAACCGATAACTGTTTTGATTGTGTCGAATACAGAATTGAAAAAAGACTTAAATCCGTCAATAATTCCTTTTACGAAACCGACAGCGTTTTCCCATGTTACCTTAAAGAAATTGCCGACACTTCCTGCGATATTTTTTATGCCTTCGCCTACATTACCGAAAAAATCACCAACAGCAGATAGTTTTTCACTTGCTACATCTTTGAAATTGGCAAAACCATTTTTTAATCCGTCAAGGGATCTGTTGCCTAAATCTTTTATACCGCTAAAATCACCTTTGGCAGCTTGTTTTATCGCGCCGAACACATCACGACCGACACCTACAAGACCGGGAAACCTATCTTCAATTTTTGCCAATGCCTTGCCGCCGACATCTTTAATTTTTCCCCAAACGCCGTCAACTGCATTTCTAAACCCTTCATGGTTTTTATAAAGAGCTGTCAATCCGCCTGCGACAGGGCTTACCATACCGATAGCAATACTTTTCCAATTATTTTTAAGGAAACCGCCAGCTTTACTTGCCGCGCCTTTTATACCGTCCCATGCTTTGCCAGCAGTATCCTTAATACCGCTCCATGCTTTTATTGCGCCGTCTTTTATTTTATTGAAAACACCGCCGAAAAAATCACCAATACCACTGACAATATTTTTTATACCTTCAAACACGCCAGCAATAAAGTCTTTAATCTTCGTGAATATTCCTAGAATAAAATCTTTTATTTTTCCAAATACCTCTTTGGCTTTTTCCCAAACCTTACCCATAGCCTCTTTTATCTTGTCCCAGTTTTTTACAACCAAAACAATTATTGCTATCAGGGCAGCGACAGCGGCGATAATTAATCCTATGGGATTGGCAGCCATAGCCGCATTCATAGCCCACTGTACAACGGTTAAACCCTTCCCCGCTGCTGCGGCGGCTGTCTGTGCCGCTTTATAAGCGACTATTGCGCTCTTTGATATATTTACTGCGGCGTTGTATGCTGTTTGCGCATACGTTACCGCTGATATTACAACTTTAATTCCTGAGAGTGCCGTCTTTAACGACATGAGAACACCGATGATTATAGCAAGGTTCTTCCAACCGCCGACAAAATCTTTTACTTTGGTTATGTTATCCCAAACATTTGTTGCGACTTCTTTTATCTTTGCTATTATTTCCGGCAACCTAGAAACCATATCACCTAACCACGCGCCAAACCTTGCGCCGAGTTCTTGAATAACAGGCATTTGTTCTTGTAATGCGCCTCTCAAAGTTTGAAAAGCCTCTGTTAATGGTCCTATAGCTCCGCCGATAAATTGATTTTTCATTCCAGTAACGGCTTGCCCAAGGCGCGATAATTGATTTCCGTATTCTTCAGAAGCTCTTGCCTGACTTTCAGAAAATATAATTCCAAGGCTTTCCGCCTCAGCTCCTAACGCCTGTATTCCTGCGCTTCCTTTTCTCATTGCCGCCGCCATTTTGGGACCTGCGGTTTTTCCGAAAAGTACAATCGCGGCGTTCGCTCTCGATGCGTCATCGGGTAGTGTTTGCATATAATCAGCGATTCTTTCAAACGCCTGTTCTGGTTTCATAGAAGCCAGCTTCGATGCGCTTAACCCTATGCTTTCTAATTGTTTCTGTGCCGCTTCATTTCCGGCAGCGCCTTGATTAATCGTGTTTGTCATTTTTTGAATTGCGCTGTCAAATTCTCCGGCTTCTATTCCGCTGTCAGTCATTGCATATTTTAATTTCTGATAACCTTCTATCGCCATGCCCAGGGAATCGGCTGTTTTCGCAACCTGATCCCCGGCAGTAGCAAACGAATTCGCCATAGCAATGACACCCGCGCCAGCGGCGGCAACACCGCCGACAACGCCGAGTGCTAACTTTGAAGCGTTAGATGTAAATGTACTAAAATCTTTACCGAGTTTTTTTCCCGCGTCTTGCACGTCTTTGATATTGGCTTTAATCGAGGCAAGCGCAGCCTTTGCGCCTTTATCCTGTCCTGTTATTTCGAGAGCTAAATCCCAAACTGTTTTTTTTGCCCCTGCCATTTTTATTTTCCTGTTTTCGGTTTATTGGCTTCTTTCAAAGCCTTTTCAACATCGGCATCGTATTCAAATAATTCTGATAACGGTATACCTAACCAATAAGGTATCGGTGTATTCAAAATTATCGAAAGCCCTATAGCGATCCCTCTAATAAATTTAGAAGGATCGCCCCTTTGAAGATTCTCAAAGAATTTTATTTCGGTGTCGCTGGAGGTTTTTCTGTATCCGGCTTCTTCTCTGCCGGTTCTGTAAAATTCTTTTTTTCTTCGTCACCTTCTGTAAACTGGTTATAGAACTCTTGCGGGTCTCTGTGCATTATGAACGCCGACACTGTTTGCCATATTTTTTCGTAATCGTCAAACAGCATTTTCTCGATAAACCTGAAAGGCTTACCAGAAATTACCGCAGCAAGGCGCGCGCAATACTCAGATGATGTCGGACGATTAAAAATTGATATGTTACCACCGCCGATTGTATCTTTTTCGCAAGTGTTAAGCATTTCGCCAGTTATTATGCCAAAATCCAATTCCAACGAATCAATTTCTTCACCTTCCCATTTTCTGGGCGTGTTTAATTTGATCTTTACTTTTCCTCTGAACATTAAAAGCCTCCTATGCCAATATGTTCTGGCGTGTTTCAGCCATTAAGTCTTTGCCATTGACCTTGTAGATATACTTGAACGGATCCCATTCAAGAACTTCCTCGCCGTCCAAGAAGTGTTGCGCATAATAGACCTGCATTGTGATTGAAGCATCACCAGATGAACCTTGCTCGACCGAGCCGGGATTAGAACCGCTTAACGGTCCTTTTAATACCCAACGATCAGGTACTTTCTGCTGAGTGTGATTGTCAGGATTAGTTACAATAACTTCATTTCGCAAGTCCAGGGTTTTAGTAGTGCCAAGCTCAAGGTACTGGATTATATCGCCATAGATTTTTGGACAGCTTATTTCTGTGGTCATGGCGTTCATGTTACCGGGGATTGGTACATTGACAGCACCTGCTAAACCTGCGCCTTTAAATTCTTCCGCCGCTAATTCAAAGTTAGGCAACGCAACTGTTACCGTTCCTTTAAGTTTGCGGTTTGAATCTTTGTCGAATAAATTAAACACATTATTATGTGTCGCTATTCCTTCTCTCATTTCCTACCTCCTTTTAACCGAATAATGTATCAAGATACGAAGGATCGTAACTGAAATTAAATTCAAGTTCCTTCGCAGCATTAGGCGGTGTAAGAGCAACACGGAATAACAATTTGCCGCCGATGAGTGATTGATTGCTGTTATCTTCCCGGAGGAATTCAACACGACCGCCGATAATCGCACCCCTTGACATCAGAGTGTTCATATATTCGTTACCTGTAAGAATGATTGAATCAATGAGAATTCTGCGAATCGGTCTGTCAACATCACCCCAGAATGTTCTATTGACCACGTTCTGTACGAATATGAACATACGGCGAACGCCGCGCTCAAAATCTTTTATGTCGGTATTTCCGGGGAATGCTGTGGTTTCTGTTCCCCATGCACGCCAACCGCCCATGTTGATGAAAGTACCGATGCCGTTTTCATTCAAATAATTTGCCTGAGTTACCGACATCATCGGGATAACATTTCCATCTTCGTCACACAAATTCGTCATTGATAGATGCGTATTTGATACCTGTTCGTAAGGCAATCCGCTGTTTCTTGCATCTAACGCCCCGAACATACCAGCCATGCGTACAGACGGATAGTAAACCTGTTCGCCGATAGCAATGCACGGCCAGTCAGCAAACATATACGGGCTTACATAGCTGTTATCGTTTTTCCATTTCGGAAGGTTGCGATAATTTGCGTATGCGCCTGTTGTCGGAAGATCAACCAATGCGATACAGGTAAATTCGCCCTCGATTTTTGCGGCCGTGCTGGTCATTACCGATGCTACTTCGGGGATAGAACTCCAGCCCGGTGCAAGAAGGAAGCCGAGATTTTTCTGTGTCTGCGGGAATACTTCATGCGCAAGTTCAATACCGGTTCTCTTGTTTGTTGCTGAATCAACGCCGCCGATAATATCATTCTTTGTTACATTGTCAGTAGTTGCCTGTTTGTATGTTACATTTAATGATACTGTTCCTACGGGTATACTGCCGTCAGATTTTACTTCAATAAGAAGTTTGTCGCCGTCATAGCGCAGGTTATAATCGTCAAACCTTGCATAAGTTTGACCTGCGGTTTCGCCATGAACAGTAACAGCGGAGATCATCGCCATGGGATCGTCAATGGTTGCGATACCGTTAATTATTGGAATAGCCACATTCGCAACATCAACCGCGTCTTTAAGCGGGTCCCAAACATTTACCAAAATCAAAGGCGAAACCTGATGTACGCGGAATTGCGAAAACATCATCATTGAAAGCGGGAACTTTTTCCAGTATTTTGGATCCATGTATCCCATGTCAGCAACGCCTTCGGGGAAATTGAATAATAATGCCGGATTGTTTACCGCATTAGAGGGGTTCTCTAATCTATGAACCGGAGCAATACCGATACACAAGGGTAACGCAGAATCTACAGCCACTGGCGCTCTTAGCGGTGTGGGTGATTCTGTTATCCGTATTCCGTGAAAATATGCCATTATAGCACCTCCATAAAATTAATTTTTATTTTCTTCTCCACGAAGAACTGTATCTTCTGTGGGAACTTCTAATGCTGGCGGACAACCCTTCCAAACCGTTTCGATATTGGCATGATAATAAGGCTGTTTGACCATATAAATCGGATTGTATTTAAGCGGCGTGTCAAGTTGATACCCATTGCAAATTGTGTTTGATAATAAATCCATTAAGGTATACCAGAGCATCGCTATTGGTATGCGCCAGCCCTGATTATCTTCTTCGTTACTGTATCCGCCAAATATAATTTGAATTGTTATTTCAGAACCGTTTGATGTTTCTGAAAAATTAGTAATAAGCCCTGATGTGCAAACAACCTGTACTATCGGATAATCTTTTGAATTATCTCGCTCTGCTGATGATGTAAGAGTGATAGGCAAGAGCTGTCGGAATACAGTAGGCGTTCTGACTTCTTCTTCATTCTGCGAAGAAGAATACCAGAAAGAATTTTTAAGTAATTTTTCAATGCGTTCGCTTAACGCATCTACAAGTCCTTGAGGCGTTCTGTCAATTCTTGTCATGCTAGGCTCCTTCCTGCGTTAGACCGATCCTTAATGCGTATACACCTTCGTTTCTGATTGCGTGTCTTACATACCATTGTTCGCCGTCTTTTAATAACTTATGTCCGGGTAACGGCAGGCGTTTCATATCTTTTTCTTTTATGAAAATAAATTGTTCGCCATCCGCTAATGCCATTGCGTATGTTTCCGCAATTTTCTGCGCCATATCGTTGTCAGTGATAATAGGGACAGGTGCGCCGTCAATATTTACTGTTTCCGCAAATTCTTTTGTGTTGAAAAAAACATTATCAATATCGGCGGCTACCGCGTCCTTAAAATCCATTAGACTGCCTGCTTTTCCTTGATGAGCGCAACCAGTTCCGATTTTTTCATTTCTTCGGCTGTTTCAATGCTGAGTTCTGTTGCCAATGTAAGCAGCTCCTCTTTATTCATACGGTCAAGTGATTTTCCCGCGTCAGCAGTTTTGTCATCGCCAGAACCTTCGTTACCTTCGCCTTCAGAACCTTCATCTACTTCGCCGACAGGCATAAGCCAGTTCTGAGCAAGCCCTTGTTTAATTTCTTCCGCTGTTAAGTCCTCGATGAAAGAACCTTTCTTGTACGTTTTTCCATTGCGCTTAACAACGCAGCGCGTAATGTATTTTCTTGCCATTTATTGCCTCCTTACATGACAGTGGCAGAAAGCCATGAATTGATATTTGAAGGAACAGGAACAGCTCTTGATGTTACAAGAATTTCGCTTGTCGCGGCTCTGTCGTCATGCCATTCCTCTCTGATGAATTCACCTGATACGGTTCTGAATTCGCCGCCCTCCATGTAATCAATCGATCCGTAAACAAACCGATTGCGCCTTGATTCAGGTGATGAAAGTATTAATGAACCTTCGGGAAGGTGTCTCTTCATCGCTTTGGTTTCGATGTCGTAATACTCGCTTTCCTGTGTGAAGAAATCGAGGAATGGAGCACGCGCTGTTCCCATATAAGCAGGTGCGCCGTATTCGATTGCTTCAATCGGCGCGATTGTGCCTTTTTCGATTCTGCGGTTGTCGAGCTGCTTCGTCCATTTTTCATTGTTCTCAAAGAACTGCCAAATTTCAGGCGACATAATACACTGGTCAGGATTAAATCCTAAGCGTTTCAGTGCGCTGATCCATGCGGCAAGGAACGGGAAGGGATCGTCAGCAAATGCGGTTATGTCAGAACCAAGCAATATGATTCTGTTAGGCATACTGTAATCAATTTCTCTGTCAACGCCGTAACCCCTAACTTTAATAACCCCTTCGGTTATAAATTTTGCTGTGATGATTTCACGCATTGCCGATACTGCTTCAACGCATTCGACATCATCTTCAAACCTGAGACGTGCCGCCCTTTCCTGTAATGTCGTAAACATTGAAGCGGGCATTGAACCATACGCTTCACCAGGCAAACGGTTTTTCATGTCTTTGAGACCTAAAACCTTTCTGTGCTGATAACGCGGTGTTTCAATCTTTGCCGTTTTATGTGTACTGCGTTCTGTCGCGGGTACGGTTAAACCGTCACCGACAAAATGCGCCAAGGGAGTACCTTTAGTCAGATAATCCCATTCAACTTCTGCGGTAGGAAGATTTTCAGAAATGCCGCCCATAAAATGTGAACTGAAAAATTGTGATTTGGGCAGTATCGTTTCGATAGGTGCAATCTGAGTTCTCTGCGCTCCGTTACTGGTAGTTGTATTTATACCCTGTGCCATCTTTATACCTCCTTAGATTGGGAACGATTCTGTTTCGGGCTGAGGATAGCTGGCTTCAATATGAATCTGTCTACCCCAAGCTGTTTGAATAGCAGCCGGATCAATTACTGTTCCGAGTGCTTCCTCGACTTTGTTCTGGTTAAATTCGCCAGTTAGTCCCATAACTGCGTTTTCGGCTTCCTCTGCTTCTGACAGATCAATGTCGAATAACAAAATACCGACAATCACGTTGCCGGATTGCCATTTTGTGTAATCCTTTCCGTCAGCGCTGTAAAGCGGAGTGCCGCGTTTGAGAATACCAGTAGAGCCGTTTGCGCTGACATCTACAGGCCTTGTTTTACGCGGAATCAGTGTCCCGTTATAAAGATCATCTGTTTCCGATTGTGCGATTTGCGGATTAAATAAATTACGCATCTCTCTTTCCTCCTCTGCCTTTGTTATATTCAGCAGCAAATTTTTCATAAGCTGCATCTCCTGCGCTCTTCGGCGGTGCGGCATGATTCGGTTTTCTCAGATTGTTTACACCGCTTGCCTGTACGTCTCTTGTCAATGCCGCGGCAAAATGCCCGGCTCCGACAGTTGCCTTTCCGCCTTTTCCCTGTGCCATTGCTTTGATGACATTACGGCTCATGGTTTCTGCGGAAGCTCCTGAAGTTTTCGCCGCCTGAATCATTCCCGACAATGCCGGAGCCGCCTGCGCCATTTCGTCTAACGCTGCCTGTCGGTTGCGTTCTGCGATAACACCCGCTTTATAAGCCGCTTGTTCTTTTGCTGATGCGCCGACAGGAATAGAATTCGGATCAGCCGCTTCAATCGGTTCAATGAACTGAGTATCGCAACTCTCGCAGGTTAACAGATAACCTTCCGCGCCTGTTTCTTGATCAATGCCAGTCTCTGCGGTTGCTGTGTCGTAATTGACCTGGGCGCCGCAATTCGGGCAAGCGGTTTGTGCTGCTTCCGCAACAGGCGCGTTTTCTTTTTGCGCTGGTGCTGAGGCAGGCGCAGTAAGAGGTTTTGCCGGGGTTGCGTTTGTGCCGTTACCGCCATCGGTGTTAATGTCCGTGTCCCAAACAAATTGGTTTCCGCAATGAGGACAATCTACTGCGTAAATTGCCGTCCTTACGTTTCCGGGCATCCGTCTCGCCAGTACCGTTTCTTTTTGGCTTTCGCCTTTCTGCGGTTCTGTTTGAGCTTCTACCTGTACGCCGCCTGCGAATGTTTCTCCTGTTTCAGGATTCATATTCACGGCTCCGTTACAGCTCGGGCATACCATTTCGACAAAAGTAATTTCTGCTTTTGGTTTCGGTTTGGCAGCCGCTTTCTGGTTTTTCTTACGGTTGAAAAAAGCCATAAAAATACCTCCACTAGAATTTATTATTCCGGCAGTTTTTTCGGCTGCCTTGTCATAACATGAACAATCAATCTTGTGTCCTTTGAAATTAAAGACACCCGGACTCATACGCGCCGCGGCATCAATCGGCAATTTCTCTACCGGCGTGTATTCGTCTGCTAATCCAATTTCAATAGCCTTCGCTGCGGAAAGCCATGTGCCTTTTTTATTCGCGCCGTCAAGAAGCGCGACTATTTCATCATGGGATTTTCCGCACTTTGCCATGTAAGCGTTGATCATCGGCTCTTTGAGTTCTACCATTTCATCTAACAATTCCCGCGCGTCATGCTCATTGATGTTATAAGCATCTGTTAAAAGATTATGAACAAACATCATGGCTTCGGGCGGCATATACACTACATCGCCAGCGCATGAAATTATAGAACCACCGGAAGCGGCTATGCCCTCGATATAAACTTTTACCTTTTCCTTGCGGCTTTTTAAGGCGCGGTATATCGCAAGAGAGGCAAACATATCACCGCCATGTGAAAAAATATGAACTTCAATTTCGCTTATAGCACCAAGCGCATTTAAGTCAGCGGCAAAACTGTCGGGGGTTATTTCATCACCCCAATATTCCAAAGCGTCAATCAATCCGTAAATGTCAACGCGCCCTATGTTGTTATTCTGCGCACGGATTTTTTTCATCGAATAAAACTTTTTTGTTTTATCAGCCATTTGCTTCCTTTCCCTCCTCTGTGTTATTATTTGTCGCTTCCGCGCCTGCTATTGCTCCTGCCGTTTGCGTCATGCCTTGCGCGGCCGCTATTGGCAAGCCAGCATCTTTCGCGGCGGCTATTTCCCTTCCTCTTTCTTGAACATTCTCATAATAATTTCCGCCAGTAAGTTCCGATGTCGCTTCACTTGCTGTCGCAAATCCTAATGAAATAAGTTTTTCGTAATTTTGCGCACTTTTACCTAAATCAAGCTGAGGCATTCCCGGACCATTCCATTTTGCTCTTGTATATGCGTTACGCATAATAAAGCTATCAAAATAACCAGGCGCATCAATCCAGCCGCGGAGAACAGCCTCGTCCATAAACGATTCCCAGATAGGCTGACAGAAATCATTTACTAAACATGAACGTACTACTTTGAAATTACTGCGGGCGTTATTCATGGCGGCTTGACTTGCGCTGAAAGAATTTTTATAGCTCTGTAGCATTAACTCATAAGGAACGCCTACAGCGGGACCAATCATTTCTAAATTAGTTTTTATGAAAGGATCATACGCAGAATTAGGTCTAGTCGGATTTACGGCTTCCATTTTTTCTCCCGGTCTTGCATATTGAACCGAACCGGGACCGAGAACTATTCTGTCGTTTAATTCATCATCATCAAGTATTCGCCTTGCCGTATCTTCTTCTGCGGCTTCCATTTCTCCGATAATTGCATCGGGATTATCTGATGTAACAACCAAAGTAAACATAGCCTGTACCTGCGCTGCTATTGCTTCGGCTTTTATATAACGATCAAGCGTTAACGCTAATTCGACAATAGGCGCGATTATAGGCAAGCCGCGGCGTTGCCCTGGGCGTTCTGTTTCCATAAGGTGTAAAACATTCGGTAAACCTGTTTCAGCACCGTATGCCGGAATAAAAATCCAGCGCGGATATTTTACGCCGTTATGCGTATAGTTTCGTGTTCTGCGCCTTGCTAGCGGATGCCCTGTATAGAACCAGTAACCGATAACATTTCCCCATGGCGATATTTCTACACCGCCATAAATATCGTTTTCCTCATGCCCTTTGCGTTCGTAATTATCTGGATCGGCGCAACAATCCGCTTCGATAATTTGTATCTTTAATGCAAATGGAGAATGATGCCTTTCAAAACGCGGCATCGTTATAAAAACATCTCCCGATTCTTGCTGAGAACGGAATGCAAGTCTTGTCAGTTCATAAAAATTATCTTTGTGGTATACGTCACAATTTACGGATTCCGCGAATATATCCCATAAGCGCATAACAGATGATTTGAATTTTTTTACAGCGTCCAAGTCCATGCCTAAAAATTCGGCATCGGGTGTAGGCTCTGGTCTTAATCCGTCACCGACAACATTTGTTGTCATGGTTTTATAAAGACCTTTAATGACAGGTGCTTCCATTGTTAGCTGTCTTGAGCGTTGTCGAATAATAGGAAGGTTTGCAATTATATCGTCATCAGGAGATCCGCCTTTCCATTCCCAGCCCTTGAATACATTTTTTGACATTGAGGCCGCAGCGTGCGAATAACCAGATGCGTAATATCTGTTATTCAATGCGTTCGATGAGATTGGTCTACCGTATTGATCAAGCAACCCAGCTTTCTTCATCATTCCCCTATGCTATTGGTACTACTCGTCTGAACCTTCCGCTTCCTCCAGAAAGAGAAGCGATTAAATCTTCAAGCCTATCCTTGCGCTTTAATAGCGTATCTAAATTTGCTCTTGTTAAACTCCGGCTACCCATTGAATAAGATTGAGCGCCGCCTAATATCATTGAAATAGCAGTATTGATTTGTTCGAGTTCTGCCTTTGCGCTCTTTAACTTATCCCTTCTTGACATTCCCCTCTCCGTTTCTTTGAGCAATAAAAAAAGCCCGCAGAGACAGGCAGAGAAAAATTCTCTAACTGTCTCTACGGGCTCCCGCGTTTTCGGTTCGCCAAATTAAATTATATTTTGATTATATCCTATAATCCTTATTTATATCAAGTGCTTCTAACTACCACTTTTTTCTTTCGGCTCTTATCTACAGCCGGTTCATCATCTTCCCAAATACGGCTATTTATACATAAATCTAATTTTCCAGAAGTTTCGGAAATATTTATTGTAACACTTCCGAACCGAACGCTCCTTGCCGCTTCCCTGATTTTTTCAAGGTGTTTGTCTGTTAATTCCATACACTCTCCCAAATGCTTATAAGCTAAGTCCGTTGTTCCTGCCAAGCTGGTTTTTTTTGGCTCGTTTGCTTTTCGCTGTGGTCGGTGTAACTGCGCTCTGGTTGCTTCCTCTAGCAACTGAAGCCGAAGCCCAAGGCTCCGAATAATGCATATTTCTTAAAGACGCATTATCATTCGGCAACATAATCCGCAATGCTGCCCTTGCGTATACTCTACAATCCAATCCTTCGTTCCGCTTCCCTGCTGATAAATGCCATTGGTATTCAGGATAGCCTTTTTTATTTCGCACAAGAAGTTTTTTTTCTGATGTAAGCATATCGAAATAATCAGCACTGTATCCGTTTATAGGTATATTATCTTCATCTTTCGGAAAGTGGCAATACCCCTCACTTCCGGGAATCTCATTTTTTAACCATGTCATTATATCAGATTTTATTCCGTCAACGCCGACCATGAATAATCCTTTCTCTTTATTTTTTACTGAAGGTCTTGTCAAAGGAACTTTGTCGCCGCCCATACCTTTTATCGGATATACTCCCCTCGATTGCCTGGCTTTACAATATGCATAAACCTGTGGTGTCATGTGACCGCCTGTATCAACGGCAGCACGTCTTATTTGTATGCGTTTGCCGTTTCCATAAGCCCATGATTTTGCCAAATATTCATCAAGGCGAATCCACACATCACCTTTTCGCGGATCTCCAAATATTTCTATGTATTCAATTCCCCATGATTCAAAATCTAATCCCCAGCCGACAACTTCAATCGCCAATCTGTTATCTTGTACGTCCACGCCCATTGTAAGAACGCACACGCCGTCAGGTATCTGAGCCTGATATACTTCTCGTCTTTTTTCAAGCGCATGGGATTCAATTACTTCACCGCGCTCTTCCCATGTTTCAGCTAATACAGTATTTACAAATGCGATAAGTTTAGAATGATCGCCCGCTTTTGAATATTTGTTCGCTTCAATCCATTTTGTTACAAGTTTATCCCATGATCCTTGTGAGTCTAATGCGTTCACATGAAAACCCCTTACTTCGTGATCTGGATTTTCCGCAATCCATTTACCGCCGTTTTTTTCCCATTCTATTCTTGTATGCAATGTTTCGCAGTACGGGCAACTCATTTTCATTACATCGAATACTAATCGTTGCCATGAATATTGTGACCATTCACCACAATGCGGACACTTATGGCTCCATCGTTCTTTTGATGAATCATTGTATGCTGATTCAATTCTACTCTTGCCTTTTAATGTTGGTGTAGACGCTAACACTACTTTTCTGTTTGGGTATGCGTATGTTCTCGCAACTGCTAATTCAACAGGATCGCCTTGACCTGCCAAGTCTTGCGGTGCTTCGTCTACTTCGTCAAATAATACTACTCTTACTGGTCTTGATTTTAATGAAGGTGCGCTGTTTGCACCTGCGATAACTATGTAACCGCCCGGAAAAGATTTTTCCAGAATTTTATTTTCAGTGCTTCTTGATTTTTCCATTGCGACCTTGCCGCGTAAACAAGATGTATCTCTCAGCATTGGCGTTAATCGCTTTCCTGAGAATGTGTGTCCCATAGCTATTGTCGGTTGTACTACCATAATCGGACAAGGATCATAAGTCATGTAAAAACCAATCGGATTCATTATAGCGCAATTTGTTTTCGCCATTTGTGCGCCAGTAACAACAATAACCTTTTCTGTTTTAATATCGCTTATTGCATCCATGATACCGACAGTGTAAGGAACTCTCTCTGAATACCACGGTCCCGGAGATGAAGTTTCTTCACTTGATACGATACGATTTTTTTCCGCCCATTCTGTAATTGTCATTTTAGGCGGCGGCCGCAGAAGATTAAACAAGCGACCACATAGCGTTTTTGTTTTAGGTTCTACACTCATGTCATTCTGAATAAGCACCTTCTTCTTTTGACATCATATCGTCTATGTCAATATCTGCTACCTCACTTAAAGCACGGTCTATTCGATCCATAATTATTTCAGCAATTTCATTTTCATTCTCTTTGACTTTAATCAATGGCGCAACACCCATAGGAATACCGCGCAGATTTATTCGCAACCTCGACATAGCAGCGCCGACAACTCTCTCAATGTCAGCAGAACGATGTAAGTCTTTTTTTAATTCATCAAGTTCCAGTGAATCTTTTTCTATTTTTATTTTTTTCTCTTCCAGCTTCGCCGCTTCCAAGTCTATTGATTCACTCGATTTTCTGTTGTCTGCTTTTTCCCGATAATACCTACCGATAGCAATTAGCGACTTTGCAAAATCATATTGATAACCTTCAGTCCCTTTTCCTCCGGGTTCTGGTGTTAATATTTCCTGACATATTTGTTGCATTCTTCTTTCGCTAACACCGAAACAATCCGCAAGATATTTTGCGCCGACTAATTTTTTTGATGGTTCTTTTTTAACAGTTTCCTCTGCTGATTTTTTCTTTACTGATTTTATAGGAGTAGAAACTTTTTTTTTCGGAACAGTTTTTTTTGTTGCCATTATCCCCTCTCATGGATTAAAATAGTCATATAGCAAACGAAACGAAATCGCCTTTTCAAAACTCGTAGCTAACGCGATTCTGGGGTCAAAAGCCACCCACGATGTTTTCACGCCAAAAGTACCTACGAATTTTTTCCTGTGAAAAATAATTTATTTATTTGAGTATATACAGAATATGAGCATAAAAGCAAGGAAAGAGCATTTGAGGGTATATCAAACAACTGCGGATAGCCCTGTATTGCTCTGTGGGTTAACCCTGTAGGGTTTGTTTTATAAAGGGGCATATAACCTACACCATACTCCTGTAAAAGCTATTGAAGGTAGGGTATCTTTTAAGAAACACCCGTAGCCTAGCGGACATATAATCTTTTAACTCCCCTAATAGTAATTTACGGTATACCGACATAAGCCTATGGATTTGACCCCTTGCGGTATTTTGAAGCCTTCTTTCTCTCAGCAGCATCTTTGTTTTTAATGCCCTCTTGCCTCTCATATTATTTAGGCACTCCCAGCATATTGCTTCTTTCTCTATGTTTTTCCAGAGAAGCATCAATTTCATTATTTAATTTATCAAGAGTTTGGTCTATTTGATTATTGGCAATTTTTGATTCTTCTTTTCTGAACTGTATTATTTTTATTATGCCAATAAATATACCGACAACAGAAGGAATAACCCACCAAATGAAAATTGGAGATAAAACAATTAACCAATACCAATTTATTATTCTAAGAACTTTTAAGATAATAAAAATAATTCCTATAATTGTCCCCAAAGCAGATATAATCTTGAGAGCTTTTTTTAATCCTTCATTGATTTTCATACAATACCTTAATTACTATACAGCAAAAAAAGACATTCAGCAAGATATAAAAAGTAAATGATAATTGAAATAACGTATATTCTTTTTTTATTTAGTTTAGTTTACTATACTATTCTATCCTTTGTGTATTTTTGTACCACATAAACCTATATGTATCAGGGTTATTGTAGTAAATTTTATACAATAACTCATAAGGCTTGTGTGTAATTGTAGCCCTTAAACCCTTCTCATATAAAGTTCTTTTGAATATCCCTCAGAGCGTGAAGCCATAAGCTGTAAAAATTGCTCCTTCGATATATCAGATAAGCGAAAAACTTCCTCCGGCTTCATTCCAAGTTCCTTGCCGATCTCTTTTATTGACTTCCCCTGTTCCAGCAGCATTTTAATAATATTCTTCATCGGCTCCAGAAGGTGCGTGCCTCTTGCCCGATTATGGGTTACTGTTCCGTATATATCGCCGGATTGGTTCTCATGCTTCACTATAACAATTGGTACCTTGTTTTTCAACTGTGATTTCAAAGGTTCTTCCCCTGAGACAGTCCAGCGATGAAAGCCGTCAATTATTGTCATATCAGGTCTTACCACAATGGGAAGCGTCCAGCCGTTTGAAAGAATTGACTGTGTGAGAAGGTTTAAGTTTTCCCTGGACACTTTATTCGGATTATAGTCATTCGGTTTTAATTTATCCCTGCTTACCCATTGCAATGTTGAAAGCGGCGCCATTAATTTATTTTCCATGCTGTTTTCCTTTTACGTTGTTGTTGTCATTCGAGTAGTTCATATTTATTGTGGTTATGATTGCCCGAAGGGTTCTCTGCTTCGGATCGCCCCCGATAAGGCAGTCATAAATTGTTTTATATACTTTGTCTTTTACGATTGGACCGTATTTTACAAGTAACTGGATTATCTTTTTTGCATTGAGCAAGCCGCCTTTCGTTTGGAAATATTTAAGCGGATTGCCCAGCATCTTAAATACTTCGGCTTTATAATCCTTTTTATCCTCAAGTTCCCTGCGCTTCTTTGAGGAGTGCCGGAACATTTCACTATCCCAGTATAACGCGGCAAGATAAGCGTTCGGTTCTCTGCGAATTATCCTGTCCATAAGGTTCGGGTAGTATTCATTCATTTTTACAAGCGATTTTGCGGTATCTACTGAAAAGAATTGAGACACCCGGAGATTTTTCATCGGGCTTCCTGTTTGGTACAGGAATAAATAAATGTCCGGGATTGTTATTTGCCGTTCGTGTAAATACCGCCATACATCAGTGTCCTTAAAATCATATATCGGCCATACCATGTTGCCGCGGGCAAGCCCTTTCTTTGATGTGAAGGAAGATGTCATATATTTTGAACGCTGTACAGATTCAGCCATGCGAACGCCGGTTATCACTATGCCGTCTGAATTGTGCTTTGTTAAAAAATCCTGATATGTGTTCTTCCTGTTCTTCATGCAAGGGTGCTGTGTTATGGCGAAAGGCGGCGGCTGCCGTACCCATGTGCTTTTTCTCGTGCTGTCCCAGCATATAAAGTTTTCGTCCTGTTCAAGTAAATTAAAACAAGAGAAGTGCCTTACTTCCAAACAGAACCAGTTGAATTGCCCTCCCATGAGCAATACTTTTTTCCGCCATGTCATTACCGATAACTCGATGCAATCAAAAATCGCTTCCTCGTCAATAAACTCTACCGTCATTTGTTTTGGATCTATCTTTCCTTCCTGCGCAAGGTTTATTATTAAATCCAAAAGACAGAGAGAGTCTTTGCCGCCCGAAAAGGATACATACACTTTCTTTCTGTTTGAAAATGCGTTTATTATCCGCTTCCGGGCAGCTTCGAGTACGGTCTTACTTCCTTCCCGCTTTACAACCATATTTCAGCACCGCATTGAGGGCAGGTGTGTAATTGTTTACCAGTAAATGTTTCGTTGTCGGGTTCTTCGCTATCATCATCAACTGCCGGAACTTCGATGTTTATATCAGCATGAGAATCAATAGCCGAAAGGTTTTCCTCTGACGCTTTTCCGTAATCCTCAAGGGCAGCGGATATATCATCGGAAGCGGCGTTGATAGAATTAAGAACCTCGTCATCAAATCCGGGTATATCAAAATCGCCGTCCAATTCGCTGATAATTTCCTCAATGTTCGCAAGATTATCAATGCCAAGGCCTGCGGTTTTATTATCCGCCATCATCAGCTTTTTTTTGTCGTTATCTGATAAGCCGTAAAGAATAAAGGCATAGGCTTTCTTGAAACCTTCAGCTTTCATTGCTTCTACAAGACCGTTGCCAGCCAATATAAGATTATTTTCGTCAATGACAATATTTTTATACTGCCCCCATTTTCTAAGTGATCGGCGCATTTCCAGTATTTGTTTCTCAGGGTGTATGCGTGTATTCTTCTCTGGTGTTTTTAATACGCTGATTGAAACTTCTTTTTTCTCTCTTTTCTGTTCACTCATGCACCTTTCTCCGTGATATTAAATGCCAGATAATAGCGAACACAATCGCGCCAATGACAATGTAAATACGGATAGAAGCCATAAGCGTCCATACACCGAGAACGCCCATTGGTATTAATAACTGCCATAAACCCACAAGCGCAACATTTACGGCAAGCCCTAACTTGCGCCCGAATGTGATGTAAATGCTGTATAGGAATGATGAAACAGTTGATGTCGCTATTATGAAAATGAGAAACGCTTTAATAATATTCAGTACCGGATTGAAGTGTGTCCATGCCAGCAAGAATGTAAATGACAGATACGCCCCGAACAATAAACCGCCAATAACAAAAGCCTTTCGGATATTTATTTTCTTCGCGCCCATGTCGTTGCTGTCGTTATAATCCAGTATCTTGAAAAAATAAGGATACAGGAACGGTCCCGGTATCAGCAGTATACATAACCGTAAACCGTATTTTAAGTTTGTAGGCTCCAATCCGAAATAAAGCACGTTCATACTTCCCCTGGAATGAATAATCGCGCCGACAGTCAGAAGTAAAGCGACACCGTAAACAACCGCCCAGCTTGCGTTATCAGTAAAGATACTGCGGATCATTCCGTTCTTGAATAACAGGAATATGAAGAACGCTGCGGTTGCGTATGCCAATACCAGCCCGAATGTCCCGGTCATCGGCGTGTCCTTGAATATGGTGTGTATGCCGTTAAGGTTTAACCATACTTGAAACACGCACATAAGACCAACTACATATTGCATTGGTTTACTGCGGAAAACTTCTCGCACCTTCGGAATCATCGGCGCGAATATCCCAAATACTATGCAAGCCATAGTATTGCCGAACGCCCAAATCAGAAACGGAATAATTCCGTAATTCTGCGCCATTTGAATACCGACCATAAGAGAACCGACCCCTGCCCAAGTCGCGGCAATAGACATCGAGTAATACCATGACGGCTTTTCAATGAATTTGTTTTTCAGGCGTGTGATGACAGCAGGTTCTTTGATTTTTCCCTGTTGTCGCGTAACGGTTTGCGGACGGATCCCGCTCCGTTCTTCGTGAATATTAGACATATAAGTATACCTCAAGGGAAGTATATATTTTAAAATTTTATTATGTCAATTTTATTTCAATTCTTTATTTTCTTATTTGTCGTAACAATCGCAAAAAGTGATATATTTTCAGTTTGTCCGATTAATCGGACAACTTTTTATTCAGGCTTTATTTCTTCTTTTCATCTATCATTCGGCAATTTGTATTTCTGCACTGTTCGCATTTGCCGTAATCCTCACATTCGAGCTTGTCCTTTATTTGTCTCTGGTGATATTCTTCCAGATCAACGCCGTGCGGAAGTCCCATCCATAAACCAGTAGGATAACCTGTAAATATTCCTTTCATTTTTTAACCCTCTTGTTTTTCCTGTGTGATAATATACTGCGGTACATCACTTTTCAAAAAAGACTTAAAAGAATTAGATAAAATATCCAGTTCTCTATGATAATCGTTAAGCGCATCATCTGGCATCATTCCCATGCGAATCATATTATTACAGTTTTTCGCCAAGGCTAATGCTCTTTCCTCAAAATACTTTTCCATTTCTTCACGAGCGCGGCTTTTTACATTCTCAAGAGTATAGCCGGGTTTAAGAAACAGCATGGGCGGTTTTACACCATGCCCGCAACAACCTGAAATAATACAATGTACTTCGCTCATACAATAATCATGCCCTTCTTCTGTAGGCAGCTTTCCGCACCGTATACAAGGGCGTTCGTTATTTTCAATCGGAGTATTATCATCGGAATATCGCCATACCCTACCGTCAAAATATATTTCATGTCCTCTGCTGTGTGATGTTACGCTCATTTTTCTTTCTCCATTATCTTATATTTTGATTTAGTTATTGCTGGGCGCATCCAAGGCCATGCGAATTTTATCCAAGCAGGATCACGCACGCCTAATTTGTCTCTGTAAGGCATTGCCATAGGAAGAAACCCTGCTTTCATACAGTCATATAATCGCTCTTCTGCTTTATCAAATGTATCTTGAGGATAACCAATTAATACATAGGCGCGTAATGGATCGCAAATCTTAAACCCTGCACCTTTTAATAATTTCCCTGCTTCATATAGCGGCTCTCTATCATCAGGTGTGTCATACGCAAAGAATATTTCTTTTGGCTTTATTTCGGTTAATTTTGAAACGTGCCAAGACTTTAATCTGGCTGCTTCTAATCCTCCGGTAAAAAGCACACGTCCCTGTTTCTGATTTTTTAACATAGCAAAAACTTTATTTATATGTTCATCACTACAAGCAAGTAAATTATCATCGAGTATGTTGTTGCCCTCCGTTATCGGTAATTCTCTTATTGTTTCACCTTCGCGGCGCCATACATTACAAAACCAACATCTATTTGGACACCCGCGGCTTGTTATTACATATCCTTGTTTCAGATACCGCCCAGGGATAAATTCATCACCTCTTTGCCCTGTGGCAGGACCGCCTATTTCGGTCGGAGCAACACTTGACCACTGTTTCATTAACCATTCTGCTTGCGGTAAGTCCCATGAAAAAGTTACTGATATATGAACCTTGTCTATTTCTTGATGATAAGCAAACATATCTACAGGACCAATAAATGCAAGATTATCGGTAGGTGTTGCGTTTGTTCTTTTCGGGAATACTCTTGCTAGCTTCATTAAACCCTAGCCCATATTGCATTGATATTTAATTTCACCTTTCCCTTCTTACATAATCCAATAGTAAATCCAAGAATACAAATATAAAAACACGACACACCTTCCCTACAATGACATTTACCTCTGCGAAATCTGAACAATACACATAGACAAGATATTATATAAGCAGGTATGCTCACACATAAAACGCCTTTGATAAACGGTATTTTATACCACGAATAGCGCCCTAATCCTGTAAAGATATATAATAGGCTAGGTTTGGGAAGCTGTTTACCATTCACACTTGCCGCAAATAGAGAAAAGTCTTTTTCATTTGGCTCTAATATATTATCCATTATTTACTCCTATCAGCCCTACACTTGCACCAACGCCAGCAGCTTGACGATTAATATTTATATCAGCGCCATGCGCTTGCCCTGACACATAAGCACCTTCATTAACATAAATTTTATTTGCACGATGTGTTTTCACATTTGAATAATGAGTGAGAACGACTTGATTCCGACGTGCTTTCATATCACGCCAGCCGCCCAATTTCTCCATTTTAGCTATAATTCCGATAACGCACCCAACACGAAAACTATTTTTTAATCTTGTGCCCTTTATATTCTGTTTTCTTAGCTGTCTATCTATTTCATTTCTTAGATAATTAAATAGTTCCTGAGCTATATTTACACCAATTTCATCACCAGCAAATACAAACTTTACACGCCTGTACATTGCGACGACGCCTGAAAATGTACCACAAGTATCAAACAACATTTGAAGCCACCGTGCCTTTCTTTGCGGCGCCGGAAATTCTATAACAAAAAGATTTGCTTCATCTTGCGTTATACCATTCTCAGCCATAAGTTTGCGCGCCATGCTTAATGCGACATCTGCCTCATTTTCCGTTCCCATGTTCGCCATATCAAAAAGTTTTTTTATTTTTGAACGTAGTTTTTCATCTATCATACTTCCTCCTTAAAATAATTCTTGTTGTATAGCCCCGGACATTCTATTTCCATAATACATATCCCAAACTTCATCATAACAACGCCTACCTGTTATTACATTTATTCCGTCTTGTTCGGCGGCCAGAAGATTAAGCGCATTATTTATTATTTTATATATACTCTCATTCTGTGCATGATGTTTCGTAAGCGATAAGAGTAAATCGAATTTTCTATTTAATTCCATATTAGCCCAATCATAAGTAAAATGTTTTTTATTCATCAGCCGTATATCGCTTACTTCATACCACCAATAATTATAATTTTCTTCTGTCAATTTTTTATATCGCATGAACCCTGAATCGTGAAGCAAAACGCCGACAGCCTTGTTTACAAGATTAAAGTTTCCTGTTGCAATATTCAAAATATCCTGCATAATCATTTCATTTGTTCCTTGTCAATTTCTTCTAAAACATTAATAATTTCTGAAAAAGCGTTCAAAAGTCTTATCTTCTGTTCCCCATAAAAACGGCTTCCACTGGTTGCTATTCGCATTTCATCTTTTCCATAAATTTTCATGATAATATCGCAATCATCATTCTTAAAAATTTTCATAAATGTATCTGGGCTATAATCACTAATTAATTTAACGACTTTCAATTATCAATCCTTTCAAACTCAATTACAAAATTTTCTTATTTATCGTAACAATCGCAAAAAGTGATATATTTTCAGTTTGTCCGATTAATCGGACAACTTTTTATTTATTACACAATCGAGATAGAGTGCCGCCAAGGATTAGTTTTTTTACGACCTCTAACTGTTCGTTTTTATCTTCTACCTTTTTTCTGCCTTTGCGAATATTAAATTCTATCATTAATTTATCTTGAAAATAAAACAGTATGTCATATTCATAACCTTCTTTTGTCATACCTGATGTTTTTCCGATATACCCGGCTTCTCTCAGCTTGTCCATTGCATTAGTAAATATTTCATGCATTTCCATATTTATACTCCTTTTCATTTATCATTCGGCAGTTTGTATTTCTGCACTGTTCGCATTTTCCGTAATCCTCACATTCAAGCTTGTCCTTTATTTGTCTCTGGTGATATTCTTCTGGATCAACGCCGTGCGGAAGTCCCATCCATAAACCAGTAGGATAGCCTGTAAATATACCCTTCATTATTTATCCCTCTTGTTTTTCCTGCGTGATAATGTACTGCGGTACATCACTTTTTAAAAAAGACTTAAAAGAATTAGATAAAATATCCAGTGAGAAAAATACCGACAAATTATTTTTCCTTTAAAAAAACGAAAAACAACTAACCAAAATGGCGTTTTCATATTTACTCCTTCCCCCATGGGTATTCTTGTATAAGTTTCTCTCCCCAAATTTTCTTCAAACTACTTTTCATAAATACTGGTACTTTTCTCTGACGACATTCACTGACAATATTTTCTATCCATATTCTTTCAGGGATTATTTTATTTTTACGATTGCTTGTTTCCGCTCCGATAATACACCAATCAACGAACCTGTGATAAGGAATATTATCAATCCCTTCAAGATTCTCGTGTAATGGTTCAATGCTTAAAAAAGAATTCTGCATTCGGTCTAGGGAGTAGAAATATCTATCCGTGCTTTTTGTAATTGTTGCGCCTAACCAAAAATTATTTGGAATACAAATGCTTATATCATCCCAAAGCTGATAATAACGCTCTGGATTTTTTGTCAAAAATAAATACCTGTGCTGTGGTGCTTTATAACAGACTTCAAATACTTTTTTAATCCAATTATCAGGAACCCATTTACCAAATAAATCTGTCATACTGCCAATAAAAATATTTTTTGGTTTTATATATCTGGTAAGTCCAGTTTCAAGCCTGTGCCTATGAAGTGTCGGGTGAAACCCATATGGATAAGGAGCGTTTATGAGTTTAGGTTCTCCTCTTTTGTCATTTCCAACTCGATATTTATATCCTAATCCACCATATTCACACCCTGTTACTTCTTTTGGTGAATCACTTTTTGCAAAAGGTATTTTTACATTGTAGTCACCATCCCAAATACCCTCAAATCTCCGGGCAATTTTCTTTGCATAACAATATTCACAATCATGCCTACACCCCGTTATGGGGTTCCATGTCATATCACACCATTCAATCTTCGTCTTCTGCATCATCGTTCTCCTTATTTTTCTTTTTCTCATCACGTTCTTTTTTACATTCTTCACAAAGATATTCATTATATTCTTCACTCCGTGAATCTTCTGTGAAAATGTCGGTAGCACAATCCCAACACAATGTAACTTCGCCATTACTGTCCCAACAACCGCCGCAGTATGATTTTCCATTTAATTCTGAATGGTGTCCTTCAGCTTCGGAATTATAAATATCACCGCAATCATCACATCGCTCGTATTTTGAAGGCAAGCACCCTATACATTCCTGTAAAAACCAAATTACAGAAAACGCATCTTCCTCTGATAATTTTGGCGCAAAACATTCAACGCCTTTCGGCAATGTTCCCTGTAAATATTTGTAAAGCGTATTTATAGCTCTGAATATTTTACTTTCAATTAAATCATCAATATCTTTTGACTGTGGATTATGAAAGTACATACCCTTATCTGTACTGGAAACAAAACTATTTTTACCATCTCTAAATATCCGCGGACGGCTATCGCTTTTATACAAAGGAGCTAATAAACCTTGAATATCTCTTTTTGCATTGCTGTTTAAATCACAATGTTCTTCAAGATAATATTCAATAGCATCAGCTCGTTCCTGCATTCTCCTAAGAGCATACTCAAGCTCTTGTATTTGTTTTTCCTGTAACCTTATTTTTGCGTCCTTCGCTTCATCCCATAACATAATTATATACCTCCTTTCATTAACTCTGGATTATCATGAATATTGCCAATCACTTCATATTCGCGGGCAATTAATTCATCTTTATAAACGCCAATCGCCCTTGGTCCTATAGACCAACAGTAAAAACCAGTCAACATTAATTCCCAAAACCCCCAATGTACTATTCCTTTCTTGCCGTCATCTCTTGTCATTAAATCAGCTTCAAAAATCTTTTTTCCTGTTTTGTCCTTATAAGATGTATATTGACCTATTGTTTCTGGGATAACTTCGATAAATTCAAAGCTTTCCTTTTCGCTTTCTTGCCGGGCAATATACCTTCTTCCGCTTTTTCCGATTGCCAATGTACCGTATACCCATTCGTTTTGATCATCAGGGCTTTTACGCTTGCCCCGGAATTCAATTTCACGCATTTTTTTCTCCTTAAAATGTTTTTTCATTTATTCCCTCTTATCCATAAGACTTCTATCCGTTTTTTATTCTGAGCTGTTCTGGTTTCAATTGTTTTGATAGTCCATCCTTTGTATAGAGTGTTATAAAGATCAGAATTATATCCGCTGATAACAACGCTGCCGGCAGTATTATGTAATATGCGCGCCAGCTCTATATGATCCGCTTCCGTTAACTCAAATCTATAATCATTGCCTTTGTCCCTTGAAGAAGAAATATAGGGCGGGTCAGCATATATAAGCGTATCCCTTGTATCATTTTTTTTAATAACATCTTTAAATGCTGTTTGTTCGATAATAACTTCACGCAATCTTTCTACACATTGCATAACAGTATTAGAAACATGACACCAATTCGTATGAGGTTTATTGCCGCGACATCGCCATCCGACACGAAACGCATTTTTTGGTTTTGCGCTTTTACCGCCATCTGTAAATGTCGCGTACCCGCTTCCCCATCCCTGAAAAGCCCGAATAACTGTTCGCCTTGCTTGTTCAATAGGATCATCTGTTTTATCAAATGACTTTATAAATTCATCTCTTGAATACGGAGTAAAAAATACTTTTCTTGATAATTCCTCTCCATGTTCTCTGCATACCCAAAATAAGTTAACAATTTCTCCGTCAAGATCATTGTAAACTTCAACATCAGATTTTTCTTTTCGCAATAAAACAGAACCGCTACCCCCGAATGGTTCAACATATATTCGATGTTTCGGAAAATGGTTAATAATCCAGGGAGCAATTCTCCATTTTGAGCCATGATACTTTAACAAAGGGTGTGTTACTTTCATGCGCCCAGTACCGCCTTTGTTAATGCTTTAGCTGTGTTTACCGGGACAGCGTTACCAATTTGTTTTGTTTGCTCTGTTACATTTCCGGTTATTCTGTAATCCGCGGGGAAGCCCTGTGCTTTTTTTAATTCGTGATTTTTCAGCATACGAAATCTGATGTCTAAAAAAAGTTTTGAAGAAGAACGCCCGATTAAAGGTTCAACAGTAGCAAATCTATCTTTAGTTGTTACTGTTCCCAAAGGTTTATTGACAGATTGTGCTTTGCCGTTTCCGTAATATTCCAATACAAGCGGTTCAATTATTGCGCCAGCTCCACGAGAAGTAACTGTATGTAACGGTTCTTGTATCGACCTCGCTTTATTGCCCCGGAAAAATCCTTCATTGGGTAACAGGTAAGGTTCTACAACCGCATATCTGTTTGATGTATCAAGTGTAGGTATTGGTTCATCAATAGAATGGTTTCTCTTATTTGAATCCTCTCCGCCATGATAACTTGAAAAGAAAGGTTGTATTACGCTAATAGCTCCCGCGGTTGCGACTGTCGGAACAGGTTGATCAACCGTCCTTGCCGTAGCGCCCGATTGCTGTCCTAATAACATTGGTACAGCTTGAATAAGTGCGTGATGACTACTACCTAAAACTGTTGAAAGAGGATCGTCAATGTTGTGCGTTTTGCTCATGCCGTGCATTATTGCCAAAAATGACGGCGCGGAAACTCCGCTATATTTTTCTATGCCAGCTGCAATTCGCCGCAGAGTAGCATCAGCAAGCGGTTTTTTGCGATTGAATATTGATTCTCCCTGAATAGTCCAGTCGATTATATCCCTTGCTGGTATCCAAGGTTTAAGAAATTCCGTTTCAATTCCCTTTGTGTGCGTTGCTTCCGGCCATATAATATTTTTTCTGCCTTTTACAGCCTGAACAAAAAGGCGGCGCCGTGTTGTGGGATCTCCGTAATCAGCAGCGACAAGTATTCTCCAATCAACTTTATATCCCAAACTTTTAAGCGAAGAAACAAATGCGTAAAATACATCGCCTTTTTTGCTTTTAATCGGGCGCCCGGAAGAATCTAGCGGTCCCCAAGAAAGAAACTCAGGAACATTTTCAATTATGACTCTTTCAACATGAAGTTCTGACAGCCATTTTAATATAAGCCATGCTGATGCTCTGCTTTGGTCGCTTCGAGGGCGTCCACCTCTGGCAACAGAATGATGAGTACACTCAGGACTTGCCCATAATAAGTCCAGTTTTTTTGATTTAACCGCTTTTATCGGATCAATATTCTGCACTGATTCGCATAAATGCTCCGCCCCTGGGTGATTAGCGGCATGGGTTTCAATAGCACGCTCCCAATGATTTATCGCTAACAGGTTTATTTTCATATCCTGTTCCAATGCTGCCTGCATAATCCCGGTGCTTTCACCGCCAGCGCCGCAGAACATATCAACAACATTGAATGTTTTTCTTGACATTATTTATTCCTCCTTTTTATCTTTTGTCCATTCTGCTCTGCTGTTGTTGAATGTAAAACCTGAATAGCAATTATTACATTGTGCGTAATTGTTATACGTTTTTTGTACATTTCCGCCGCAATCACATATAGGCAACTTTTCAAATTCAGTTTCCCTTTTTTTTTCAAGTAACGCATTTTCTTTCCATACCGGGTATGAATCTCTTAAATCTTCCCAATCCTTAACAGCGGAAATAAAAAGCGGTTTCAATTCGTCCATGTTCTTATCAGGATATTTTTTATTGACAGCAAGAGCGCAGTATTCAAGGTATGAGTACGGGGCGCATAACCATGTTTCATCAATACCGCTATTCAAAAAAAGTTTTACTATTTTTGTATCAATAAAAAATCCGTGAGCCCCGGACTCTTTTTTTATATTTTTAATAATATGCGGTGGCGGTTGTTGAAAACCTTGTGGATAACTCTGACTACTACCGCCATTATTTTTTATATATAAAGTATTTGAAGAATCAGAATCACTATCAGAAACAAGATCAGATTCATAACCAAGATCATTACCATAATCACTATCAGCCATGTTTGCCATACTTTGCTTATGGGTGTCATTATTTGCATGGCTATTATGGCATTTGCCATTTTTGCTATCTTTCTTTCCCCATCGGGCTTCCGCACCTTTCTTGCCTGATGCGCTTCGTTCCTTTATTACTTCCTCATAGTTTTCTCTGTTCTGGTCTATATCAAGTTTAACCGCGGCAAAAAGACCGACTAAAACAGGGTTTGAAAATTCCGGCAGAGTACCCGATCTGTCATACTCGATTATCCCTTTGATAAAATGCCATGAATCAGCATCAGAAAGTTTTGCGTTTTCGATGTACTCAAGATATTTATATTTTATGAGGACAGCATATTTTTTTGACAGTATAACAGCATATTTCTTTTTCATTAAGATTCTCCTTTCTGAAAAAGAAAATTCAGTTTTCCTTCTCTGTGCATTTCTTGAATGATAGGAAGGAGAAGCTCTACATTTCCGGCAAGGATTTTTAAGCGCGCGGCTTTATTTATCGCCTCTGCCCTGTTTATTTTTTCGTTATAGGCATCCATCAAAAACTTCAAAAGATACTTGTGTTCTTGAAAAAACGGCTTGCCGCGGGTATAATCCTCAGCAGATATGCGGACTTTTAATTCATAATAACGGGGCGTAGAGCGTGTTTTTTTTGCTTTTTGTGTAGAATTACCTTTTTTGCTTTTCGGTTTCGCAATACTACCTACAGGTAGGTTTCCAGCCATTTTTCTCATAGCCCCACCCCCTTAAAATTCCGCTAATTAGCATTTATCCCCTCCCTACATAATCTCAATTCCCTTCCTGCGTTGCTTAAAACTGTTTCATATTGTTCCGAGGAAAGAAGAAGTCTTGCTTGATCCATAAAGCAATCGCCTAAACTACGCTCAGCTTTATGTCGCTTTTTTAACAAGTCGTTGATATACGGTATCATTTTGTTGTAAAGCGAAAGCACATATTTTTTGCGCTTTAACCAATCCCTTGATTCTGTATCTTGTTTTTCTTCAATGATGTTTGAAATATTTGTAACCTTGAGACCTATTCTTGCCTTGAGTGTTGTAAGTTCCTCTGATGTCATTTTCGTAAAATCATCATGGGTGTATTCCCTTTCCTCAAAGATGAATTGCTCTTTTCCTATTGTGTCACTTAATTTCATCATTTACCCTTTTCACGCTTCGTAATTTTTTTAGTATCGTTCTGCCCTGTTATCTTTGGGCATTTGTTAGCCGCAACAACGGCAGGGCAGCCGAACTGGTTACACCATGTCGGCTCCCCGCCGTCAGTCAGGTAATCGTCACATTTAATTCCCTGACAAGTTTTATTCATCCCCAGTGTCCCCACTCAGCTCTTCGGTTAATCCGTTTTCGTCAATATCATCGGGCAATCCTTCGGGTTCTTCCTTATGCTCTGCTGATAACGCTTCGGATACTTTTATGTCATGTATTGTTTTATAAAGCTCTGTGTATTCTTCTCTGGTCATTTGCGCAAATTGCCAGAACATAGAATGTTCCGCCCTAGTCCAGTCATCTTCCGCATCATTCAAGTCAGGCATTTCATTAGTTCTTAATTCGACTGCGATAAGGAACATGAACAATTTTTGAATATCTGGGCTTGCCTGAATATCAGCTAATGTTGCCTTATCACCAAAAGCGGCCGCGAATAATTCTTTGTAATCAGGATCAATCTCTTGCGGTGTTCCTTCGTCATCTTCTCCTGACGCTTTGTAAACAACATAATCAGAAAGCGGATTGTATTCGGGCTTCTTTTCTTTTGTCAGGCGTTCAATAATTATTTGACCAAGTATATATTCCTTGATCTCGTTTCTCAGCGCCCATGGACTGTGGTATTTTGCTTTAACTTTCTCGACAACCGCTTTTTTATCTTCTTCGGTTATTCCCGGAATCTGATCAACCATGTATGCCTTGATCGGATCTTCCTGTATGGATTGATAATGGCTTGATGTGTATGATACCTTTTCCTGTTTCTCAAAGGTTACGCGGGAAATTTTTAAGTTGTCGGCGCCGCTTTTATAATTCCATTCAAGAGAAACAAGCCATGCTGTTTTCGCTTTGCTCTTTTTATTTGTTTCTTTCCATGAATGTCCGCCACTTGAAATCAAGGTATATTCCTGATCCCCGATTTTCATGGTCTTTGATTTTTTCGGAAGGAAGTCAGGCAGCCTTTCAAGAATAATATTGTTTTCTGTTTCGCCTGTTTGTTTCGCAATAAGGCCGCCGATTAACGCGCACCATTTTTTCTCGTAACATTCGCTGTTGAAACAAACATCTTCAAGAGTGCTGTAATCATCTTCAAAAAGCCCAGGGGTTGTATTATGCGTTCTATCCTTGCACTTTTCGCATTTCTTATCAGCAATAATTTTCAATGATTGTTTCTGGACAGAGCGCATGAAGTTGCATACTTCCCATTTGTCAACTTTCTTTTCGCCATGCTTCTTGAAAAACTTATCCTGATCCGCAGGGGGCAGGCTTGAAATCAGCGCAGCGGCAGCAAGATTTATTTTTCCGTCTCTGAACATAGCTTTTATATCATCAGTAAGGTTTGTAAGCCTTATGCGATGATGTATTCCTGCTGTACTCCGGGAATAATACTTTGCGATTTCTTCAACGCTTTTTCCGCTTTCCATTTGCCGCTTAAAAGTTTCTGCTTCATCGAGAGGGTGCATATCCTCGCGGTTAACATTTTCCGCAAGGGCAATTGATTCCTCATTCGCCTTTTTATCATGGACTATCACATCGACAGTTTTCCAACCCAGAGATTTAACCGCTTCATATCGACGGCGCCCTGCTATCACTCTGTAATAGCCTGGCTTCTCTGTGCTTTCCTTGACTGCTAATGGGTGTATAAGCCCATGCTCTTTAATGCTCTGGGCAAGGGTATCAATGTTTCCCTCTCCCCCGTACTTTCGGTCCGTACTGGAAATTATTTTTCCTACCGAAACTTTTGTTGTTTCCATTTGTAACCTCCTCAAAATGGAATATCATCGGAGAAACCGTCATCATTTGTTGTATACGATTTCTGTCCGTTCTCTGGTGTAGAGCCGCCGCCCAAAAGCTGTAATTCTCTGATAGTAACCACTACCTTCGATCTGTTTTGACCGTCTTGCTCCCATTTCTCTTGCGATAATTTTCCGGCAATGCCGATCTGTTTTCCTTTTACAAGATACTGCTGTAATGATTCTGCTAACTGTCCCCATAAAACTAAATCAAAAAAATCAGCCTTGTTTTTCCATTGATTTCCTTCTTTCCGTTTTTCGCTTACGGCTATTGAAAGCTTTGAAATCGCTTTTCCGTTTGTTGTGTATTTCAATACTGCGTCATGCGTTAGACGACCAATTAACACAACTTGATTCAGGTCTGCCATTTTAAATTCTCCTTATATTGCTTTTTTATAAGTAAGCATTTTCACATCACTATTCCCGATTAGAGCCAAGCCACTATTCCATAGCCTTGTAGCTTCATCTTTTGGAACTCCATATTCTTCAACAACTTCATCGGGATCGGACATCCACTTGCGGATTTTCGCAACCTCGATATTAAATTTCATTAACAGTCTTTTATTTATTTTTAAATGAACATTTTTATTTCCGGTAAAATATCGCATAGTAAAAGCAAGTTCGCCGTCTACTGTATGAAACTTTTGTTCTGTCTGGTGGTCTTTGTAATCTGGTATATCATCAGGATTTATAGGAAACCCAAGATTTGAGCAAATAATTATAAAGTCATTAACTATGGTATATCTGACATCACCATAACGGTCATAACCATATGTTTGCAAAACAATTCGATAATCTAGTCCCAGTTTCCAGCGACCGGGAAGCTCCCTAAATTTCCAATCGTCCCGCGCATTTCGCCATGTACCTTTAGTCCAATGTCGATTTGATTTATATTCTGTAATAAACTTTTTATCTGTAAGAGCATCGAATACTGTACCGATCTGATCAAGTATACCAATGTTGCAATTATTTATAAGCCAAATAACAACTGAATAGACATTATCAGAATTAAAATCCAGTGTTCTAAACTCTTCAATATCTTCAAATATTTTTTCTCTTGTTTTCCGTATCATTCTACCTTTAACTGGATCAAGTTTTTCAAAGGAAGCTCTCCAGTATTTCTTTTTAAGGTTGCTAATAGACTTACGGATTATTTCCAGCATGGATTTTTTGTCCTGCCCTAATAGCTGTATTATTTCTGAGTCAAGTTTTCCGATTGCACGGAACGCTTCACCCAATGTTTCTTTCTCTGCTTCATAATTGGTAATAAGTAGTTCTATCGGAGTTTGCTTTAATGCAATTGAAGTTTTTTCTTCCTCTTCCCATTCTCGCTCTGGTTTGTCCTTAAAATCTGCAATGCTTTCACGCACCCAGCGCGCAAATGCGTTTTCAACAGAGCATTGATATTGAGCTGTATATGTTTGTTTTTTACCATTGTAATGTGATGTTTCTTTTTGTTCTTTCCACGGCACATTTATACGGACCAAATTAACTTTTCCCCGCGCCTCTCTATCAGCTTCTGAAAAATCAAATTGACCTACAATTGTATATTCGTATCTATCTTCAAGTTCCTTTATAATCAGCTTACTGTTTATCCATCGTTCCGGCATTACCAAATACAAAATATAAAAACTACTTTCATAAAGTATTTTACATACCCATTGTTCGTATTGTGAAAATGGAGGATTGCTGTATATAAGAGAATAGTATTGATCAATAAGCGTAACGTCCCAAAAATTTCTACCGATAATAAATACACCGCAGCGAATTAAATCATCAGCTTGCGCCCTTGCTATTTCTATTCCATATTTTTTATCGACTGAAAATAAATCCAGAACACGCCCATCGCCAGCACCAATGTCGAGATATGTATTTATTAAAAGTTCTTTTATTTTATTATACTTTTTTTTCTTTTCATCATATTCTTCACGCTCACGGATTTCTATTTTATCTTTGTTTCGTTGTCCCCAGTCATCATGATTTTTTGCATATTCCCAGATGTCTTTTTTCATTGCTTGCATTATTTCTTCTGTAGTCGGATACCATTCGTGATCCTCGTTACCATTGCGGAGTGCCAATAATTTCTGTGCTGTCGCTGACTTTACCATACCCTTCTCCTATTAACAGGAATACCCGCCCTAGACATCTAAGGCGGGTTTCAATTTCAAATTACTTCACTGGCGCTGTTGCCGGAGCCGTTACTGGAGACTTTGTAATTTTGGAAAATACCAACTGTTCTTTTTTGATTTTTCCCATGTTGCAAAATATCGCAGTAAATGTATTGATTTCTGTAACCGTACAGGCGGTGTTCTCATACAGAACTTCAACCCGTTCTACAAGCGTATTGACGATAAAATTTTCCTTCGGGAAAACTTCTTTGAGTGCGTTCTTAACAAGCCGCGCTGTGCGTTCGCTATTGAACCCTTTTTCCTTCTTCACTTTCTTTTCGGTCTTCTCAGTCTTTGTTGCTGTTGCCATGATAAATATCCTTCTTCATGGATTGGTTTTTCAAACGCTATGCGTTCGGGCTTTCGCCGACACCCATAGGGTGTTTCGATTGGTTGCCAGCCAATCATCATCAGGGCGTTAATCGAATTGACTTTTTATGGCAAGTTCCAAACCATGCGAAAGAAGCGGATTTTTTCTTATATCATCAAAGTCCAAACCAAGCGCATTTAACGCAGGTTCTTCATCGTATGTAACAACGTACTCATGATTTGCAAGTTCATAATTGAACATCTGAAAAATAAAACCTTCGCCTGTGGTATCGGCGGCGATAGCTTGATCCATTTCTTTGTTTTGCCTTTCAAACATTTCATTTAATTTCTCAGCATCGGTACGGAGATAGAGACCGCCTGTATTTCCGTATTTTAATATTTTGTCGGTGTCGCTGGGTAACAATCCCCATTCAGCCATTGCTTCTTTATACTGCTTGTCACTGAATGCAAACTTAAATGGAAAATCATTTACTTCTTTCTGGTGTTTTTCTTTTAATACCAAATATGTGTTCATATTTTTTCTCCTTGTGCGCTGTTCTCTTGCGCTTTCTTTTTTTCGTTTTCACGCATCCATTGCCAGTATTCAATTTTCTTTTTAATGTCCCATTTACTTCCGACAGTCATCATCAAATCAAATTGTTCTTCGAGCGTTCTTCCATTCTGATCCGCCAATATCTGTACATCTTTAAGCTCTTCTTCGTATAACCGATATGTAACAGTGATTTCTTTTGGCTTATCCATTCTGTACCTCCAGTCCGATTTTCCATCTGATACCGGTGTGCATAAACTCAAGTTCTTTTTTATTCATTTTTTGAGCAACCGCCGTTATTTCAATAACCTTTTCAAAAGAGGCTTTAACATCGCCAGCCTCGATGTTTGTTTTTAATGCGCTCAATATTATTTCCATATCTGTTATGCTCATACTTCGTACCTTCCAAACCTGTGGTAACATTCAAAATCCATTGTTTCTCTGGTACTCATTGATTCATTCGCAAGATGCCATAGTAATGCGTTAGCTGTATGTCCGCAGTTTACGCTTCCGGCTCTTGCCCTTTTGATTAAAGCGGGCAGGCTTTTTAATGCTTCGTCAAATTCTTTTTGCGTGCTTTGTCCAAACTTCCCGATTGTTTTTTCTTTGCCATTTGCTGTTTTATATTCAATAGCGTTTCGGGTTTCTTTTTTTTCCATTTTATTTTCTCCCATGAAAATATTTGAGGATTTCTATTGCGACATCGTTCTCTGATACCCTATTAAGTTTATCTACGCATTTGTTCCAAATATCACTGTTAGGAGAAACTTCATTTCCTTTAACATCTATCACTACATTTAAGTACCCACGATCCGCGCCATATAACCGATAAGCCGTATAGCCAAAGTCATCAATAGTTACTTCAACGCATTGTGCTAAAAGTCCGTTTTTGTCTTTCCATGTTTTCATATTCTTCTCCCCTTAATATCAATGGAGATTTTCTTTCCGTTGTGAACGTAATCGAGCCATGCGTCATTCGGGTATCTGCCATTGCGGACACGCTCTCTTAAAAGTGCCGCGGCATGATATTCTGAAACAGCATTCAGATAACCTATTTCAGCTTCACCTTCGCCATCATCATCTACATTCCAGATAACGATATTGAACTTAATTAATTCTGTCGTTTCCTTGAAACTGAAAAGCGTCATGCCGTATTCGCTGTCTACAGCAAGAACTTTGTTTCCATTATCGCCATCGGCGATACCGTGCTTAGGGTTTCCTTTGGCTTCAAGCCATTCCGCTAAACTCTGATAATCTCTCATAAAAATCTCCTTTGGCTACTGTCGAGCCATTTCGGCGTTCGGTTTCCCCGATGCCGTTTATAATGTTCCGAAGTCGGAACATAAGAACAGTATACAAGAGGCAATAAGTCCCGTCAAGGTTCTGGAAAGAATTTTCAATATTTTCAGAAATATTGTGATTTTTCGCTATACTAACGTGTAGTAAAATGTTCCATTTTCGGAACATTTGAACATTTGCTACTTGATTATTAACCCATATATACCGATATAATGAGGGTATGGAAATGACGGTAGTTGACATGGTAAAAGCGCTGGGCGGTAATATATCCGCCGATGCTGTAAAAAGACGGCTACAGCGTAAGGGTATTACGCCTTTCAAATATACTGGCACTGCGGGTATATATACAGGTAATGATTTTGCGGCAATAAAAGATTCTAAAAGAGGTGCGCCTACATCAAAGCCGAAAACAAAATCAGATAAAAAAAATAAACCTAAAATAACAGTAAAAAAGAAAGCAAACAAGCCTTGAGAAAATAACGGTAAATCTATTTGTTCCACAGAGTGTTTTTCAAGCTCTTTTCTCTTTACTTCCTCAGCACGTTCAAACTCGATTTTTTCCTGTTCAATTTCAAAATTAGATTTAACTCTTTTATATAGGCTGTTGTTATGATTAATCGCTATGCAAGAATCGCGCCGATGTCGACGCATCATTTTCAAAAAAGTATCTACATAAGCGTCTTTATATTGTGGTACTAATTCCACACAATCATCTTTTAATTCGTTTCCATAAAATTCATGGCCGATAGCATAAGCGTCAATCACCGCTTTAACCGCAGCGGTTATTGTGGAAATTCTTTCTGCTTTCTTTTCAGGATTATCAGCCACGAATTAGCTCCATAAATTCAGATACCCTCCCCACAAGGGGGAGAGATACTGGAGAAGTGTCGGCTTTCAGCCGACACAGAAGGCGGGGGCAATGCCACCCACATTACTCGCGTTGTAGTTGCTACTATTACCATTGTTGCCGACAAGACAAAAGTAAGAGGCGGAGTGAGCCTTCGGGGAAGAAGTCCAGTGCCAAGCTGTTTCATCTTCAAAAGTTTTCACGCGGTTTTTTTCATTCTTGAAATACGATATCTGTCTGATGTTATTCCAATTTGTTTTGTTATCCCAATATTTATTTTCTCCGAATAATTCAGTAGCAGTAAGCAGGGAGTAATTCATACCGTCATGGTTTGTTATGAGAAAATCAGATATATTCAATGCTTCCGCGAATTCGGTATTTAGATAATGAGATAATGCGCTGTCCATGAATCCGCCGTCATTTGTATCATTGGCATTGATAGCAGATTTAAATATAATTTCTTCAAAATTAAAAATAATTTTATCGGCGGTTCTTGCCACTACTACGACTTTGGCATTTTCTATTTTGATTTTTGGAAACTTCACGCCTTTATGTTCCGCTTCTGGTACTTCAAAAGAAACATAAATAAAATCACCGACATGAATCTCATTCGCCCTGTCCTCTTTGGCAAGGGAGAGAGCTTCACGCCAATCTACCGCGCCTGTTATGCGGCTAATGCTGTATGTCTCTCCAGGGAAATGCACATTGCTTTCGCGCTTTGCCGGAACAGTAGGTTCTTTTTTGCAATTCTCTTCGAGAAGTGGTATCCCTGTGAATTTAACACCTAAACAATCCAATTCCACGCTATCGCTGTAACAAAACAATTTGACATCAAACCCGACACTATCTAATGCCGAGATTGCGCTCGTTAATAATCTGTTGTTCATAACAACCTCCTATAATTTTTTGATTGGAGTGCGAAGGATTTGAACCTTCATCTGGCAGGAAAAGGAGGTTGCGAAACCTGCCATGCCCAGCCGTTAGACCATCACCCCATATCCCGACATATCCCTGCCGGGTGAGTTTTGCCTTTTGAGGGAGGGGTTAAAAAAGCAAAATGACAGCATCACGAATTGAACGTGAAAAACCTGTTGCCGTCCCTGTCATGCTGCGAAAGTTTAGATAGGTAGCACCAGATACTTTCGCAGTTGATGACATTTCACTTTACTCACTACATAAGCACCTCCATTTAATTAACCCTGCCGTATTCGCCATGATATTTTTTTGAGGCGATACAGTATGCGTTATGCGCTTCTTCGGGTGTATTAAAACGCCCTAAATTTAAAACTTTTTTATTAACCGTTATTGAAGCAAGCCATTTTTTTGTATGAGATTTGTCGTAAGTTACTCCCTTGTAACCAGAGGTATTATTTTTATATTTATGAACATTTCGTGAATTTTCTTGTGAAGTACAAATTCGTAAATTTTCTCTTCGGTTATCTAGCGTATTACAATTAATATGATCAACGACTTTGCCTGTAGGATTTCCCATAATAAATCTGTGTAAGCGTATCGCTTTTTTATTCGGGTAAGGTGTCCAGTAAAAAAAGTATGTTCTCTTTCCTTTTCTTGAAGCTATCCATAAATGTTCAGCTATTTTTTCTAAATCACAATTTGAAACAATTACATCAAATTCTTTTATTTTGATTGTTGTGTATTCCATCATTGCTCGCCCTTCTTTTTTCCAGCGGGAACTTTTAGCATATAAAGCCAATCATCAAGATCGGCGGTATCTATAACTCTTTTACCAACCGATAATTGAAACCAAGGAAAGGGTAATGTGCCTGCTTCCATGTGTTTATAAAACCAGTCTTTTCCAAGCGTTGTTTTTTCTACCGCTTCACTAATTGATATGAGTTTTCCTCGTACTGTTGAAATATCAGTGTTTGTTTTTGCTTTACTTGCTCTCATTTTTTCCCCATAAAAAAAGCGATCAAACTTCTTAGGCGCTCAAAGTCAGCAGTGTGCGCTGCCAACCGACCTAAAAAATCTGATCGCTTTCTCGCCCTACGCACATAAGGCTTATTTCTTAAATTGAGCCGCCCAGAAATTCACAAAGAATTTGAGGTAAACTTATATGACTTATAGGCGGCAAAGTTGCATATCTGCAACTTGTCATTTTATATTTGCACGAATCTGAAACAAAATCAAGTAAAAAGTTTCAAAAATAGGCAATTTTTTTGCCGATAATTAAAACATGGATAAAGACGCAAGTTCCTTCTGGAAATCTGTAAATAGCCTCATAAAATCCCAAAAAACCAAGCAAGAATCCGTAGCTTCACTGTGTAATATTAGTTACCAGACTTTTCGTGGCTGGGTTGCCAGAAAAACCTTTCCTTCTGCTGATGAAGCCTGCCGCATAGCTAAAGTTCTTGGGGTATCAGTTGAATATCTTGTTACAGGCGAAGACCCAAGTAGACCCGATATTTTAGGCGCTATTAAAAAAATAGAAAGTGGATTGGATCATCTTAGGCAGGTAGAAGATTTGCGAAAAGCAGAAATTTTGGTTGAAGCCTTGCGGATTAGTGGGGAAGCTGCGAAAGCGCGCCTATACCTCAATGGCGACATAAACGCGGAATCTATTTTAAAAGCTGCTGAGGAGACTTTGCGCAATTCGACAAATACAAACAGCAAAAGGGTGCGGAGTGATACTGAGGGGGAAGGGAAACGGGCGAATACTTCAAAGAAGTCCAGCTAACTGATACATGGACAGGCTTTTACAGGGGATTCATTCTGGTAGGGAACATTATCTACCCGATATGGGAATAAGCTGATCTGCCTTTAAATATACAGCATTATTAATATCCCCGTTTTATCCCCTTCAAAACTTTATGGATTTTTTACAAAAAACGCTATAATTTACGGCGGCGGTTGTTAAAAACCCTGTGGATAACTCTGACTACTACCGCCATTATTTTTTATATATAAAGTATTTGAAGAATCACTATCAGAATCAAGATCATATTCATAACCATAATCATAACCATAATCATAACCATAATCACTAACAGCCATTTTTGCTATCTTTGCCATTATTTTTATAGCAAATATGGCAAATGCCATTTTTGCCATATTTCTTTCATATACAAGATAGGTACAACATTAATTCGCAAGAATTAATGTATATATCCTTTAGTTTAGTTTAGTATACTATCCTATCCTTTATGTGTTTTTGTACTACATAAACCCCGTTGCTTATGAGTTATTGTATGAAATTTACTACAATAACCTATAAGCAAATGAGTAATTGTGGTACATATTGATTTTTTACTAAAACTTTCTTCGATATAGATCGTAGCAAATTTTTTATTTTCCAATAAAAATTTAGCTTTAAATTTATCATTCTGCAAATTTCAAAATAACAGCCCGTACAGCGTGTTTTACCTCTAGTTGGTGTAAACTACTATTTTTGTATTTACGCTTCACCACGAGGCTGTCATAGGGCTTGTAGGACAAATTTTTAACTATTACGAATACCCAAAATTTGATTTAATTCGTGTTCTACGCGCGTCTCAAATATTTCAAAAATTCTATTCTGAACCTTCTCATTTATTGCATCATTCGCCTTAAATAAACCTGTTATAGAAGGTCCCGCAAGTTGACGTATCGGTAACGCTTTATCTGTCTCTCTTTCATAAATACCAATATGTCCTGTTTTTGGCATCCGCTGTACAAACGCACCCTTACTTAATACTGTTTTTTTACCTTTATAAATTTCAACAACAGGATTTGCTTTTCGCTTAGGTATTTTCGGAGTAAAAGCAAAATCTGATAATGGACGTGCGGCATCGCTTATAAGCATACCTATAGCCATATCGTGATGATATGGTCTAACTTTCTCATGAATTAAAGCAGGTTTTAATGTAGTTTCTGCGGATATTTGTCTTTTAGTTTCTGTCCTACCAGCGTCAGCAGCTCTTCTACCTGCACGCATTACTATTTTTTTTATATTATCCTCACTCATATTTTCAATGGTTTTCATTATTTTATCTACATCGACTTTACGAAACTCAGCTTTTATTTTTGTCATTCCTTAACTCCCGTATTTAATTATAAAACCACACTATATATTCAGTAAGCCCTAGCTCTTCCAAATGTTCATCGTTTTTAATTTTTCTATAATCTCTTTCTTTAAGGTCATCTTTAGCTTCATCTGTTGTTTCAAAAATTTCATTTTCCAGAATTTTCATATCTTCAATGTTGCATGAAATCATTGCCTCTGTAATGTATATTATCTCTTTTCCGTTATCTGGTTTATCAATACACAGTTTTGCAATATCACTTATTACCCCATCTTCTTTGCGATAATACATTTCTCTTATTCTTTGCCCAGAGAAAGGCACAACATTATATGGGTCAAACGGAGGCTTTCTTTGTTCTACCTTTATGTTTCTAATCTTGAATGAGTTTATGCCAAGCCAAGCGGTTATACCTGTTATAACAAGACAAAATATACCTACCCCGTTTCCTGTTTCATCATCGACAAAAGCAGTAATCGCAAATATGAGACAGGCAAATGAAACGATAAACATAACAATGGCAAAAAATAGTTTTACTCCACGCATATAATACTCCTTATTTATTATACACCAATATAAGCCTATTAAAAAGCCTAAGAAACCTTAAACTGTAACACCTTTTTTTCTTTCGGTTTTTCTGCTGGTTTCTGTTCCGGCTCTTTTTTCATTGCCTCAGATATTTTACTGCCGACTTCCCTGATTGTTTTTTCTGTGCTATGTAAATATAGTTTTGTTGTTTTCAAATCAGAATGTCCTAATAATTCCTGAATGTATCTGAGCGAAACGCCGCGGGCTTCCAATAGTGAAGCCAGGGAATGTCGGGAGCTGTGCGGTACTATTGTACGTCCGTTCAAATCAATACCGGCACGTTCTAACCATTTTGGGAAATGTCTTCTAAGCCAGCACATACCAAGCCTCTTGCCGCCCTCGTGAGAAAAAACATATTCATGCTGTCCGTTTTCTTCCCATAATTTTTTTATGGCTTGCTGTAGGATTGGATCAAACGGCGCACGCCTTACTTTCTTTCCTTTTGTCGGACCGAGTTTTTTATCTTTTTTATTGAACCTTTGCCATGCCTGACATACAAGTATCTTTGGCGTTTTCCAGTCTAAATCTTCCGGGCGCAACGCATACAGTTCCCCTCTCCGCAGCCCTGATAAAAACATCGCGGCGCATACTGCTAATTCCATAGTATTAATTAAAACTCCGGGTTCAAATAATTTTAATACTTCATCTTCCGGCAGAGCGTCCCGCGGTCTTTCGTTGCTTTTGGGCGCTTTAAGATATTGGAAAGGGTTAAACCATCTTCTTGCTTTTGTTTGGTATTCAGTGAACGCCATGCGCATTAATGAGATAACACCTGAGAACGTGCGGCTTCCGCCTATCTCGCCGCCGTCTATTTCCTTGCCGTCTTTTTTTACAACAAATCTTTTAACAGATAATCTTGTAATGTATTCCAGTACATCTTCTTCTTCAATTTCCGACATTTTTAATTTGCAAATCGGATCGCCTTTTATATGGCAATTAAAATAACTGAAGTATGAGTCAATGGTATTTAATGAGTACGGTCTATTTTTCGATGCGTTAATTCCGGTTCTGGGACTTGTTTCAATAGCGGTAAATTTTTCAATCCATGCGCCGACAGTAATATCCTCAGTAGGAACACGCCTTGCGCTGCCTTCTTCTACCTGTTTTTTTAACAGATAAACTATTAAGGCTTTAATGCCAGCTTGCGCCGCCTTTTCTGATTTTGGGTTTCGATACTGCGCCAGATCATCGGGGAGAGATGCGAAACTTCGGCGCTTCCAATCCAAGCATACTCGCGGCGGAAGTCCGCAGACGGGATTAAGGGTAAATTGATACGTTTGATTATCTTTACGATAATAGATTGTAAATGGTTCGGGCGTTCTCATGGCAGCACTTCCTTGCTTGAGGATAACGTACACTATTCGTGCACTGTACTACCATTCTTTTACCAAATCGTATTTTTTCGTTTAACAGGAATTCGCTAAGTCCTTATATAGCAAGGAATTAACGAAGTGGAGCTAAGGGGAATTGAACCCCTGACCTCTTGAATGCCATTCAAGCGCTCTAGCCAACTGAGCTACAGCCCCGCAGATTTTACTCTACATAATAGGCGTTCTTGTGTCAAGGTGTGTATAATGGTCTATGATCGTTAGTGTTTCCAGACGTTGTGATATTCCCAGATTTAAATTTGACTGGTTCATGGAAAAACTAAATAAAAGGTTTGTTGATGTTGTAAATCCTTTTAACGCCGCTCAGATAAAACGCGTTCCGCTTGTTTTAATAAAAGAAGGGATGAAACAGGAAGAAGGCGTTGACGCTTTTGTTTTCTGGACAAGGGATCCAAAGTATATTCTGTCCAATGCGGATGTATTAACTCAACGCGGGTTTCCGTTTTATGTGATGGTTTCTTTAACCGGTTATCCCGGCGTGCTTGAACCGAATCAAGCGCCTGTGCCGGAAGTAATAAATTCCATGAAGGAGTTATCGCGTAAAATAGGATCAGAGAGAGTTATATGGAGATATGATCCTGTCATTCTTACAAATATTACAAATGATGAATTTCACCGGCGCAGTTTTAAAAATATTTCGCAAGATTTATCAGGCTATGTTGACCGGGTTATTATAAGTATTTTTGATGAGTATCAGGGCGCAATGAAACGGCTTTCCGCGATGGAGAAAAACGGAAAACTTATAATGTATAATAATGATATTAATAATAACAGTTTTTACGGAATCTTATTGGATTTGTGCGAATGCGCAACAGACGCGAAAATGGAAATGCAAAGCTGCGCGGAAAAATTCGATTTCCAGTCCATTGGAATTAAAATAAAACCGGGCGCATGTATTGACGCGGCGTTAATTGAAAAAATTTGCGGCGCGCAGACAGTCCGCGACAAGAATCAGCGCCATGATTGTTTGTGCAGTAAAAGCATTGACATCGGCGCATATGGAACCTGCGCCGCACATTGCGCGTATTGCTACGCATGGTAGTTTTTTACAAGACACTAGGTGCGCGATTTTATTATTTCTGTATTTGCCGTCTTGCTTCGTACAGTAAAATTCCCGCCGCGACTGACACATTCAAAGAATCGATTTTTCCGCAGGAGGGTATTCCCGTAAGACCGTCGCATCTTTCACGTAACAGCCGCGAAATGCCGCTTCCTTCGCCGCCCATGACAAACGCTACTTTGCCGTTTAAATCTTTTTTGTAAACAGGCTCTCCTTCCATATCGGCGCCGTAAATCCAAAAACCGGCTTCTTTTAAATCTTCCGCCGCGCGCACAAGATTGGGAGTCTCTGCCTGCGCAACCCATGATACTGCGCCTGCTGATGTTTGAGATAAAATTGCCGAATGTTTCGCGTTACGGCGGTTGCGGCTGATAACCAAATCTACCGCGAACTGATCGCAGCAACGAAGAATTGCGCCGTAATTATGCGGGTCAGTAATTTCATCAAGAATTAAAACGAGCGCGTTTTTACTGTTTTTATCATCAAGGTTTGCAAGGAAATTTTCAAGGCTGATGTCAGCGCTGTCTGTGCGATCATTTTCAAAAATTTGCAGCGCGATACCGCGGTTATCAGGAGCTAGACCGTCAAGATCATAGGTTCCGGTTCTTTCAAGACGTATTTTATTGTTAACAGCAAGCGTAATAATTTCTTTTGCTCGCGGGCCTGCTTTTGCCACAAGCAGAGAACCGCATGAGAGACCGGATTTTATTCTTTCTTCAATCGCATGAAATCCTGTTAAATAAGTCATCTTCTTTTCCTGAATTATAAAATCATTTGTTCATTGCCGCGGTATATTTCTTCACATAACCGCAGGGACGGTATGTCATCTTTGCCTGACGCAGTCCTTCGTTTCCTAAATCCTGTTCTCGGTTGATCAGCGTAAAAAAACGCGGAAGAGAAGCCGCGAACGCCTGATTTATATACTGATAAATGCCTCTGTATTCCTCAATTGCTTTCTCAAAATGAATTGCGAACATCTTTCCTCTTGCGATGCTTTCACCCAGACACCATGCGGCCGGTTTTCCCGCGATAAAAAAAACTGAGCCTTTTAATGTAAGCGAATCGAATAATTCAAGCGCTTCTTTTGACGCCTTGTAATCTCCGTCTTCTCCCGCGTTTCTTAATAGCGCGTCCTGCCTCCACTTTTCAAGAATTTCAACCGCAGAAGGAATTAAATCTGCGCTCATGGGAAGCTGTCCATATTCAGGGTAAGTGTTTTTAAAATTGTTTACATGATTTTTCTTTTTATGAAATTTCTTTCCGGATAATTCCGCTAAATCACTGCGGTAATAAAGATAATCAAAATTATCCCTGTCTTCTTTGAATAATATTCCGCGTTCTTCAAGTTTTTCTTTAACGGGAGTTAGGACTGATTCAGAAATATTTTTCCAATAATCATGAGTTTGAAATAATGATTCAAGGATTTCCCATTCAGGCGAAGCGCACGGAGTCATAAAAAAAGTTTTACAATTTTTATTTTCGCTGTCTGAGGATTCGGGCCGCTCTCCTGAAATTATAAAACTTCCGTCCTTACAGGTTCTTGAAATCCGGTAGTTGTATCTCTTTCTGAAAAGGAAAAGACCCGCGAATGTAAATTCCGATACACCGTCAAATGTGAGCGAAAGGCGGGGATGCAGAATATTTTTTAATGTTATATCCAAAGGAATAAAATCGGGGTAACAGGGAATATCCGTCAGGGTTTCAGTCTTTACACCGGGATGCTTCAATGAACTCATTGCTGTGTTTCGTTTTTCTCCTGCTCGGTTTTTTTCGCAAGAACGGATTTTCGCGAACCTATTAATATAGAAACAGGTTCCAGCATTGGAATATTTTCGCAGACAATTTTAATAATAACAGTCATTGGAACCGCCAAAACCATTCCGGCAAACCCCCAGATAAAACTCCAGATTGATAATGATACCAGTATTACAAGCGGAGATATTCCCACATGATCGCCTACAATTTTCGGATCAAAGATGTTACCCAGTATAAAATTAACACTTAATATTATCGCGACTACAATGATGATAGGCGCGGGTTCAGGCCAGAACTGTAACAGAGCAAATAGTGATATTATTACTCCGGCCGCGATACTGCCGAGCGTTGGGATAAAATTTAACAAAAATTGAATAACGCCCCAAACAATCGCGAATTCAAGTCCGACAAGCGAAAACCCTACGGCAAAAATGACGCCGTTCGCAAGCGAAATTAAAAATTTTGCAGTAAGATATCTTGACACTTGCTGAATTAATTCATTTCCCATCCGTCCTATGCGCCCGATGCGGTTTTCAAACGCGACCATCAATTTTTGTTTAAAAAAACCTGCCTCAAATAAAATAAATACAATAAACAAAACTACAAGAACAGCGCTTGAGATGAATCTTATAAAAGTGTTAGATGATGAAATTGTAATATCGCGGACAAATGTTCTTATTCCCGCCTGAGCCCATAAATTCTGCCAGAAACTTAATTCCTCATTATTGGGAAGATCAAATAATTGCGCTATTTGATTGAATATCTGAATAAAGCGATCTTCAAATTTCGGCCATTCCGCAATTACCATTCTGCCTAAAGTAAAAAGCACCATGCCTAATATATATAATCCTGCGATAATAATTACTATTACAAGAAGAACTGATAATATCCGCGGGCAGCGAATTTTATCCAGTCCTTTTATAATCGGATACATTACAAAAGCGAGCAATACCGCGATTGTTAAAGGCAAAATTACAGTAGAAGCGATTTTTAAAACCGCCACCGCGATAATAACACAAATAAAAACCATCAGAAAAAAAACAGCGCGGCCTGAATGGAAAAGTTTTTTATTATACATATTCTAAGTATGTCATAAAATACTGCGATGAGCAAGAAAGAAAGTACTTGACCCCGGGCTTTAAAATTATTATGTTAATAATAACTGATGTTACGGTTCAGATGAAATCGGCAATTAGGTTTAGTCCAATAAAAGAGCTTTTATTCAGATGAAAGTTTTTTATTCAATCATCTAAACAATCAGGCATCCCGCGTTTTTCAGCTGACGTACTTCAGCAGCTCCCCGGGTTTCCTCACCTCCTTTTCCCGGGGAGTTTTTTAATAAAAAAAACCCGCTTTTCAGCGGGTTTATATTTTTTAAAGCTGGAATCTTATTCCAAATGTTCCTCCAAATGCGGAATCCCTGATATTATACATTACTGTTAAGTCCAGCTTAACAACAGCAAGGTTAAAAGAAATTCCTCCGTAAACGCGCACATTCCAGTCTGATACTTCAATCATTGATTCAAAGCCGTCATCGCTTACATTTGAAACACCGAATCCGTCTAATATTTTTTTTAAATCATTATTAATAGGAATTATCGTTCCGTTCTTGTATGCTGTTACATCGGATTTTACTTTATACCCGGCTGTCGACCATGAATAACTCGCGCCTACACCCGCGTATGGAGTTATTATGAATAATGGAAATGAAACATGAGTTTTTAATTCTAAAACATTTGTCTGCCATAAAAAACCTAAATCCAAATCGCTTATCGAAATTGAGTATGACTGGCCTCCTAATGTATCTGGAGCGATAAAGCTATAATTGGTTCCCGAATCTTTAATAGTTGTTGATATTCCTCCCTTTAAATGATTAAAACCCGCGCCGACTGATAATTTTAACGGGAGCAGTTTACTGTCAATTAACGCGTAACGAATATCCGCGCCTATCAGCAGATAATCAATATTAACTCCGAATGGTTCAAATAAACTCATCTTGGATGTGTCAAGGTAACCGAATTTTACGCCAATATCAAAAGGTAAAAAAAGTCCTCCGATTCTCGCTTCTATTGTGTAAGCGGGAAGAGGAAAACCGATTGGAATATTAAGAGGTATTTGATACTCAAAATATTTCATTAAACTGTTAAATGCGTCTATTTTTATTGTTGTAAAACCCGCTGAAAGACCAACGCCGAAATGAGGCGGCGCATTTAATAACTGCCCGATATAGGCGTCAGACCAGTTCAAACCTACAGTTGAATTAAACGGCAATGACTGCGCCATCGCGGCTGAAAAATCATCCACAGCATCCTGTAAATCCTCAAGCTCAAATGAAAATACCGGACTTGATGCTAATATCAATATTAAAAAACATAAAACCGGAATTTTTTTAATTTTCTTCATATATTATTCCTTTATTTTCCTATCGGATTATTTTTTCTACATTATTAATTATAACTAAAAATTGATGAAAATTCCATGAATGCCGGATGTTATATTGACCAGCGTCTTTTGTTGTAATACCATTAGTAGTCTTGTGTCAGGAACCGTGCGAACAGGCGCCGCCCAACCCCGCCAGGTCCGGAAGGAAGCAACGGTAAGCGGATTCCTGCTGCGCCGCGGCCTTCCTGACACAGGGCGTTTTTATATCTTTCCTACAATGTAATTAAATGCTATGCTTTTTACATGGCAGCCTCAGGCTACGAAGTTACCGCTTCTAAATACAGACCAAAAACTTTTGATGAACTGGCAGGACAGGAATTTGTTGTCTCTACCATTAAAAATTCGTTAAAAAACGGATCTATAGCGCACGCATACCTTTTTTCAGGGCCCAGGGGATGCGGTAAAACAAGCGCGGCGCGTATTCTTGCGCGTTCATTAAACTGCGAAAAGGGTATAGAAACCGGACCTTGCGGCAAGGATGATGAAACATGCGATAACTGCCGGGCAATCAGCAAAGGCGCAAGCATGGATGTAATCGAAATAGACGGAGCTTCAAATAATTCTGTTAATGATGTGCGCCAAATAAGGGATGAGGTTCTTTTTCCGCCGCAGGCGGGACGCTATAAAGTTTACATCATAGACGAAGTGCACATGCTTTCCAATCAGGCGTTTAACGCTCTTTTAAAAACTATCGAAGAGCCGCCGCCCTACATTGTTTTTATTTTCGCGACAACTGAGCTGCATAAAGTTCCCGCTACAATTAAAAGCCGCTGCCAGCAGTTCAATTTCCGGCTGATTCCCGTTGAGACAATTCAGGGGATATTAAAAAAAATCTGCGATGAGAGCGGAATTAAAGCCGAAGATGACGCTTTATTCTGGATAGCGAGAGAGTCAACAGGAAGTCTGCGCGATGCGTTCACTCTATTTGATCAAGTTGTCTCTTTTTCCGCGGGCAATATTCAAAGCGAATTAATCCGCGAAAAACTTGGCATCATCGGTCTTGATAAACTAAACGCACTGGCTCAGGCCTGCGCCGTAAACGACGCGCCGGCTTCTTTCGCGCTTACCGATGAGATTCTTTCAAGCGGCGTCGCTATTGAACAGTTTATAATTGATCTTACCGGTTTCTACCGAAGTCTCCTTTTACTTAAAAACGGAGTTACAAGGGAATCTCTTTTAGGTTACCGCCCTTCGCTTTTTTCCGCGCAGGCGCTTAACGCGCTTGATTCTGTCAGGCTGGAGCGCGCGCTTGATATTTTGCTTGACTGTTACCGTGACATCCGCTATTCCGTCTCTCCGCGTTTTGAGCTTGAAGCCGCTGTCTCCAAACTTGTCTGGCTAAGCAAATGGGTTTCTCCTTCTGAATTAAAAGACGCGGTTGATGAAGCTCGCGGAATTATGGCAAGAAACGCGCCTTCAGTTTCGCGTAACGAAGAATCACGTTTTAAATCTGCGGCTTCTTGCGGTTCGCACTCCGCGGAAGGCAGCGTCATTGCAGACAACATCGCTGCAAGCAACGCCGCAGTAAACAGCGGAGCGTTTTCGAGAGACAGCGCTGACTCAGGACAATCGTTAGCTGATGAGTTTCAGCGCATGATTGCGCAAAAAGCGTCTTATGATAACGATGCTCCGATGTGGGACAGAAAAAGCGCAAAGGATAATTCAATTCCTTCGCAGGTTGAAAATGTTTTATCGGTAATACCCGGAACAGTTGTTCCGTAAATTAAACTGGAGTGAATATGAATATTAATCCGTTTGACATATTAAAGAACGCGCAGAAGATTCAGGAACAAATGAGCGGTTTCCAGGAGAAACTCGGTTCTGTTTCCGTTACGGGATCTTCCGGCGCGGGCATGGTTGAAATTGACATTAATGGAAAATTTGAAGTGCTTGCCGTGCGCATCGCTCCTCAGACAATGGACGGCAAGGATACTGAGATGCTTCAGGATTTAATTATGGCCGCTTTTACCGACGGCATGACGAAAGTAAAGGAAACGATCGGCGGCATGGCAGGCGGTTTAAACATTCCAGGTTTTCCCGGTATGGCGGCTGTATAACTCCCGGATATTACCGTTTCTGAAAAACTTCCATTAGAGTTGTTCGACAACTAACCGGATTATTGAACAAGTCCATTATATTTTTACTCTTCCTCTGAAACTTCGAGATAATGTCAGCTTATCAATATATTCAATATTTCCGCCGACCGGCATTCCTGACGCAAGACGGGATATTGTTACAGGATAATCTTTTAAAATTTTTTGAAGGTATAAAGCTGTTGTGTCGCCTTCAACTGTGGGATTTAACGCAAGAATTAATTCTTTTACGTTATCTGGATGTAAACGGCTGATTAATTTATTAATTGAAAGATCAGAAGGGCTTACTCCTTCCAGCGGAGCGATTAATCCGCCGAGAACATGATATACCCCTGTAAACTCGCGCCCTTCTTCTATTACGCGCATATCCTGCGCGGATTCTACTATGCAGATAACGGATTTATCGCGGCCCGGATCTGAGCAGATAAGACAAGGGTCAGTTTCTGTAAAGCCGCCGCAAATGCCGCACCGTTTAATCGCCCGGTGAAGCCCTGTCAGTTCATTAGCCAATGTTAGAGCAAGAACCGGGCTTGATTCCAGAATATGATATGTAATTCTCCCTGCGCTTTTTTTTCCGATTCCCGGAAGTTTTGAAAATAATGAAACCAGTCTGTCTATGGTGTTTTGGCTCATATGATTATCCTTTAATGAAAGCTTCCCCAGCGTGATCCTTTTTCTGCGCTTACGCGTAACGGTATGCTTAACTTTACCGCGTTTTCCATTTCTTCCTTTACAAGCCTGATAGCCTCGTCTGCCTCTTCCTGCGGACATTCAAGGATTAATTCATCGTGAACCTGTAAAAGCATTTTCACGCTGCAGCGCTCCTTTTTTAAACGTCTGTCTACATTGATCATTGCGTTTTTTACAATATCCGCCGCGGACCCCTGAATGGGAGTGTTAACTGTAATTCGTTCGGCGGCCGATTTTTCCGTTTTGTTACGCGAATTAATCGTAGGGACATAACGCCTGCGCCCTGCGATCGTTGTCACATAACCTGTTTTCTCAGTTTTCGCGATAATGTCGTCAATAAACCGCCGCACGCCCGAATATGTATTAAAATAAGCGGCGATAAAATCCTGCGCTTCCGTGCGGCTGATATTTAGCTCGTTTGCGAGGCGGAAAGCGCTCATGCCGTAAATTACGCCGAAGTTGATTGTTTTCGCTATGCGCCGCTGTTCGCTTTTTACGTCTCTCTCATCAATGCCGAAGATTAACGCCGCGGTGCGAACATGAACATCCTGAAAACCTTTTGCTTCACCGCCTTGCGCAGGCTTCTCTTCTTTAAATGCAGATAACAGGTTTTTATCCTGTGAAAGATGAGCAAGCACTACAAGCTCAATTTGGCTGTAGTCTGCGGAAATAAGGACGCAGCCGTTTTTTGCTATAAACGCTTCGCGGATGCGCCTTCCTTCTTCTGCGCGGACAGGGATATTCTGCAGATTCGGCTCCCGGCTGGAAAGACGGCCGGTAGCGGTTCCCGTCTGCACAAAATTTGTGTGAATCCTTCCCCGGGCGTCTGCCATGTCAGCTAACGTATCAACGTATGTTGATTTTAATTTTGATAAAATACGGTGGCGGAGAATCAGCGCGGGGACAGGATCTTCGCGGGCAAGCTCTTCAAGCGCGGATGCGTCTGTTGAAAAACCGGTCTTTGTTTTTTTGCCGGGATTTAACTTCCGCTCCGTAAACAGCACTTCCTGAAGCTGTTTGGGAGATGATAAATTAAATTCGTGCCCGACAATTTTCCACGTGTCCGACTGAATCTGATCAAGTTCAACTGACAGTTCTTTTTTGTAATTTAAAAGCGATTTAGGCTCAATTTTAATTCCTTCGCCTTCCATTTCGGCAAGAATCGGAAGCAGGGGCATTTCAAGATTTTCAAAAAGATCGATCGATTCTGTCTTTTTTAAAATAGGTTCAAGATAGCGTTTAAGCCTGATGCAATAATCCGCGTCTTCGCATGAATAATTCGCTGCGGTTTCCAGAGGAACAGAATCGAAGGTGTCTCCTTTGCGTACAATGTCATGATATTTTACCGGCGTATATTCAAATGTATAGGAAGCGAGCGAATCAAGCGAATAATTGTTTCGTTCAGGATTCGCGACCCACGCGGCAACCATTGTATCCCAGATTTTACATTGCCATCTTTCTATCTTCCAGCCGCGGCTTACCTTATAATCATATTTTGCGTTATGCGCTGTTATTGTCATTTCGTTATCCGCAAATAAAGGAGAAAGCATTTCCTTTACTTTTTCCGGATCGATGAATTCGCTGCCTGTTTTATTTTCACTGTCATTTGTTTTTACGCCGTGAGGAGCGACAGGCACGTAAAAAGCCTCTTTTGGCTTTATGGAAAGAGAAATGCCGATAGGGCGGGAATTCCACGCGTCAAGCGAATCGGTTTCAAAATCAACAGCTAAAAGTTTTTGTTTTTTCGCTTGTTCCAGAATTGCGCTTAATTCTTTTATATCTAAAATTGTTTTATAAACTCCGTCGCCTATTAAAGACCGATCTGCCTGTCCCCATACCGGTGATTCTGAATCATTGTTATTTGAATTTTCCGCATTAGGCGCAATTGTTTTCGCTTCATTGTGCTGGTTTATATCCGCGCTTTTTAAATGCTGCGTTAATTGTTTCGCGCTTTGGCGTATTCCTTCGCGTATTAATACCGCCGCGCCCGCCGCTTTGTCGAGATTTTCTATGTATAAATCGTCGATGCCGCTTACAGGCAATTCAACATCGTCCCGCAGCCTGATAAGAGACTGTGAAAAGTAGGCGCTTTCCTTTCCGTCGGCTATTTTTTTACCAGTGGAACCTTCTATCGCGGCGATGTTTTTATAAATCCCGTCAAGAGAGCCGTAACGCGCTATTAATTTAACTGCGATTTTTTCACCTATGCCTTTAACTCCGGTAATATTATCTGCTGTGTCTCCGGTTAATGAAAGAAGATCAAGGACTTTTAGCGGCTCTACTCCCCATTCGGATTTTACTTCATCCGGGCCTACAAGTTCCCATGAAGGACCCGCGTTCGCGGAGCCAGGATCCTTTCTGTTGATTTTGGAAGGGCGAAGTTCAAATATTCCACTGCCTACAAGCTGCAGTAAATCCTTGTCCGATGAAAGAATATAACACTGCCTGTTTTCCTTCCTGCAAATTTCCGCGAGTGTCGCGATAATATCATCAGCTTCATAACCTTCCGCTTTAAGGCATTTAACTCCCAGAGACGTTAAAAATTCTTCAACTAACGGAACCTGATCGTGCAGATCTTCGGGAGTCTTTTGCCTGTTCGCTTTGTATTCGCTGTACATTTTATGCCTGAATGTAGGAGACCGTGAATCAAAAATCGCCGCAAGACGCAAAGGTTTTTCAAGCTTGTCCAAAAGCTTTCCGTCTTCGCCTGCAGCCGGAGCTCCGTCTTCAATCAACGTTATTATTGTGCGTGAAAATCCAAAAAGAGCGGAAACATTTTTCCCTGAATTATTACGCAGCGGACGCGTTAAAAAAGCGAAGTATGAGCGGTAAATTAAACCGTAAGCGTCAATTAAATAAAGAGGAGGCAGGCGGCCTGCGCTGGAGTTTTTCATTTGTTATATAGTAGCATGAAAGCTCTTTTATATGGTATACTGAACGGGCTGTCAGGAGGTATATTAATGGGTAAAGTTGTTATTACCATTAAAGATAAGTACTTCATTATTGATGATGAAACAGGCGAAGTGAAACAGGTAATTATTCAGGATAAACAGAATATTTCAAATGAAGAAATGAGAGAGATTATCAAATATCTGGCATTGAAGGATAAAAAATAAATGAGCGAAAATTCCGGCGATAAGAATGATAATAAAGGCGGCCCCATGTTTCCGTTCGGCGGAGGCAAATTACCTGATTTTAAAGGATTCGGCGGCTGGAAATATCTTCTTATTTATCTCGCGATTCTGCTTGTCGGAATGAGCCTTTTTAATTTTGTGTTCCTGAGCAGAATTAATCCCGCAATTGATTTTTCCGAATTCAAAACGCTGATCTCTACCGGTGTAATTAAACGCGTAGAAATAACAGATTCCTATTTTACAGGCTATACAAATCCCAGCGGAAAAAATCAATCAAGAACCTCTATTACGCGCGCGTATGATCCGGTTCAGCAGGACAGAGTATACCGGACCGTTTCGATTTATGATCCTGAGTTTATTAAATTATTAGATGATAAAAATGTTTCTTACGGCGCGGTTTCGCAGGAAGGAAGCGCGATATTAAATTTTATTTTAAGCTGGGTATTGCCAATCGCTTTTTTTATTCTTATATGGCGCTTTGTAATTAAACGCATAGGCAATATGGGCAGTAATGTTCTTTCTGTCGGGCAAAACCGCGCGGTAATTGTCGCGGACGGAGATGTGAAAACCCGCTTCAGCGATGTCGCCGGGGTTGATGAGGCGAAGGAAGAACTGGTTGAAGTTGTCGACTTTTTAAAAAGCCCGGAAAAATACAGGGAAATCGGCGGAAAAATTCCTAAGGGCGTACTTTTGGTCGGCCCTCCTGGAACCGGAAAGACTCTTCTTGCGCGCGCTGTAGCGGGAGAAGCGGGAGTTTCATTTTTCCGCATGAGCGGCGCTGATTTTGTCGAAATGTTTGTCGGCGTAGGCGCCGCGCGGGTGCGCGATTTATTCAAACAGGCGAGAAGCAAAGCGCCCTGCATTGTATTTATCGATGAGTTAGACGCAATCGGCAAAAGCAGGATTAACAATATTTCCGGAGGCAATGATGAACGCGAACAGACTCTTAATCAGCTTCTTGTTGAAATGGACGGGTTTGACGGCACAAGCGGTCTTATAATCCTTGCCGCCACAAACAGACCCGATGTTCTGGATCACGCCCTTCTTCGCCCCGGCAGGTTTGACAGGCAGGTTCTTGTAGACAGGCCCGATCTTAAAGGAAGAGAAGAAATTTTAAAAATACACTCAAGGCCCCCTGTCAAGCTTGATCCTGTCGTTGATCTGGAAGTAGTAGCGCGTATAACATCTGGTTTTTCCGGGGCGGATCTTGCGAATATTGTAAACGAAGCGGCTCTTTTAGCTGTTAGAGCCGGACGCAAAATGATAGCACAGCGCGATTTTGACGAAGCAATTGAAAAAACAATTGCCGGGCTTCAGAAGAAGACAAGGGTGCTGAAAGAAAGAGAGAGAAAGCTTACCGCCTACCATGAAGCGGGGCACGCGATGATCGCGGCCTTTACACCTAACGCCGATCCCGTTCAGAAAATTTCGATTATCCCGCGCGGTTACGCGCTTGGCTATACATTGCAGCTTCCGGTTGAGGATCGCTATACGGTTACCCAATCCGATCTTTTAGGAAGGATCGACATACTCTTAGGCGGGCGTATCGCCGAAGAAATGATTTCCGGCGAATATTCAACAGGCGCTGCTAATGATCTTACCAAGGCGACAGACATCGCGCGCAAGATGATTACAGATTACGGAATGAGCGATCGTTTTAAAAATGTAGCGCTGACATCGCGCGGTATGAGCATGACAGGGCAGGAGAGGCAGGAACCTTCTTTCCAGCGCGAATATGCGGAAAGCACGCAGCAGTATGTTGATGAAGAAATCGCGCGCATCATAGAAACCGAGTACGCGAAAGCTAAAAAAATCCTTGAAGATCGCCGCGATATACTTGATAACATTTCAACCGCTTTACTTGAAAAAGAAACCATCGATGAAAAGGAATTTAAAGTTCTGCTTGGCGAACGAATCAATATAGCGGCTTAATTGAAGCTGTTCCAAAACTTCAGTTTTTGGAATAAGCTCAATTACCTGAGGCTTTTCAAAAACAGCATAAGTTTATAAAAACTCACCTTTTTGCAAGGTACTGCTGTGTAAGTTCGTTTACAACTTTCTGGAGCGAATCATTAAAATCTTTTACGTAAATCATCGCTTCGTTATTGGAAGATCCTTCAGGCAGGAAGAACTGATGCGGCTCAGCGTTCAGCGCGATAGAAAGTTTCGCGAGAGTTTTTGCTGATACTCCCTTTTTGCAATTTTCAATATCATTTATAAAGTTATGTGTAAGACCGGTTTTAACGGAAAGATTTAGTTGTGAGATACTCTGCACAGCTCTAAGGCGTTTTATATTATAACTGATTAGTTTATGAATATACTGAGCGTTAATCTCATTTTTCTTCGCCATTGTTACATTTTCAATATTTTACATTCATTGACAAATAACCTATGGTAGATTATTTATCGCCGCAGGCGGAGGTTATTATCGGACTATTAATGCGGCAGTTGTACAAAAATTGATGTTTTCAGGACAAATTTATTACACTTGCAGGGTTTGGACATTATTATAAGGTTTTATGAGAGTAATATAAAAACTTGTTTTTTTTCCAAAAGTCAAGTATAATATACGCCATGGGCAAAGAGGAAGAAAATAGGATATTATCACTCCAGGAAATGCTTCATCTGCAAAGCGATAAACACACTAAAAAAGAAGAAGTCATGCCGGATGTAGATACAAGCCGGTATGTGCTTCATCAAAAACCAAAAACGGAAGTAGTCCGCAGTTTTGTATCTACAGCAAACATAACAGAAGAACAGCGGAGACAGTTTAATCAAAGCAATGGCTCGGCAAAAAGCCGTAACGCGGTATTGGCGGAACAAGCGCGGATGGCGATAAAAATCGCGGAAAAGCATGTCGAAGAAGAAGCGGTTGAGCACGCGAAATCCGCCGAAGGCAAAACAACGAATACAGATAAAACTCCTAATAAACTTGTAAGCGAAATAAAAAGCGGCAGTTTTGATTTTAGTTTCGGCGCGCTCATAGAAGGTTCAGAGAATCTTAAAGAAACTATCTAAAGTTTTTAAAATTAATCTGGTTTTGAAAAAAGTCCGCTTGTTTTAATCATTTAAACCAATAATTGTAAAACCGGCTAATATCAGTATTTCCGGTCTGTATTCAAAATGCATTGTGTCGAATTGCTGCCATTTGCCGCCCCATACAAAACCGTATGATTCAAAAGTTTTAATCACAGATACGGGCGGGTGGTATCTTTCGCTGTATGAAACATTCCACCAGTCTCTTCCGTATTGAGATGTCCAAAGCCAGTATGTTTGCAGCCTTCCTAATGATTTTGGCAGGATATCAACGGCAAGCCCAAACGCGTGATAAGAGCGGGAGTCTGTTATTGCAATGTTACGCCATCCGTAACTTTCCAGTGTTCCGATATTGTTTAACCATGTTTGAACCTCAGGTTCTGTGCGCGCAATAACACGAACCTTCGCTTCTATGATAATTAATTTATCCTGTATTTCCTGATGAACCCTTGTCTGCTTTCCGAAAAAGACAAAGTTTATAAGCCTTCTTTCTGTTTCGCTTTGTGTAGCTGCCTGCCAAATGGAATCCAGGAAAAAATTAGAACGGCGCGCTTGAACCTGGCTCCTATTGCCGCCGCTGCCTGTGTTTGTCCAGCTTGAATATCTCCTTGATTCTTCATCAGTTCTTTCTACCCATTCAGGCAGCTCAACAGGATAATTATAAAACTGCATGGATCTATAATTTGATGAGTTCCCAAGTTCGCTTTCCGGCAGCAGTCTGCCTCCCGCGTAATAATACCAGACGCCTCTTAAAAGAAGAGCCCAGTCATCATTTAAAAATTCCACTTTTTCAATTTTTTCCGGATATGCTGTCTTTAAAGCTCTGATAACAATTTCCGCTCTTGTCTGAACAACCGGTTCTTCTGTCTTTTCGGTTTCTGTTATTTCAGCGTTTTGATCCGTATTAATATTTAATTCAGGCTTTTTATTCACGCAGTAATAGAATGTTGAAATAATTATTACAAACAGAAATATTACGCTTAATTTTTTATACATTTTTCCTGCCGGCATCCTAAAGTATCTTATATTTACTCAATTAATATAATACAATAATTGAATATGGGGAATATACTACGGCATGGTATAAATATGTATAAAAATACCATGAACCAGACGCCTAATCAGGATACCGGAAAATCAAGCAGCCGGATTCCAGAAGAGGCGCCGGCTTTTTATAGAGAAGCTCAGCCGGTTTATGATAAAACAAAAGAAAAACCTGTAAAGGATTCTAAATACGCCAGAGTCGCAAAATTTCTCATTCTTATTGGCAGCGAACAGGCTTCAGGAATTCTTGCTGAACTTGAGCCGCAGCAAGTTCAGGAAATATCAAAAGAAATCGCGCGGATAAAAATTATCAAACCGCTGGAAAGAATTGAGATACTTGATGAATTTAATACGCTTTTTTCAAACAGGGATTTTAAGGCTTACGGCTCAACACAGGGCGGAATTGAAACAGCGCGCCGGATTCTTTATGCCGCAAAGGGAGCGGTTAAAGGCGAAGAGATTTTAAATAAAGCTATCCCGGAATCAAAAGATAATCTTTTCGGTTTTCTGGAAGAGTTTTCTACAGAGCAGCTTGTAATGCTGTTAAAAAATGAATCGGCTCAAACATCAGCTTTAATCCTTTCCCGGTTACAGCCGAAATTTACCGCCGATGTATTATGCAGACTTCCGCAGGACAGCATAGCGGAAGTAGTTCTGCGCATAGCGCATCAAAAAGAAGTTTTTCCCGAAGTGCTTGAACAGGTGTCCGCGGCTTTAAAGGAAAAAGTAAGGTATATCGCAGGCGGAGCAAAAGATATTGAGATTGACGGAATGAAGACCCTTGCGGCAATTTTAAAACAGAGCGACTATTCATTCGGCGACAGGCTTTTAAATGAAATAGAGGAAGACGATCCGGAAATAGGCCGCACCCTTAAAGAAAAATTATATACGCTTGACGATGTAATAAACGCTATTGATCGTCCGATTCAGGATAAATTAAAAACCATGACAGAATATGAAATCGCTGTTTTATTAAAAGGCAGAGGAAATGAATTCAGTGAAAAAATTCTTTCCTGCGTTTCCGCCGGACGAAGAAAAATTATCCGTGAAGAATTTGATCTTCTTGGAGCTGTTTCAAAGCGCGAATGCGACTCGGCCGCAAGGGATTTTCTGTCATGGTTCAGGATCGCGCGCGAAAGGGGAGATATTTTTCTTTACAGCGACGAGGATGTGTTTGTATGAATAACAGCGCAGATTATAAATCAAAAGTTAAAACCAATCTTAAAAAAGGGCAGATACTGGACAGCGGATTTATTATTCTGGATGTGCTTGATCTTGATGAATTAAAGGGAATTGGAATTTGGGCAAAACATGAAAAATGCGGTACGGAAGTTTTTCATGTTCTTAATGATGACAGCGAAAATCTTTTTTCGTTCGCGTTTGCGACTTCTCCGGATGACAACACAGGCGCTCCCCACATTCTTGAACATTCCGTTTTATGCGGCTCCGAGCGTTATCCGCTAAAAGACGCTTTTATTGTTCTTGCGCAGGGGAGCCTTCAAACATATTTAAACGCTCTTACCTTTCCCGACAAAACAATATATCCCGCGAGCTCCGTGAATGAACACGATTATTTTAATCTGATGTCCGTATACGGAGAAGCGGTTTTCCGGCCGCTTCTTCCTGAATGGACTTTTATGCAGGAAGGACACAGGCTGGAGTATAATGACGGAAAACTTTCAGTTACAGGCATTGTTTACAATGAAATGAAAGGCGCTTATTCGTCACTGGACACTTATGCGGGCTTATGGTCTGTTAAAGCGGTTATGCCCGGCACTCCCTACGCTTTTGAATCAGGGGGCGATCCTGAAGCGATTGTGCAGCTGACATGGGAAGGCTTAAAAGAATTTCACCGCGCGCGCTATTCTCCCGCCAATTGCAGAATTTTTTTAGCTGGTAATATTCCGGCGGAAAAACAGCTTGCTTTTTTAAACGAACATTTTTTTTCTGCGCTTTCAGGCGGAAACTCCTGCGTGCCTGTAAAAAAAACCGAACGCTGGAAAGAGCCGAAAAAATTTCGTATACCGTGTCCGGCGGGCAGCGAATGTAAATCGACAATATTTTTATCATGGCTGTGCTGCGATATTACCGACATCAATGAGATTCTCGCGCTGGCCGCTTTAACAGAAATTCTTTTAGGTCATGACGGCTCTCCGTTAACAAGAGCGCTTATTGACAGCGGCCTTGGGGAAGATCTCGCTCCTGTATCCGGGCTTGAAAGCGAAATACGGGAAACACTATTTGTCGCAGGGCTTAAAAATGTGGATGGCGATGCGCAGCAGATGAGCGGGGCTGTCGAAAAACTGATTATGGGAGAGCTTAAGCGTCTTGTAAACGAAGGCATTCCGCCGCAGGAAATTGAAGCGGCTATTTTAGCGCTGGAATTTTCGCAGCGGGAAATCCGCCGTTCAGGAGGCCCGTTTTCCCTTGTCTGGATGCGCCGCTCCCTTCGCGCATGGATTCACGGCTGTAAACCGTGGGACGGCTTATTGATTCACGGCCCTATTGAAAAGTTAAAAGAAAACATCGCTTTAAATAACAGATATTTTGAATCGCTTATTGAAAAATATTTTATTAATAACCCGCACCGCGCGCTTGTAATTATTGAGCCGCAGGAAGATTTTCTGTCAAAGCAGGAAGAAAAACTTTCAAAGTCGCTTTCAGACGCGGAAATGAAAATGAGCGAAGATGAAAAACGGCAAATCACAGAGAAATCGAAAATGCTTGAAAAAATTCAAAGCGAAGCTGACGCGCCTGAGTTAATTCCTCATCTTTCGCGCGGCGATCTTCTTGTTAAAGATGATTCTATTCCGCGCCGCATTGATGATTTAGGCGGAGTTCCCGCTCTTTGCCATGATCTGTACACAAACGGCATTACTTATATTGACCTGTCTTTTCCGGTGGATATTTTTCCGGCTGAGGAGTATCAATGGCTCTTGTTTTTTTCCAGAGCTGTTGTTTCTGTGGGTCTTCCGGGAATGGATTACGGCGAAGTGTCAAGTTTAATGGCGCGTACAGTCGGCGGTTTTAACGCGCTCTTACATACAGGATCCGCCGCAAATTGCGCTTATATAAAGACAGCTTCGGGAGATTTAAATTTAGCGGGAAGGGACTGGATCACATACAGGATAAAATGTCTTGATGAGAAAATCGCTTCTTCGCTGGATTTAACCCTGCGTATTATTAGTGACGCTGACTTTACAGACGCAAGGCGTATTAACGATCTTATTCTGGAAATGAAAAGCGAAATTGATTCAAGCATTGCGCCTATGGGCCATATTTACGCGTCAGGCAGAGCGGGAAGGTTTAACTCGCGGTCTAAAAGAGTGGAAGAAAAATGGGGCGGTATTTCGCAGATTGATTTCGCACATCAGCTTGTTAAATTAGATACTGGCGAAGTTATTAAAAAATTGCAGCTAATTAAAGAAAAAATCATTACAGCGGGGCTTATTGTTAATATAACCGGAAACACAATTGATAATGTATGCAGGGAAACATCTCTTAGGTTCGGAAAGTTCGGGCCTCCTTCGCAAGGATTACAGAATGACAGGTTTGCGGATTTAAACCCGCATTCGCCGCAAAGCGCTGAAGTTTTCGCTTCCAAATCTTTACAAGTGGGTTTCGCGGCTCTTACATTGACATCAGCTCCTTATGATACTCCCGGACAAACCGCGGAATTTGTGCTGACGCATCAGTTAAGCACAGGCGCGTTATGGGAAGATATCCGCATGAAAGGAGGCGCTTACGGAGCTTTCATTAACAGCAACTCGCTTGAAAATTGCATGTCGTTCGCGACATACCGCGATCCGAATCCGCTGCGTTCTCTTGACGCTATCTCTTTAATATTTAACGACAGCTCGTACGGAAAGTACTCAGATGATTATCTTGAAAAATCAATTATAGGATGTTATTCAAAAGATACTCGCCCACGCACTGCCGCCGAGGACGGGCTTATTGATTTTTACCGTTTCCTCTACGGCATTGATAACAGCTATTGGACAAGAAAACTTGAGCGTTTAATTTCGGTTTCAACAAATGATATTGAAGCCGCTTTTAACTCTCTTAAAACAAGACCTTCATCCGGCCCTGTTATCATCGCGGGCATAAAAAAAGCCGAAGAAGCGGCAAAAGCGCTTGGAGTTGATGTTCAAACACTGCCTGTATAAAATGAGCTTTTTCTAAAAACGCGGAATTTCAACTTGAAAATTTTGGAAGAGCCAAAATTACTACGCTTTTTTTAATGAATCTTTGAATATTTTATCCGCGTCCAGTTTTTCATCAACGCCGAATAACGGGATTATTCCCTCATCCTTGACGCTCCTGAAAGGAGGAGTAGGACGTTCTTCTGAGTATGCCCAGCTGTTTTCATTATTCACAAGATGATCCAGCACTGATACCGCCGATAATGAAAAGAAAATAACGGTCGCGTTTATTTTTCTTTCCGGCGGAAGCATCATATCCATTCTTCTTGACACAGGATTGGGAACTTGAAAATTATACGTTACCCACGGATTGTTTATGCCGCTGCATGAAGCTTTTGCCGCCGCTCCTCCGTTGCGCATTCCGTGTTCTATTCCCAGCGCTACCAGTGTTAAATATTTACGCAGTTTTCTGGTTTCTGAATAAATCGGGACTACTTCATTTTTCTGAAACGGCGGAGGCCCAAGGGATTCAAATTTATAATACGGAAGGAAATAAAGCCGCTTGATCCAATGAAGTTCGTTCATGCTTTTTTTCGCGTAAGCTGTACGCGAATCTCTTGTGTTTTCCAGTACACGGCAATAATCAATCAGGCGCGGAAGATAGTCCCTTGAAAAGCTGTCTTCTATGTACCCTCGCCAGTTGTTAATAATATCGCCGATTTCATCGCTTACTTTTACCTGGCTTCCGTCAGAGCTTGTAACAACGCCGAAATTCACAGAACGCAATCCTATGAAAAGATCGTCAAGTATATTAAGCAATATCGCTACCTGCTGAAGAGGATCCCTTGCTGATATTAGTTCATACCCGTGTTTCATGTCATAAACATTAGCGAAATACGGATAAAGATCGGGGTATTCCTCAAGTTTGTCCCAGCCCGCTTTTGGGAAGAGCGCTCCCAGGGCGGAACGCCCCTGATCCAGTGATTTCTGCTCGGTCTTTGTTGTGTCTTCCTTTGTTTTACGTTCAGCGTTTTTTGGATCATTGGGATCTTCTTCTTTTCCTTCTCCTTCCATGCCGTCTTCTAAATCTTCATCGTCTATTGTTTCATCGTCAGATTCCTTTTGTATTGCCTCAATGTCAATATTTTCAATTTGCTGAGTGCCTAAATCTGAGGCGCTTAATTGTTCGGTTTCCGTAACATTTAAAAAAGCCATGAAACGCCTGCGTCTTTCGATAAAGAAGCGGTCATACACTATAAAACGATCGGAGATTAATTTCATTAAAAGAGGATAAAAGCCGAAGTGCACATTTTTGCGTATATCAACATAAGAAGCGATTATATTACGAATTATCTCCTGGTATTTTTCTTTCGCGTCCATCGGGCTTTCTATATAAAGAACTTTGTAAATCAGTTTAAATGCGGTTTTTATATCTTCCAGATTCAGGTCTTCCAGAATAAACATTGGTTTGTAAATAATGCGAAGTATATCCGTAAAATCAGTCGCCTTTACAGCGCGCGGATGAGCCTGCAATTCCGCGATATTTTTAGACAGCAGTTCAATGTCCCAGCTTCGCATTGTATCCAGAATTCTAAAAACAAAAGGAGAAGCTCTTTTTAACTGTTTGTTCCGCTTTGTGTTGCTTTTCGGAAAAAGGCTTCTTGCGGCGTTTACCAGTCTTTCTATTTTATTAAAATGATCATTCAAGCGCACTGTAATAAAACGCGGGTTTATATAATCAATAGGTTCTTTAAAGAATGAAAAAAATGACGCAAGGATGCTCACTGAATTTTTTATTTCAAATACAACCTGCCCCGCGAACTGATCAATTTTTATCCGCTCTCTGTAACTTAATCTTGAAGGAACCGAAGGATCATCTCCCGGATACGGTCCTGTGCGTTTTACCTTGCCTTTGTATTCATCCTCAAGCGGAGCTTCTACCCGGCGTATGCGCTTGTTTCCTTTATCGCTTACCTGTGTATTTTTTTTATTATCAGCTTCGGCGCTGCGTTCTGTCCCGACTTGTCCGCCAAGCAGGCTCGCCATCCTTTTCGCTTCCTCGTCATCCCTAACGCCTAATTTATCCCTGACACGGCTAAGTTCGCCCGGCGCATAAACCGCGTTTTCTTTTTTTGCCATACTCACACCCGTAAATAAAGTTTTTCGCCCATTCCCATAAGGTTTTTTATAATAATCTGCTCTCCGTCGGAATTGACAAGCATTCCGTTATAAAAACCCAATGTAATGCTAAAATCGGTACTGGTAATCAATAACTTTCTGCCGCTGACATTCTGTTCTTTTGGAGTGAAGGTTAAATCAACCATACCTTCTACATCCTGTATAACCCATTTGTCGTCCGAACTGTTCGGCATTGTAATCAGCACCGGAGGCAGAGGGGTTAATTTCCCGTTTATCCACAATGCGTTTTCATTGTTTTTATTTTTTTCCCTTGTTTGATTTTCGGCAATATGAAAGCCAAATCTTCTTTTTTCCTCATCAAAACCCGCGGCGCTGCATATAGTTGTATGCATTCTGTATGGAAAAAAGCCTTTATAATCACAAAAAACGCCTGAACAGTTATCCTTCTTCATGGCAATGTGCTTTCCCGCGAAAACCATGTCTCCGCGGACAGGAGAAAGCGCTTTATAAGCGTACATGTTTCGCTGTGGCGTAAACCCCAGCGACACAATCATTGGGGTAATATTCTGGCTTTTGATATTGTAGGTAAGATGCGCTGTCAGCGAAGGGTGTTTTTTGTCCGCTTCTATATTGATGTCAAGGTTTACAGTATCGGCATCCAGCCATGTATGAATACGGAAAAAAAAGCTGGAAGAACGGCTGTCAAGCGAAGAATTCGCAAGGCTTACAGGAAGCCGCCAGCCTGTACCCGGTTTTATTTTTCTGAAAAAGAAAGATTTTTCATTTTTTTTATCATATAAAAAAATCTGAGCCATCCTGTACATTTTTACATTGCAAAAAAGCGCTTCCAGCGAAAAAAAATCATCGTATGCGCTGAAAGACTGCCATTCTTTTATTCTGTTATCTTTTACCCACCGCGGCATTGGGATGGCGTAAGGCTTGCGTATTTCCTGTAAATCAACTTTCTCAAAAGCCTTATTCCATGTTCCTATTACGGGATTGCCGTCTTCTACAGGCGAGGCAATTGGAGGCAGTATCTCCCTAGTGTACATTCTTAATAATACTAGCATATTTCATATTATTAAGCCATAATAGGCAAATTATGAATTGCGACCCTTCAAACCCAAAAGGCTGCGGAATTGTGAATGTCTGGCAGGAAACTTTTCCTGTACGTTTCGGCGCGATAGATAAATCTGACAGACTGACTCTGGATACAATTTTTAATTATTTTCAGGAAGCGGCTATTTGCCACGCGGAAAACCTTAATGTAGGACGCGAAGATATGATCAACGCAGGGCAGGCTTGGATTCTGTCGAGGATGTCCGTACTTGTTCAAAGGCGTCCCAAATACCACGAAATAATTACTGTAAGCAGCTGGCCCCGCGGCTGGGAAAAACTATTCGCTATCCGCAATTTTCAGATTGCTGATAAAGATAACATTCCCGTTGTTTCCGCGCGCAGCGCATGGCTGATTGTCGACATGGAAAAACGCCGTCCTTTAAGGCCGCAAACGCTGATGGAAAAAATGCCATTAAATGAAGGGCTGGACACTCTTTCTGACGGCGCCGCCGCTTTACAAGAGCGTAAAAACCTGCTGAAAATCTCGGACAGAAAAGCCCTTTACACCGATGTTGATTTTAACGGGCATGTTAACAATGTCCGCTACATCCAGTGGATAGAAGATTCTCTCGACAGGCAGCTGCTTGAAAACGCGGATAAAATGCGCCTTGACATTAATTACCTGAGCGAAGTCATGTACGGCGAAGAAGTCGAACTTTTGTCAGCGCCTATAGAAGACGCCTCCTGCGCCGCGTTTGAAGGCAGAAAAAAAGATAACGGACAGGCGGCATTCCGCGCCGAGCTTAAGATGTAATATATGTTCGCGTAACTCTTGCCATGAATAAAACATCATTCACAGCGGGCGTTTTATACGGAATAACCGCGTATATTTTATGGGGAATCCTGCCGCTTTACTGGAAACTTCTTTCCGCTTTAAATCCTTTTCATATTCTCGCCTTTCGAATTATTTTATCTCTTGTTCTAGTCGGCTGCGTTCTTATTATACAAAAAAACTTTAACTGGCTTAATTTTTTCAAAGACAGGAAGGACGGTTTTTTAATAATATCAGCGGCTATTATCATCTGTTTCAACTGGGGGCTTTATATATGGGCTGTAAATAACGGACACACAATTGAAGCAGCTATGGGATATTACATTAACCCGCTCATTTCCGTTGTCCTTGGTCTTTGCGTGTTCAGAGAAAAAATAAACCGCTTGCAGGCGGTCTCTTTCGCTTTTGCAGTGACAGGCGTTATTATTCAAATAATTTTTACAGGCTCTTTGCCGTGGATATCTTTAGGTCTTGCGCTGAGTTTTGGAATTTACGGCCTTATTAAAAAGACAATTAAGTTATCCGCTTTAGAATCTCTGGGAAGCGAAACATTAGCGGCGTCTCCAGTCAGTTTAGCGCTCTTTATCATCCCATTCACAGCGGACGGAAAATTTTTTAGCCTCGAAGGACTTTTATATCTGAAAGATATTCCTGCTTTAACAATTGCGGTTCTTTCTTTCTGCGGACTGATAACCGCGCTTCCCCTTTTTCTGTTCGCCAAATGCGTAAAAATTCTTCCTCTTTCCACAGTTGGCTTTATGCAGTTTCTCGCTCCGACATTAACTTTTTTAACCGGCGTTTTTATTTTTAAAGAAGCGTTTTCGTTTTACAGTTTGATAGTATTTGGTTTTATCTGGGCGGCTGTTGTTTTATATATGATTTCGCTTAGACGCATATAAAAAATCTTCACAATTTAAAACAGAAAATGATGTTAGTTCTTTATCATTGCGGTATTCATCAGCGGCTTTTTCCAATATATTATATTCTACAAAATCTACTATTTCATTATAATAACGAAGGGGAAGAGAGTATATTTCCTCTATTAATTAGATATTGTATGTAATTCAGGTATCCCCAATTCTAAAGCAAAATTGCGTCTAACGTTCCATGGAAACCAGAACCGCCCGATCAGGGCGGTATCCTGTCCGTAAAAACGGACAGGCGCGGTTATTGTTTTTTTTGCGCCGTATTTTGCTTTTTCAACAATTTATTCATATTGTTGAATCAAATTTCCTTTCTTGTCCCTGAAATTTCCGGATATTACAACAGCGATATCAATTATATTCCAAATAAAAAATCCGCCAAATGTTAACAGCATTATTACGCCTGTTGCGATTTTTCCAGTGAAGAACCGATGACCGCCCATAATACCAAGAAAAACAACAAGTAATGTACATGCTACCCATTTTTCAGAAATTTTTTTACCTGATTGAGGAGCATTTGCGTCTGCATAATTTACTGTTCCGCAAAAAGAACAAATTTTACCTTCGCCGGCAATTTCTTTACCGCATTTTTGACAAAACATATTATATCCTCCTAATTGTTTGTTAATATTAAATATAAGTAAAAAGTATAATTATGTCAAGAAAATATTAAAATGATTATATATAAATATATTATAATTTTTTAAAGTAAAAACGCGTCTAAAAAAAATATATTTCTGAAAAATATTCTGAATTTGAAATTGAATCTACCGGAATAATATTTTTTCCCAGCTCTTTTATATAAGCAGTATTAAATTCAAATGCCGGCTTCAGCCGTTTTAAAATATTATATAATAATTCAGTGCAATATAATTCTGAGGCATCATCCATATCAAATTTCCAGTCAAAAGGCACACCTGAATATTCCATTGCCATGCCGGATATTTTATTTCCGTCTAAATCCATTATTCTATAAACGCCAATTGCTCTGGCAGCTTTAAGAAAATCATCAATTGGCTCTTCTTTTACAAAGTCTTTGCCTGGTTTCGAAGTTCCTTCCGCGTGAATTACAGTTATCTGATTATTATTAATGCGTATGATTCCTGTATGTGAAAATCGTTTATCATTAACAGAGAAATCCTTAAATATTTCGGACCAAAGTCTGTCTCCAAGACGGCAAATTATATCCCCGTCATTCAGAATGTCATAAAATGAATTTTCTTTTATTAATACAGCGGGTTTGCCTCTGGGCATTATTATATAAATGAATATTGTTAAAATTAATACTATTAATATAATAATGCCTGTCAGCACAAAATATTTTCTATTATACGCCCTGATCATTTTTCAATGTTAACTTTCCATTTTCCGTCAATTTTTACAAGATTAAAATCGCTTGTTTCGCCGTTTTTATATGTAACTTTCACAACAGCGTTGTTTCCATTTATGATTTCTTCTGTTTTTTCTATACCCCCGTAAGCTGCTATTGCTCCTTTTGATTTTTCTCCCATCATTATCATTATTTGCGCTGCCTGAGGCGTCATCAATTCATTAATTGATTTTAAATCATCTTTTTCAATAGCGGTGTGGAGCTTTTTGACTGCACTTGACGGACTGCCTGCGCCGCCGCAGCTTATAACAGCAGTTCCTGTAATCAGCATTATACTGATTAATCCAATAAAAGAAAAATGTTTTTTCATTCAAGCCCTCCTTAGGCATTTAAAACGGATATTTATACGGAAGCTGTTCAATAACAGAAGTTATCGAACAACTCTATTATATTCTTTTTAAAATTTTTGTAAATGGTTCTTTCGGCGTTTATTAAATCTTCCGGAATATCCGGCTGCATTGCGCCTAACACACAATAACTCCGCGCTGCCCGAATCAAATACCAGCGCTCCAAAAAACCGCAGCCGGCGCCTTTACGCGGTATTTCCGCGCCGCATCAGGAGCAGTAGCCGCTGCGGCGGCAATGTCACATAACGCGCTGCCCTGAATATAAAAAAACCGCCGGCTCATACCGGCGGTTAAAATGATTTTTGCTTACTGCGTGTTAACTGCGGGTAAGTTCAATTATTTCTTCCGATTCTACATCAAAACTTCTTGCTACTGTAATGTCCTCGGAATAAGGTTTAAATTCACCATAAAATATTGTCCATGTTAAGCTCGAGGAACCTGATACAATCCTGGCTTTCGCATAAACGGTTGTTGGATTAACATCATGGTTCTTTAAATATTTTTCCATAGCGCTGCTGTAATAAAATTGATCTACCAATTTCCATGTATTTTGAGATATACCCACTCCGATAAAACCAACACTAACATCTTCTGGATCGCTTTCGTCTACGTAGTAGTATAGTCCATTTGACTCAGGCCAATTAATACTACCAGGATTATCCATTTCCGGCCAGCCTGTTACATAACCAACTGTATATCTTGAACTGAAAAAATTGTTGACTGCAGCCTGAGCTTGTGCTTTATTTGCTTTATATATTGGGTATGCAAAAACAACATCGTATGTATTTCCAGATGGATTAAACTCTACTATAGTTGCTTTAATGGATTCAGTTTGTGTATTCCCATGAAGTTTATAGATCGCTAAGAAATCAACATCCCACTGATTGACAGTTGCCGTTATGTCGGTAGACCATGTTATAGTCTCTTGATAATATTCGCTATATTCAGAATCTTCATCATAGTATTTCCATACACCGCGTAATGTATCAGGCAGCCCAGATATAGATTCTTGAGGGGTTGATGTATCCATATTATTAATTTCTTCTCTGGTTGCTGCGGTAATGCTTATATAATGTGGTGTCCATTCTTCTCCTGTTTTTACCAGCACTGTTGCGGTAGAATCTGTCGGTGAACCATTTTCAATAACACCGTTGATTGTATAACGTATAACCGATGATGCCGCCGAAGCTGAATAATTACCTGTAGTTACGTCATAAGTGCCTTTAAGCCTAAAGGTTATTTCTCCGTCATCAAGAAGCCCTTTAAGGTTTTTCTGTGTAGCTGCAGCTCTCCACGATGCGGATCCGCTTTCTTCCGTTAAAGTGAACAATACTTCATTACTATTGTGCCCTGTAAATTTCCCCTGAACGGAAAAACCTTGTGTCGTTGTCGTTGTCGATGATGGCCCTTCACCACAGGCTATCATCCCAAATCCGATTACCGCCGCAAGAGCTATAATCCCTATCAATTTCAATTTGTTTTTCATTTTTGAAAAACCTCCCTGGCGTTCTATTCGCCAATAATTTAGTTAAACCTATACGGGTTTACTTTCTAAGTTCTCTTTCGCGCAATCTTTACAAATCCCCTCCCGCTGTTTCTCAATATCAATACATTCGTCGCAGACCCGTCTGCCGCATTTTGGACACAGGCAGAATTGCAAATGCGCTTCCAGATTCGCCTGTTCAAAAGCTGTTCTGTGCTCCTGTTCCCAAATCAGCTTCTTTGCTACATCGTGATCTACCGCGGAAAAACCGCCCTGTTCAAACCGCAGCACGGGGCTTCTCCATTCTTTACCGCAAATGTCGCAAAAAAAACTAAAGGAAAATGTTTGAGTGTCTGAATGATCTGTTGACCTTTTTGTAAGAGGCGCGCTCATAAAAGCAGTGTAACGCGGATTAAAAATGTGTCATCCTGTAAAATTTACCAGAAACGGCTGTTTTAACCTGCCAAATAGTGCAGTTTTGCCTTTTTTAGACCTGTAAATATTAACAGTTTTTGTTTTAAAGTGAAAAATAACTTAACAGAAGTAAAAATTTATTATATTATTATTAGGATGAATAAACTGATAGAGCTTATGGGAAACTCAGGTTCCATGGTACGGTTAAAAAGTCTCTTTTTCATTTTCTCCGTAATGATGATTCCTGCCGGGCTCTTTGGACAGGCAAGCGTCACAGACGGAAATAATATATATCATTACACGACTTTATACGAAGCCTTAGAGGAAGCTGTAAATCTTAATTCCGGAGCGGATAGATCAATTCAAAATCCTGTTGAAATCGCGGTTCTTGCGGATATTACATTGAACGAGCCGCTTGTAATTCCTGACGGTGTTCATATCAGGCTTACCGCCGAAGGCGCCGCCAGAACAATAACGCGCGGCGTTAATTTAATTGAATTTCCATGTTTATGGATTAACGGCATAAACGCGAGCCTTAGCCTTGGAAGACCCGGCATGACGCACGAACTTATTATTGACGGGGGATGCCTTAACAGTACGCCGGTAGCCGCAGGCGCGCCCATTGCCGCTGTAAACGGACCCGACTCAAAGTTAATAATGTATGAAAATGTGATTTTACAAAACAACCGCAACAACGGCGAGGTTCTCCCGACAAGCTTCTATCAGAACGGCGCGGGTGTAATTGTCCGTACATTTTCAACAGATTTTTCAGGAGACGCTTCCGCTCATATGGCGGAATTTATAATGAAAGGCGGAATCATAAGGGGAAACACGCTTGATACTCAGAGTGTTATTTCAAGCGGCAGCGGAGTATGTGTTACAGGCTTCGGCGTCTTTACAATGGAAGGCGGAATTCTCTCTGGCAATGCCGCGAGAATTTCAGGCGGCGGCGTTTCAATAGGAAGCAGAGCTTCATTTTATAAAACAGGCGGAATCATTTACGGTTCTGACGCTCCCGAAGGTTTAAGAAATTTATCTCTTGAAGGAACTCATGCGCCCAGATCATACGGGCACGCGGTTATCGTGCATATTTTTGAACCCGCGTTTAAATACAGAAACGACACTGTAAAAGAAAACGATAATCTTGGCTATACGGGCGCTGCAAGCGGAAACGGTATTTTCAATGACGGCGATAAGTGGGATGATCCTGATAAAGCGGCGCGGCGCAGATTAATTATAATTATCCTGTCAGTCCTTGCGTTCGGCATTACAGCTTTTTTTGTTATCAGACACATTATCAAAAAGGAAAAACTAAAAATAGCTGAAATGGCGGAAACCGCCGCGGAAGCGGATATTGACAGCTTAGACTTATCCCAAAGAGAAAAGGAAATATGCAAATTACTTTTAACAGAACTTTCCATGAAGCAAATCGCGTTTAAATTGGGAATTACCTATTCAGGAACCGCTTTCCATTCTCAAAATCTGTACCGTAAACTTAACATCAAAAGCCGCACCGAACTTTTTGTAAAATTCGGAAGAAAGACAATATCAAGCGAAAATGATTAGCTGTAATAGACTTTATGTTAAGGTATAGCGGGTGATTTAGCAAAATATTAAAATTAAAATTTGGAAATAAAATCAAGCAGCCTTTGTTTATCTAAAATTGACAATTGCCCTATAGGATTCTTATTATTGATTATAGATAACGGTAATTTTATAATAGTTCCGGTATCAATATATGACTGTTTATCAAGACCTGCTTGTGTCCAGTCTCTGATTAAAAAATATTTTGCTCGTATAGCTTCGTTTTTGTTCTCATATTGTGTTGTAACCGGATATACTAAAACATTATCATCATTTAAAGAAAGTACCAGTACCGGCCTGTTTTTACTGCCGGTTTCCCATGAAATTTTGGTTATGAATAATTCAAAACGGCTCATCAGCCATTTACCGCCCAATCATATACAGCCGGATGCGAATTTTTATCTATAAGAATATTTCCGTCTTTATCCGCTGACAATTCGATTATTTGTGAAGTTTTTTTTATGGCCGCTGAAATAATCTGTTCATCAAGTGATGGAGTTACTACCGGCTGGAAAGGTAAACGGCGTTCCGCTATAATTTGCCGGTAAAACATTTCTATCGCTGTTGTTTGATCCAGCCCCATTCGTTCTAAAAAAATTGTTGCAAGTTCTTTTATATCAGCGTCGATTTTAACATTTACCTTTGCTTTTGCATTAGTCATAACAATCACCTCATTAAAACTATAATGCAATGAAACGCTGTCATCAACAGGTAAATCTATTGAATCGTTATCTCGCTTGCGGCGCTTCCGTTTCTTGCGTAAATCCGTTTTGGATTATACGGATCTACAAAACGTTCTCCTCTGTTGAAAAATACATATTGATATGTGCCCGGAGGCAGCGGAATGGTGATGCTGTAAACGCCGGAAGGGCCTTCTCTCAGTTCGTACATGAAAGGATCCCAGCTGTTAAAATTTCCGGCTACTGTAACAATCTCGCCGGGCGGGCCTTCGAATGTAAAGTTTAATCCCTGCGGAAGACCGTTTAAAGGATTCGGCCTTGTTTGTCTTTGTGGCAGGTTTAAGATCGACATAGATAAACCGGATGCAGGGTCTCTCCTTGTTATCGGATTTAAAGGATCGACAGTCCAAAGACCGTTTATTATCAACCTGTATTCCAGCTCTCTTAAATTCTGCGGAACCTGATAAACATGAAACTGAATGCCCGAATCCTTGTAAGGACTTGGCTCTTTCTCGCCCGGCAGAAGAATCGGATTCATGCTGTCCTGAGAAATTAATAACTGCCTGAACCAGTATATGTTTTCAAAGTTTTCATGAGCGAATGAAACGCCGATTCTGCGAAGACTGGAATTGGCTGTAAAGACCGCGAAATCATCATGAACAAAAGGCGCCTGGGGCGTTGTTATGGATATAAGGCGGTTTACCAGTTCATATGTTTCCCAGCTTTCTGACCATGAAAAAGAGGCGATTGCCATGAATATTACAAAGAAATTTATCGTTTTCATACATTCTTTACAATTATCGGTCGATATATAATTATCTTAATATGATAACCTTAATCGGGCTTAACCATACATAAAACGGAGTTTTATGCCTTCACTTAACGAGCTTAACCAGTTTAAGTCCTCTTTTCATAATATTTCAAATGAGAAAAAAGATCTTGAATCTTTGAATCTGACGTTTGACGATCTTCAGCTCCCTGCGAAAGAAGCGCCTCCTTTTAATTATTCAAGGGATATGCCGTATTCCAATGTTGTATTTGACGCTCCCGATATTACCCCCGATTCTGATGCCGCTGACTTAAGCGCGGTTATTCCTGATCTTCCCGATACTCCCGCAGACGCTCCTTCCGGCCTTTCCGCTTTTGATGATTTATTAAAAGACTTATCTCCGGGCGGCGCAGAGCCGGAAGAAGATTTATCTTTTGCAGATACCGTTGATTCCGCTTTACCAGATGAAGATATCTCTTCCGCTGAGGAAGATTTATTACCGGATTTTCCGGATGAAGAAGTCCCCGAGGAATCTCAACCCGTTGATTTTCAGGCAGATGATTCACAACTTGCTGATTTTCAAACAGATGATTTAACAAGCGATGAATTGCCGGATTTTGATATTGAAGATTTATCCGGGGGCCAGGCGCCGCAATGGTCTGACGATGAAATTCCGCAGGATGATTTTTCAAGCGCCGGTTTGCCCGATTTTGATATTGACGGCGCGGATGGCGCCGGATTACCGCAGGATGATTTCTCAGGCGCTGAATTGCCGGATTTTGATATCGGCGAAGATTCGGAGATACCGCAGGAACCTTTAAGACTGGATGATTTGCCGGATTTTGGAGAAAGCATTGATCTTGGCGGTGAAAGCCCGCCTTTAAGCGCTCTGCCTGATGAACCGTTTCCCGATATCGGGGACTCATTACCCGATTTTGATTTAGTTGACGGCAGTATCGATCTTGGCGGTGAATCTCCCGCTTTGAATCAGACAGGCGATGATGTTTCCGCGGACGACTCCCTCCCGGATTTTGGTTCAGGATTAGACAGTCAACTCTCAGACTTTCAGCCTGAAGACTTTCAATCAGAAGATTTTCCATCAGATGACTTTGCGTCCGCGGACTTTCCAACAGAAGACTTTGCGTCCGGTGATTTTCCGTCTGATGATTTTCAGCCGGCTGCTTCAGAAGACAGCTCTTCGCCTGATTCCAGTATTCCCGGTTTCGATGATTCAATGTTTGATCTTTCGCAGGACACAGGCGGCACTCCTCTTGACGCTGATTTTGATTTAGGCGGAGACGGTATTGATTTTACTCCGGCTGGAGATCAAGGCCTTGGAGATTTTGGCTCCGATTTTGCGTCAGACTCAATTGATTTAGGCGCAGGTGAAGCTCCGGCGGAAGAGCAGCACGCGGATGTTTTCGGAAGCGATGACTTTTCGCTTGCCGGGCTTGACGACATTTTAAGCAAATCCAAAGTCGGTCCAGTGCCGGAAACCGCGCCCAAGAAAAAAGGATTGTTCGGCAAAAAGAAAGAAAAAGCAGAGCAGGAACCGGAAGCTGATGACGATGTCGAGGAAATCTCATTAAAGCAGGATGATGTTGATAAATTATTACAAACGCTGTCTCTTTATCCGCTTAACTTAAGAATTATCTGCGAGGAATTAATCGCCGAACAGGTAATCTTACCTCAGCAGCTGTCAAAGCTAATCCGCCTGCTTGTAAGCGGCGCTCATGTAAAAGAAACCGCGCTTCATGTTGAATCAATTACCGGCAAACCTGTTGTCATCCCCAAAAGTTTCGAAAAAATGACAGGCGCGGCTTTTGAAGCCGAGCAGTCAAGTTTTGGTTATATCTTTGTTCATAATTTTCTTCCTGTTCTGCGGCTATTCGCTTTTATCGCGGCAGTGGCAGGTTCTGTTTTATACCTTGGATACAATTTTATATACATACCCATGAAAGCGGAATCAATTTACCAGCGCGGTTATGAGAGAATTCCCGCGGGTGAATATCAACGGGCAAACGAACTGTTCCAGCAGGCATTTGCTTTAAACCGCAAGAAAAAATGGTTTTATTCATATGCTGAAGCTTTCAGAGATCAGCGCCGCTATTCACTGGCGGAAGGAAAATACGACGAACTTTTAAGATATTATCCCCGCGATAAAAAGGGCGTTCTGGATTATGCCGGATTAAATACTTATTACCTTATGAATTATGAAAAAGCAAATAGGCTTCTTCAGCGGGAGCTTCTTGATTATGCGCCTAACGATTACGACGGCCTTCTCGCGGCGGGAGATAATTTCCTTTCGTGGGCTGATTCCGATCCTTCAAGATTTTACGACAAATATGAAGACGCGCGTTTTTCGTACGCAAGGCTGATTGAACTTAACGGAATGCTGGCTCCGGTGCTTGAGAGGATGATGAAGTACTTCATCCGCACTGACAACTTAAAAGAAACGCTTCAGCTTAGGGCATGGTTCGAAAATAACCCAAAAAATAAACTGACTCCCGTATCCCTCGCTGAATTAGGCGGCTATCTTTTGGACAAGCAGCTTGAAAAACCAACGGGCGTACCAGATGCGTATATCGAAAGCATAGCAAGCGTAAGGGCTATGCTTTTACAGGCTGTTATGGAAGAGCCGACTCTGCCTGAGCCGCATTATCATCTTGCGCGTTATTATAAAAACCTTAACAATACCCATGAAGAGCGAAAAACACTGGAGAACGCTATCCGCGCGTTTAATCTCGCAAAAACAGAATCTGTGCGCCGCCGCCAGTACCGCGTCGATACTCATTACCGTTACGCGAATCTCCTGATTAACGAGAAAGAATTCTTCCCCGCCGAGGAACAGGTTATAAGAGGCATTGAACTTTATGAAGATTTTGTAAACAGAAATTTAATCGCTCCTTCTCCTCAGCTTGGACAGCTTTACGCGCTTTCAGGCGATTTTGAATTATTTGTAAAAACCGGCAACATGGAAGCCGCTCTGGCTAATTACCGCGCCGCGGAAAGATACGGTTACTCGCCGCCTGAAATCCAATACAGAATGGGATCGGCTTATTATCAGCAGGAAGACTGGAGAAACGCTCTGGAATATCTATTCAAGGCTTCCTCAGAGCTGCCTTTAAACAGACGCATACTTTTCGCGCTTGGGAACGCGGCGTATCAGCGCGGCGACTATTTCGCTTCTCAGGGCTATTACAACCGCCTGCTTGATGTTCTTGAAAATCAGCGGATACGGCTGCCTGTATTATTGCCTAACGATTCCGCTCAGTTTCTGGAAACAGGGGAACGCCTTATGATGGCGCGAAATAATCTCGGTGTCGTTTATGAAGCCCTTGCCGATCAAACCGGCAATCGCCAATATCGGTCTGACGCTTTGGTAATGTACGCCGAATCCGCCCGTTCTTGGGACGCGATAACCCGTAATCCTGAATATATGACGCGTATGCGGCTTGCCGACAGTCCCGGCGCTCCGAGCATCAATCTGGGTTATCTTAACGCCAACAACGCTTTGCGTCCGAACAGTACATACAATCCGCAAATATTTCCCCGAATTGATAAAGATGTCCTTGAACCGTCAAAATGGGAAGAACTCACCAGATATTAATAATCAAAATTTATTTGACGATTCAGGTTCAGTGTGTTAGAATGCAGGTAACCAGTTTGGTAGACCTAAAATCATTTCTTTTTGGATTAAGCTATGCAGTATTTTGATACTCATGCCCATTTGGGGCTTATTGTTGATGACCCAATTGAACAGCTCATTGTTATACAGGAAGCCCGTCAGGTATGTGTAAACAGAATTGTCTCGATTTGCAACAGTCTTCATGACTTCGCTCAGGTTTATGAAAATCTGAAATCAGCGTCCAATGTCTACCATTCTGTAGGAGTAAGCCCTTCCGAAGTGCAGAATCCCGGCAAAGGCTGGCTTCAATTAATAGAACAAAGCGTTCAGTATCCGCGCGTTGTTGCAATCGGTGAAATTGGTTTGGATTATTACCGTAAATTCGGAGATAAAAAATCCCAAATAGAGCTTTTTATTACTCAGCTTGATCTTGCGACAAAATTAAATTTACCGGTTATCATTCATAACCGTGACGCAGGGCATGATGTTCTGGATATCCTGCGCGACCGTCTGCCTCCCAAAGGCGGAGTGCTTCATTGTTACTCAGAAGACGGCGCGTACGCGCAAAAGGCTCTTGACTTAAATCTGTTTTTCTCTTTTGCGGGCAACCTTACCTATAAAAACGCGAAGAACCTGCACGAAACTATTTCGGTTCTTCCTGTCGACCGTATCCTCATTGAATCAGAAAGCCCCTTCATGGTTCCCGCTGATTACCGCGGTAAAAGAAACATGCCCAAGTATCTGCCGATTACCGCCCGTTACATGGCAAATATGATCGATATGGAAGAAGACGCTCTTGCCGCCCAACTCTGGGAAAACTCGTGCAAATTCTTCGGCCTGCCTAATGAATAGATTCCTTTGAGTTTATACCATCCTGTAAAAATCGGCTCGCTTGAGCTTTCCGGCAATCTTTTCCTCGCTCCTGTGGCGGGTTATACAGATAACGCTTTTCGTTCCATTTGCTCACAAGAAGGCGCGTGCTTTTCATTCACAGAACTTGTTTCCGCCGAAGCGTTGTACCGGAATTTTGAAAGATACGGGCTTTCTGTTCCACAAACAGATTCTCTGTCCCCTTCATCTTCGCCTCTTTATGATAACAAAAATAAAGCCAATCAAGCCGCCATTAATTTAATCAGGCGCGGCGAAAAAGAGAAGCGTTACGCGATACAATTGTTCGGGGCGCAGAGCGAATCGATCTACAAGGCGGCTTCCTTTCTTGCGCCGCTAAAGCCTGACGCTATTGATATTAACTGCGGCTGCCCTGTGCCGAAGGTTGTAAAAAACGGCGCAGGGTCTGCAATGATGAAGGATCCTTACAGTATCGGAAAGGCAGTGGAAGCCGCTGTCCGGGCTTCGCGCGAAAGTCTTGGCGGAGTTCCTGTTACTGTTAAAATTCGTTCAGGATGGGACTCCTCTTCCATAAATTACGCGCAGTGCGCGCAGACTGCGGTTGAAGCGGGAGCCGCGATGGTTTCTTTGCATCCCCGTACAAGGGCGCAAAATTACGGAGGCAGAAGCGACTGGACGCATATCGCCGATTTGGTTTCCCGCGTAAAAGTCCCTGTTACAGGATCGGGCGATTTATACACTCCGGAAGACGCGCAGAAAATGCTTAGTGAAACAGGCTGCGCCGCCGTCATGTTCGCGCGCGGCGCAATGGGAAACCCGTTTATTTTTTCAGCCGCGCGTTCCCTGCTTGAAACAGGCAAATGGGAGCCTGCTCCTTTATCCGCGCGGATTGCCGCTGTTATGCGTCATCTTGAAATGCTTTCAGCGTGCATAGGAGAGCGCACCGCCTGCCTTGAAATGCGCAAGCAGTTCTGCGCTTACACAAAAGGCGTTCCCGGCGGAGCGGCATTACGGGAGAAAGCTGTCCGCGCCGAAACAATTGAGGAGTACCGGAGTATTATAACAGGTTGATCTCTTTTTAATCTAACTTTATTCTAATATAATGAGTATATTAAGGAAACCTTTTCGATATAATAATTTTCATGCCGTTTATTGGCTTATTGGAATTAATTTAATTATTTTCGCGGCGGCGCAATTCCTGGGAGACAGAGTAAATTACTTCCTGACAGTATATTTGTCAATGATACCGGTTATTGTTATCGAATATAAATGGGTCTGGACTTTCATAACCTATATGTTTATGCACGGATCTTTTACGCATGTTTTTTTTAACATGCTCGGACTTTTTATTTTTGGAATTCATGTTGAAAAGCAAATGGGCAGTAAAGAATTCCTTCTTTATTATTTTGTTACAGGAACGCTTGCCGGGATTTTTTCTTTTTTTGTTTATTATTATACCGGTAATCCTGTGATTGCTTTAATGGGCGCCTCAGGAGCGCTCTTCGCCGTGCTTCTTGCTTACGCGATTTTATTTCCCGGTTCGATTGTTTATATCTGGGGAATCCTTCCGCTGCGCGCGCCTGTCATGGTGCTGGGTTATACTGCTTTGGAACTGATTTTTTCCATCACAGCGCGTAATTCAGGAGTTGCCCATCTTACCCACCTTGCGGGTTTCGCGTTTGGCTGGCTTTATTTTATAACGCGTTTCGGTATAAGTCCCCTGCGCAGACTTACAGGTAAAAGGTGAGAGGATATTACGATGATAAAAGTCGGCATACTATTCGGAGGTAAATCCGCCGAGCATGAAATTTCTCTGTTATCTGCAAAAAATGTTTACGACGCGATAGACAGGACAAAGTTTGAACCTGTTCTTATCGGCATCGATAAAACCGGACGCTGGCTTTTAAATGACGCTAAAAAATTCTTATTAAACTCCGATGACGCGTCGCGCATTAAACTTAACCCGGACGGGAAAACAATCGCTCTTCGTCCCGATTCAGGCGGCATGATTTCCGCGGAAAATATGGGCAATATCAATATTGATGTTGTCTTTCCTATTTTGCACGGGCCGTTCGGAGAAGACGGGACAATACAGGGACTTTTAAAGTTAGCTGACATTCCATTTGTAGGGCCGGGAGTTCTTGGCTCAGCAGCCGGAATGGATAAAGATGTGATGAAGCGTCTTCTTCGCGACGCGGGAATACCAATCGGAAAATTTCTTACAGTTAAAAGCCATGAGAAAATGCCGTCCTTTGCTGAAATACAGGCAGCGCTTGTTCATAGCGGTAAAAACAGCGGAGTTCCTTTTTTTATCAAGCCCGCGAATATGGGATCTTCTGTAGGGATTAGCAAAGTTTACAATGACGCGGAATTATCTACCGCGCTTAAAGAAGCTTTTTTATATGATACAAAAGTCATTATAGAAGAATATATTCCGGGGCGTGAGATCGAGTGCGCTGTACTTGGAAACGAAGAGCCTCTTGCCTCGTTACCCGGAGAGATTATCCCATCTCATGAATTTTATTCATACGGCGCAAAGTACCTTGATGAAAAAGGCGCCGCGCTTATTATACCCGCAAAGCTTGATCGCGAAATAATAAAACGCATTCAGGAACTCGCGGTAAAAGTTTTTAAAACACTTTGCTGCGAAGGGCTTTCGCGCGTTGATTTTTTCCTGAAGGAAAACTCAGGTACACAAGGCGATATTATTGTAAATGAAATTAACACAATGCCCGGTTTTACAAGAATCAGCATGTATCCAAAAATGTGGGAAGCAAGCGGCGTTTCCTACACTGATCTTATTACACGGTTAATTGAATTGGCGGTACAGCGTTTTGAAAAAGAAAGCAAATTGAAAACGAGCGTTATTTAAACAGGCACAATTATTTTTAATAATTCATCTTCTGTAAGAAATCCTTCCGCTCCGCCGTTTGCGCCTATTTTATATGACGCGAAAACAATCGCTTTTTCTATAGAAAAATAGGGGTCTTTAGTTTTATTATAAAAATAGATAAATGAGGAAAAAAGAGCGTCTCCGGCTCCTATTGTGTTTACGACTTCTCTTACTTTTACTGCGGGAAAATATTTAATTTCATTATCATCTCTGACATAAATTATCAGGCCGTTTTCTCCCATGCTTATTACTATTATTTTGTTATTATATGTTTTTATTATTTCCTGCAAAAAGCCGCGTTCATTTCCTTTTATTCTTTCATTGCTTAAAAACAGGATATCTGAAAAAGCTATAAAATCCCTGTTGTATTCATCGTTTATATCATTTATTACATGAACATCGCTTGCTGTTATTTTCCCTTGATTCTTAACTGTTTTTATCAATTCCCTTGAAAAATTGATATTGCACATTACTGCAATATCAATATCATTGATTATCTCATTGATTTTATCAGCGGGGTATACGGTTTCCTGTATGTTTTTTAAATCTAATATTATTTTTCTTATTTTTTCATTAAATAATATTATTGATTGTGAAGTTTTATTAATCAGCGGCAGCACATAAGAATCATCTGCGCCCATGCTGTTTAATTCTGCTTTAATAATGTTTTTGTATATATCATTGCCGATTATAGATAAAAAAACAGGAGCTGCTCCTAATGTTTTTAATGCTTTTGTGATATTGTATCCAACGCCGGAAACAGCGCTGTTTACTCCGAAAAAATTATATTCAACAGGAGCGTATTCAACGGGAAAATGATCAACTTTAACATTTGTTTCAACTGTTATAAGACCAGAAACAAGTATTTTTCTCACTAGCGCCTCACCGTTATATAATAATACTTTAAATATATAACGAATAATTTTCAAGGCATGCAGAGTTACTATAATCCGTAAAGCTGTGTGTATTTCTCTTCAATGTATTTAAGGAACGGATCAACCGATAATTCTTCGCCTGTCACTTTTTTTAAAAGTTCGCCGGGAGAAAGACGCCTTCCCCATTTATGAATATTATCACGAAGCCATTCATGAACTGGAGAAAAATTTCCTTTTGTTATCAGATCTTCATAATCTGGAATATCCGCTTTAAATTTTCCGAAAAACTGGAGTCCGTAAAGATTTCCAAGAGCGTAGCTTGGGAAATATCCAAAAGAGCCGTGCGACCAGTGCACATCCTGAAGAACGCCTTCTGTGTCAGTTTCCGGCGCAAGACCGAGATATTCCTTCATCTTTGTCCGCCATAAAGACGGAAGATCGCTTGCTTTAACCGCGCCTGAAAAAAGCCCCTGCTCAAGCTCAAAGCGTAAAATAATGTGCAGACTGTAACTTACTTCGTCGGCTTCAACGCGTATCAGCGAAGGCTTGGTTAGGTTTACCGCTTTGTAAAAATCACCTGCTTTTACAGAATCGAACCGTCCCGGAACGCATTTTTGTAAAACCGGAAATAATCCTTCCCAGAAAGGAAGGCTTCTGCCAATTACATTTTCCCACAGGCGCGACTGTGATTCATGCACTCCCATTGACGCTCCGTCCGCAAGACATGTTACGCGCAATTCTTCAGGAATATCAAGTTCGTAAAAAGCGTGGCCGCATTCATGAATCGTGGAAAATACTGATGAAAGAAAATTATCCGGCAAATAACGTGTTGTAATACGGACATCATCGGAGCCTAAGGTTGTAGTGAACGGATGTGCGCTGATATCAAGCCGGCCTCTTTGAGTATTAAACCCCAGATATTTCATGAGTTCCAGATTAAATTTCGCCTGCGTCTGTTCGTCAAACTCGCCGTTTAAAAAAGAGCAATCCGGTTCCGGTTTTGAAGCTATTTTTTTAAGCAGCGCCGAAAGCCTCTCTCTTAACGGAGTAAAAACTGAAGCTATTTCTGATACTCCCATGTTAGGTTCATATATATCCAAAAGGCCGTCATACACTTTGCCTTCAAAACCCCAGTATAAGGAACGCTTTCTTTCGAAATCAATCATGTTTTCAAGATGAGGCAGGAAAGCGTTAAAATTATTATTAGTTTTTGCTTCTACCCAAGCTGCCTGAGAGAGTCCTTGCGCTTTAGCGGCTGCGGCTACAAAATCCAGCGGCAGCTTTTTATCTCTGTCGTAGTCCATACGAGTTCTGCGCAGAAAATCCCTTTCCAAATCAGAAAGTTTCTCATCGCCGCGGGGATTGTCCGTTACCGAACCCAGTTCCTCCAAAAGCTGTCCCGTTTCAGGGGAAGTAAAACGCTCATGGCAGATGCTTTCTAAAAGCGCAAGCTGTTCTGATCGTTCTTCCACACCCTGCGCGGGAAGATAGGTTTCCAGATCCCAGTGCATAAGAGATGCTGCGCGTTCAAGCAAACAACATTCCCTGTCTATAGCATGAAGTTTTTCAAGCGATGAATTTTTATCCATATTTTTCCTCCTTAAGGTTCCAATCCGGGTACATTCCATTCAGGCGGAATTTTCACAGGCATCCCTTTTGAATTTACAAATACCCATGTTACCTTCGCGTCAATTATTAAATCTTCTCCGCGCCAGATCTGCTGAGAGATTGTGCCGCTTACAGCGCCTTTTTTTACCGGCTTTGATTTTATAACTAATTCATCATCTGTAAAAGCCGGCTTCTTGTAATCTATTTCTATGCGTGAAATATAAGTCCCATAACCGCCTGCGAACGCTTTTTCATAATCAAATTTTACATCCTTTAAAAATTCATAACGCGCGTATTCCAGATAATTCAGGTAATTGGCGTTATTGACATGATTGTAACTGTCACATTCGTAGGTTCTCACTTTCAGCGTACATTGAGTTTCCATTTTTTTCTCCTGTATTGCAGATTACCGCTTGTAGCTACTTTGGATGTACAGGCGGGGCAGCGAACCGCTTCCGGGTGCAGAGTGGTTTTACAAAAGGGGCAAACCGGAGCCGGAGTTTCCGGTTCTTTCTTTTTTTCTCCTAACGACATGAGCCTGTTCATGATACGAACCAGCATGAACACAACAAAAGCCATAATAGTAAAATTAATTACCGATGTTATAAAAGAGCCGTAACGCAGAGTAATTCCAAACAAGCTTAATTCAAGGTAATCGAAATTTTGCCCCGCGAACAATCCGATTACCGGAGACAATATATCATCTGTAAGTGACTTAACAACACCCTGAAAAGATGAGCCTATTATCAGGCCTACAGCCAGGCTCATTACATTTCCGCGAAGAGCAAATTCTTTAAACTCATTCAAAAACTTTTTCAACATAATATCCTTCCTGTTTCTCCGTTTTTTATTATAAAAATAATTTGTATAATCGTCAATTTAATGAAAAATATTGTATAATAAAATATGTTTAATTTTTGTCCCTCCTGCGCTTCAAAGAACATCACATTTAATGAAGGAAAAGTTTTTCTCTGCCCTGAATGCGGTTTTGTTTTTTACCAAAATATCGCCGCGGCGACCGGCTGCCTTATTACCGTGCCTGAACAGGACGGAAAATTACCGGATAAACTTTTATTCCTTGTCCGGGGTAATGAACCCTGTACCGGTAAGCTGGATTTACCCGGAGGCTTTGTTGACATAGGCGAAGGCGTTATTGAGGGTCTGATCCGCGAACTTCGGGAAGAAATTGACTGGACTCCGCCAGTTCCCGAAGGCTCGTTATTATCCGGTGTTTTCAAATTATTCGCTTCCTTTTCCAATGTTTACGAGTACAAAGGCATAAAATACAATACATGCGATATGTATTTTCATGTCCGCGCTCCGGGATTAACTCCTAATGATCTGAGTCCTGATGAATCCGAAGTAGCCGGCATCCTTTTTCTGCGGCCGGATGAAATAGATTTTTCCGCCTTCGCATTTCCTTCCACCGTAAAAGCGGTAAAAAAATATCTGAATATATCATAAAATAATTAGTTATTTTTTGTATACATTTCAGATTACTTGACTATTTTGCAATTTCTTTGCATCTTGATCATATGTTAAAAGGAAGTCCATCTGTTAATTTTTCTATGCCCAGCGAATACCGCAGGGCTACCGAGCGCCTTTTCCCGAAAGATGGGTTTTCAAAAGGCCAGAAACCGGATTTAAAAGCTGTAAGCGAATTTGCCAAATCGCTTGGGATCGGCATTGAGTATCAGCGTCTGCTTTCGCTCGACCAAAACAGCGGCGAATTGCAAAAATTTCTTATCAACTTTCAGAATAATATCGACTTGCTTATCCGTAAGACATGGGTAGAAAAATCCGATGAGATGCGAAAAGACGCGCTGCAGGATGATATTCCTATGTTTATGGGAACAATTGAGCAGGCTGATTACTTTAAGGCAATTGATAATTTCAGCAAGATACTTGATGAGCTTGCGTATTTATTTTTCGGCATTCAATGCGAAAAAAATGATTTTACCGAATATACATTCCGCATTGACGCGCAGATGGGGCTTTTTTGGTGGTACGGCGGCAAGCTTGAATTAATAAAAAAATTAAATGAAAGAAATATGGACAGCAGCGATAAAATATTATGGGCTGTTCTGCTTCTTGGACTTTGTTACTTGACGAATTTCTAAAGGATAGAAAATGAACAATACAGAAACATCCGCGCGCTGCTCTGATTTTATCAGTGAATTTATAAAAGAAGATCTTGACTCCAGGCGGTTCAGTTATGTGCATACGCGCTTTCCGCCGGAGCCTAACGGCTGGCTGCACATCGGCCACTGCAAAGCGTTTATGATCGACTTTAACATGGCGGAAAAGTTCGGCGGAAAATGCAATCTGCGTTTTGACGATACCAATCCTGAAAAAGAAGACATCTCTTATGTCGAAGCGATAAAACGCGATATTAAATGGATGGGCTTCGATTGGGAAGACCGCGAGTTTTACGCTTCGGATTATTATGATTACCTTTATGACCTCGCAGTGAAAATAATAAAAAACGGGAAAGCGTATGTTGATGATCTCAGCGACGCCGAAATAAGGGAATACCGCGGGACAGCGGAAGAGAAGACAGCTGCCGAAGGCAGGATTACGCCTCCGGGGAAGAACAGCCCTTACAGAGAAAGATCTGTCGAAGAAAACCTTGATCTTTTCGCAAGAATGCGCGCGGGGGAATATCCTGACGGCGCGAAAACGCTGCGCGCGAAAATCGATATGACTCATCCGAATCTGATTATGCGCGATCCTGTAATGTACAGAATCAGACGGGAGCATCATTACCGTACAGGGGACGCGTGGTGCATTTATCCCATGTATGATTTTCAGCATCCGTTATCCGACGCCAAAGAGGGAATAACTCATTCTCTGTGCTCTCTTGAATACGAAATACACCGCCCGCTTTACGAATGGTTTATCCGCGAAGCTGAAGTTTTCCCTTCCCGCCAGATTGAATTCGCGCGTCTTAATTTAACATACACCGTTATGAGCAAACGCTGGCTTTTAAAACTTGTGCAGGACAAACATGTATCAGGATGGGACGATCCGCGTATGCCGACAATCGCGGGGCTTCGCCGCAGGGGTTATACGCCGCAGGCAATACGCAGTTTTATATCGCAGGCCGGAATCGCGAAAACAGACAGCATGGCTGACATCGCCTTCCTTGAATACTGTCTTCGCGAGGATTTGAACAAACGCGCGTTACGTGTAATGGCTGTTTTGCGCCCGCTTAAACTTATCATTGAAAACTGGGAAGAAGGAAAGACTGAAGAGCTGGAAGCTGTCAACAACCCCGAAGATGAATCCGCGGGAAAGCGGCTTGTTCCTTTTTCGCGCGAACTTTTTATTGAGCGCGATGATTTTGAAGTGATTCCTCCTCCCAAATATTTCAGGCTGTTTCCCGGAAACTCCGTGCGCCTGCGTTACGCGTACATTATTACCTGCACCGGCTTTGACAAGGACGCGGACGGTAATATTACCGCTGTGCGCTGCGCATACGATCCGCAGACAAAGGGCGGAAACGCGCCTGATAACCGCAAGGTAAAAGGCACAATTCACTGGGTGTCCGCTTCTCACTCAGCGCCGATAGAAGCGCGTCTTTATGATTACTTTTTCAAAACAGAGCGCCCGATGGAAATTACTCCCCGCGCGGACGGCTCTGCGGGAGAGTTTACAGATAACATTAACCCAAATTCGCTGGAAGTAATCTCCGGCGCGTACAGTGAAAGCGCAGCTGCAAGCGCCGCGCCGGGTGATATTTATCAGTTTGAGCGCCTTGGTTATTTCGCGCGCGATCCTGATACGGGCGAAAACGGAAAACCTGTATTTAACAGAACAGCCGGGCTCAGGGACACATGGGGAAAGATAGCGAAGAATAATTAAAAAGAAGCAGACGTAATTTCTTCTATCGTTTTTTTAAATTCTTTTTTTTCATTATCTGAAAGCGTTTCAACGGAGTAAAGTGCTTTTTCAAAAAGCTCTCCGCAGTTTATAATTTTTAAGTTCTGCCGCTTTATATTTATATCGTTATCAGGAGATGAAACTTTAACAGGCGAAGCGCTGGAGAGCGTAACGCAGTATTCCATAGGAGCGTAAGAAGGTTTCCATGTTACATCCCGCGCGTTCGCTCCCCAGATAATAAGACGGGCGAAAAGAGCTGCGCTTTTTTGCACATCACGTTTTTTTTCCGCTGAATACGCGTTTAAAATATTTCTCGCGGCGCGGTTTATATCTTCCTCATTGTATTTATCAAGTTTCATATCCCTGTTTTTTTTCAGGCAGGTAAAAAATGATGTTATCGCATTTATTACGCTTTCGTACCATTCTTTAATTATCAGGATTAATCTGCGAAAGAATGGTAAATTTTTTACACCGGCCCTGTTAAGCAGGGGCGAAATCATAAATTTTATAAACAGCGCCGAAATTAGAATAATCAGACCGAATTTTATAATAATTGAGCCGTATTTTAATATTAAGTCCCAAATCGGCGAGGAAACAGGTTCATCGCCAACCTGAGGAATTCCCTGCGGAATGCCTTCGCTTACAAAAGGATCATAATTTTGCGGCTGTTCCGCCTGCGCCGTATTCCGTCTGAATAAAGAAAACAGCCACGCGAAAAAAGCGATAATTACCGAAACAGGAATTATACTGTTATCCGAGGAAAGAAAAACAGCAATAATAAAACAGAACAAAGACAGTATGATAATCGCTAATATTCGTTTTACCCGATCGTGTCCTGAAAGATTAATTCCTTCTCCGGCGTAATATTGTTCCCATTTAATAATCGCGAAAAGTCCGTGAATGCACACGCCGCCGATAAGAATTATTACAAGAAGAAAATACAGCGGCAGCGGTATGGATATTTTTAATACCGCGCAGGCAAGCGCGAGCGTTCCTATAACACCAAGCTGAAAAAAATAACCATGCTGCGCTTTATTAATATTTTCATCCGTGTATTGAAGCAAAGCGGAATCTTCAAATAACTTTACCTTAAGAAGCTGCCCTTCGTATTTCTCTGTTATTGCTTCAAATTGTTTGCGGGCGTTAAATAACTGTTTAAGAATAATAACATAAATCCATGTATAAAGAGCGCACAATGAAGCGGGAATATTTGTAAAATTAGGAATGAACCGCTCGGTAAATTTTCTTTCAAAGAAAAATACCGATGTTAATAAATAAATTAAAATAATAATTATTATTCCGCCGCGGATATTCGCGGGTTTATGGCTGGATTTAATATCTTTCATAAAGTCAAAATAAAATGAAGCCGCTATTGCGCTGAATGCGCCTCCTGTTATTAAAAGAACTGCGTGTAAATCCTCGGAGGCAAGCGTTTCAATTAAATATAAAAAAGCACAAAGAGTTGAAAGGGGCATGTAAACAGCGAGAACAGAATATACCGGGCTGTTTGAAAGCAGGTTGTTATCAGTGTTAGATGATTTCATAACCGCTTTCCTTTATCTGGTAACGGGGAGATCTGCCCGGAACAAACGGGAGCTGCGTTTTTTCATCAATAACAAGATACTCAGGAAAAAGATGGTGTTTTTTTAAAAGGTTAAGAGTGATATACGCTTCGTCTCCGAGATCAGGGCCTATGTACAGAAATCTTGTTCCGTAAGAAAGCTGCCTGCCGTAATTAATCATCGTCATCATACAGTTATGCGCATTTGCTTCCGCGGCTTTTAACCAGTTCAGCGCGGACAGACGTTCTAAAATTGGAATAAGAGTGAAAGCCGCAGGTGCAATTACATTAATGTCTTCTTCCTGACATGATTTATATATAATGATGCCGGGAGTCTGCCTCTCTCTTGAAGCCTTTAAACAGAGAGCCGCCGCCGCTTCAATTGCACGTTCAAGAACCGCTCTTCTGTTTCTTTTCGGATATTGCGAGATGTCAGCGTTTAAAAAGATCATAACAGGAAATGATGCCGCCGCGTCGTATTCGTTTACAAGAAGGCCGCAGGACTGCCTTCCTGCCGATATATGAGCGCTTGCCTTCCAGTTGATTCTGCGCCTTTCATCTCCGTGATAATACGGACGAAGCGATCTATAACGCGTAATATCTTCAAATAAAGGATTAGAACTGATAATATTTCCGAGCGGAGTGCCTTTTATATTTTTCAGATTGATTGAACGGACGGAAGGATAAACATAGAGTTTTGTCGTTTCTCCTGCCGTTAGGTGAAATGGAAACATTCCGAGAGGATCCGCGCCCCTGATAATAGCGGGGCCGATTGAGAAAACTCCCCTTTCAGCGCATAATCCTTCCCAGCTAAGACAAGTCCATGAATGTTTAAATAAAGTGCAGAAAGTTTTTGTCATTCTGATTACCGCAAGATCGCCCGGCATATCTGAGGCAGCCAGCATAAACGCGGGAAGTAATCCGTGATTTTCGATTTTTATTTCCGCCTTCACCCATTCGTGGCGGAAAACGCGAAGTTCACGATCCATGCGCGTTACTCTGATATTTCTGATCAGATATTCAGAGTATAACCTTGAGATTATAATGATGAAAATAAAAAACAGGCAGAAAAATTGCACTAAGGCGGCAGGCGTAAAAAGAAAAATGAGAATTAAAAAAAGTATTCCAAAGATTAATAAATTTTTCCCGGGTATTATTTTTTTTACCCAAAGAGAAACTCTCATCAGGCAGTCCGGTATTCCGGGATTGGCGTTGAATCGAGGATTGATTGAATGATTCTGTCCGCGGTGATTCCGCGGACAATCGCTTCGGACGCGAGTAAAAGTCTCTGGCGGAAAACGCTTTTTGCCGTTTCTTTTACATCTTCCGGAGTAACAAAGTCTCTGGCTTTTATTCCCGCCAATGCCTGAGCCGAGCGGTATAGCGCAAGGCTTCCTCGCGGAGAAATGCCCGCTCTTAACTGAGGATGATTCCGCGTTCCGTCAACAAGCGCGAGCAGGTAATCTTTCACTGTTTTTTCAACATGAATGCGGCTTACAGCCTCCTGAAGCGGCGCGATTTCTTCTGCTGACGCCGCGCTCTTTATATCCGTTACGGGATGAGTGATTCGCCGCTGGTTTTCCAGCATCCTCGATTCAGACTCCGCGTCAGGATACCCGATACCAAGTGAAATTAAAAAACGATCTTTCTGCGCTTCGGGCAGCGGAAATGTCCCCTCAAACTCAACCGGATTTTCCGTAGCCATTACAAAAAAAGGTTCAGGAAGGGCGATGCGGTTTCCGTCAACAGTTATTTGTGATTCAGCCATCGCTTCCAACAGCGCGGACTGGGTTCTGGGCGTCGCGCGGTTAATTTCATCAACTAAAATAAATTGATTTAAAATGGGACCGGGATTATAAATAAAACGCCCTTTCTTATCATCAAATTCCTCAGCCTGCCGCCAGACAGAAATTCCAAGGATATCAGCAGGCAGAAGATCCGGAGTGCATTGTATCCGCGCGAAGCTCAAATCAAGACTGGCAGCAAACGCGCGCGCAAGGATTGTTTTTCCTGTACCCGGCACATCTTCCAGCAGAACATGCCCGCGCGCGAGAAAAGCGGTTATTATCATATCAACTACCGGAGTTTTTCCAAGAAATACTTTTTCGATGTTCTTCCTGATACGCTGCGCGAATTCGGCGATTTCGCGGCTCTGTACTTGATGTGAATTATTCATGGTTTATTATACATTTTTAAAAGAATGTATTCCAGTTTCTTACGATGTTTTTATTACTGCTCTCCTATTCATATCAAAATTGATTATATGAAAAGTAAATAAGTTCTTTAATTATTTGATTAATAAACAGTAAAAACGCGCTATTTTCGCTTGAATTTTGCATTATCTCATTATATGCTTATAGAGGTGTATTATTTGCCTATAGATTTTTTTATTAATTGAGGTTTTTATGGGTATCTATGACAGGGATTGGTATAGAGATAGTCAGAAAATAAAATATGAGGAAAAAGCTGATTTTAATTACCGGGTTTTACCTGTTGTTAATAAAACTAATAAATTAAAAAAGAAAAAGAATACAGGCAAACTTTTTTATATTATTCCTGCAGCGCTTATGGCTGTTTTTATAGCAGCGGTTGTTTATAATATTATTTGCGTTCAGAATAAATTAAATGAAAAATATTTAAGAGAAAATGTTTTACCGATCTCTGTAGAAATTGTATCACGTTTAGGTCCCGGCCAGACACTTGATATAATCGGCAATATTTTCACAAATAATAGCGCAGACTCTTTCCTTGAAAATGAAAGAGTTCTAAAAGAGTTTAATAATATTATATTTGACTGGTACGCGCCTATAAAATTATCTCCCGTTCTTGGCATTAGCAAAGAAACAGGATGGTTTCTTTTTAAAAATAGAAATAAACCTAATAATAAGACAGCATCAGTTTCTTACAATTACGCTTATGTAAAACCGGACGCTTTAAATGTAAGATCGGGACCATCAGCTGATTATAGAATAATAACTACCCTGGATAAGAACACAAGAGTGCAAATAATTGAAAGAACAGGAGTATGGGTGAAAATTAAATATGAAAATACAGAAGGCTATGTTAATTCCGGTTTCCTGAGTGATTTGGTGAATTAAATTATATTGTAAAGAACAATTATGATCCTGTCGATTTATATCTTTTTAAACCTATACGGAAAAACGCATAACCTGGAATTAAAAATACAAGCCCGATTACAGGAGTGAACATGAAAAACGAGCTTGTTTTTATTTCCAGTAAATACAAAAGCGGATAATATTGAAAAAGCGCAAGAGGGATTACATATGTCAATAGCTTTAAAATATTTTTTCCGTATATTGAAAAAGGATAGCGCCCGAACTCGCGCCCTCCGTCTGTGAATATATTCATGAATTCAAGTCCTTCGATAGTAAAGAATGAAAACGCCGCGTAGATTATAAACAGCGCGAAAAATATCAGACTTCCGCATATAATCATCAGGCAGAGCGTAAGTATTTTATCGGCTGTCCAGTTAACACCGCTGTTTGGTATCGCGTAACAGAAAACAATCGCCGCCTGTACCAGTCTTCCAATACGGGTAAATTCCATTTTTGAGGCAAGCACCTGAAAGATGACGCTTCTGGGTCTTACAAGAACGCGGTCAAACTCTCCGTTGCCGAGCATTTGCGGAAATAAATCGAATCCTCTTCCAAGCATTTCCGCGAAAGAGAAAGACATTAATATAACCGCGAAACACAGAAGAACCTGTTCAAATGAAAAACCTTCTACCGCGTTGAAACGGGAAAACATAAAATAAATACCGGCAAGCGCGGTGAATGATACAAGAAACTGCCCCAACGCTGTCAGAAAAAATGAAACTTTATACTGCATCTGGCTTTTCATATGCATGGAGAAAAATTTTAAATAGAGCATAAATCTCCTTTCTGTATTTTATGCATTAAAGCATGTGTATTACGGGCGCGGTGCATTACTAACCGCCCTGTACAACTACTTTTTTCAATGCGCGGTTCATTGCACAGCGTCCGATAATAAATAACGCGCATAGCCAGAAAAATTGAAGCGCGATTCCTTTAATTGCGTCCTCTCCTGTAATGTTTCCGCTGTAAATACGCAAAGGCATGTTCTGCATTGACGCGAATGGTAATAATTCCACAACCGCGCGAATCCTGTCCGGAAAGAACGGAAGAGGAATTGCCGCGCCCGCCAGAAAATCCGATAATACCGCGACAATGATTCTTATCCCAGCCGGAGACAAAGTGTAGAATAGCGAAATATATACCAGCATGGAAAATGAAACAACGACACCTAACGAAAGACCGGCTGAAACAATAAATAACATAAATTGTGTTAAATTTAACGGCAAAGACATTCTGTAGGGCTGCGGTATGATAAATGCAACGATTAAAATCGGAGAACAGCGGAGAAGCGCGCGCGCCATTCTGTTTGCTGCGGCCTGGCAAAACCAGCGGTTGTATAAATCCAAAGGACGAACCAGCTCATAAGCGATAGAGCCTTGTGAAATGGAAGAAGCGATATCATTTTCCCAGAACCACATCATAAAAAGCGCGAGAAACGCCTGCTGCATCCATATATACGAGACAACCTGAGAAAATTCCATCGGGAAAGCTGAAGGGTCTGCGCGGTAAAACGCTTTGAAGGCGAAAATTTCCATAAAGCCCCAAGCAAATTGCGTCGCCATTCCGGCAGCCGCCGCGGCGCGGTATTGGAGCGCGTTAATAAAACGTATGCGGAATATAGCCAAATATTTTTTCAAATTTTATATTCCTTGTACAAAGCGGCGGCCATCTCTTCTGCGGATATGCCGGAGATTGAAATATCAAGCAGATCGGTCTGAGACGCGAGATTCGCAATAGCGTCGGATACCGGTAATACTGACGGATCGAGAATGATTACAAGCCGCCCTTCTTTTACCTCGGTAATTGTCATGCCTTTGTTGATTTCAGGAGCGCTGCCGTTAAACTCAACAACAAGCGTCTTTCGTTCCGATGAGCGTTTTTTCAATTCATCAAGATTACCGTCAAGCAATATCCTGCCTTTCCCGATTAATAAGATTCTCTCTGTCAGCGCTTCAATGTCCTGCATGTCATGGGTGGTAAGAATTACAGTTGTGCCTCTCTCTTTATTTAATTTTTTTATAAACTGTCTGACCGCTATTTTTGATACAGCGTCAAGCCCGATTGTCGGCTCATCCAGAAACAGCGTCTTTGGATCGTGCAGCAGCGATGCCGCTATTTCGCACCTCATACGCTGGCCAAGGCTTAAACTGCGGGCAGGAGTTTTTAATAATTCACTTAAATCAAGAAGAGATACAAGTTCGTCAAAATTATTTTTAAATGTTTTTATGTTAATTTTATAAATATCGCGGATTAATTCAAAACTGTCGATTACAGGAACATCCCACCAGAGCTGGCTTCGCTGCCCGAAGACAACGCCTATTTCGCGCGAATGAGAAACGCGTTCTTTCCACGGAGTGCGCCCGTTAATGCTGCATGCGCCGCTGTCAGGAGTTAATATACCGCACATTATTTTAATCGTTGTGCTTTTTCCCGCTCCGTTAGGGCCTATATAGCCGACCATCTCGCCGTCGTTAATTGTAAATGAGACTTCGTTTAAAGCATGTATTGTTTCTATTTCGCGGGAAAACAGCGCTTTAACGGCGTTTCCAAAACCCGCCTGACGTTTTGCCACACGAAAAGTTTTATTAATGTTTTTTAAAGCGATCATGAATTAAACAGTTTATACTTTATTTAGAAAAGTGTAAACTTGCTTTAATTATTTCCACTTCTCAAGAGAATCTCTCATAAACTTTCGAATATCAATACCGTATACATCATTTATAATGTCATTATTCAGAATATTATCAATTTTTCCATGCGCGGCGATTTTACCTTCTTTCATGATAACCGCCGTATCGCCGAACTGCCGCGCAAGGTTTAAGTCGTGAAATACGCTAATCAGAATTTTATTATTTTCAGCTAACCATGATTTTAAAAATTCCAGGAGTTCAATCTGATGTTTAAGATCAAGATGATTCGCAGGCTCGTCCAGTAATATCAAATCCGGTGTCTGCGCGAGCGTTCTTGCCAGAAATACTCTCTGTAATGTACCTCCTGAAAGCTCGTCGATCATGCGTTCTTTTATATTCCATATATCAAGTTTATTTAAAATGTTTTCAATTATAAAATTATCTTCATTGTCCGGTATTTTAAATAAACCCTGTAAATAAGCGTAACGTCCCATCGAGACTGTTTCATATACTGTATAAGGAAAATAAACCTGCGCGTTCTGGTTTAACAGCGCGGTTTTTCTCGCGAGAGCTTTTCGCGTAATGGAAGATATATCTTTGTTATCCATTGAAATAACGCCGCGGTAATCAATAATTCTGGCGATTGATTTTAACAAAGTGCTTTTGCCGCATCCGTTCGGTCCCAGTACGCACAGGCTTTCTGTTTTTTCAATATTAAAATTTATATTGCAGATAACGTCAGAACCATTGTAACCTGCGTATAGATTCTCAACTTTTAACATTCATCATTCCTTTTTTAACGCTTCTTTCTTCTGAAATAAACCCACGCGAAGAAGGGCGCGCCGATTAAAGCCGTAACCGCGCCGACAGGCAGTTCCGAAGGAGAAAGCACTGTTCTTGCGGTAAGGTCGGTGCAAACCATAAGTGAGCCGCCGAGGATAAATGACATGGGTATCAAATGTCTGTGGCTGGAACCGGCAATTCTGCGCGCCGCGTGAGGTGCAATTAAGTCAACAAAGCCGATAACGCCGCTTAGCGCGACTGCCGCTCCTGTAAGCACGGCGCAAAGGGCTAGAAGTTTTTTACGCAGAGCGCCTGTTTCCACGCCTGCGGATTTCGCCTGATCGTCGCCGAAACTTAATAAATCCATTTCTTTTGTGTAAAGGAAAATTCCCGCGCTTCCAATTGCCAAAAATGGAAGTAAAAGTGCGACATATGTCCAGCCGCGCAGGGCGAAACTGCCCATTTGCCAAAGCGCAATCCGGCGGAGATCATCTGAAAATATTGCGCTTAACGTCGTCAGCGCCGCGTTTAAAAAAAGCGATAAAACCATTCCGCACAGGATTATTGTGTTATTCGACATTGATTTATCAATGCGAGATGAAAAAGACGCGACAAAAAAGACAGTAAGAAGACCGAAGATAAATCCCGTTAAGGGAAGAGAGAAGTTTCCCAAAAACGGAATTGATAATCCTGTAACAATTATTATTCCGGCTCCCAATGACGCGCCTGAGGAAACGCCCAAAATATACGGAGAGGCCAGCGGATTGCGGAGAATTGACTGACAAACAGCGCCGCTCATAGCAAGAGAGCCTCCGACAAGAAACGCGAGAAGAACGCGCGGCAGGCGAAGGAGCCAAACTATCGAAACATATCTTGAGTCCGTATTTTCTGAAAGCGGCGCGTGAAAAATTTTATGCAGCGTTATCTGTATAGTGTCAATAAAACTAATATTGGTGCTTCCCAGCGACGCGCCTGAGATTATTATAAATATTGAAATGATCGCGCCAATAATAATTTTTCTCATTGTTTATTCCGTGTTCATTGCGCGCCGAGTTCAGGATATACAGCTTCGGCCATCTGGCGCAGGGCAAGTAAAACGCGCGCCGAAGGCCTTGAAGACGAATCATTGTCGATTTCATAAACACGATCATTCATAACCGCGTTTATATGGTTAAAACCCAGCCTGTCTTTTATCTCCGCTATTGGGTTTTCAATATAATTTACATTTGTAAATATTATATCGGGATTTCTTTCGATGACTGCTTCAACGCTCGGCATTACAAGCCAGTCTTCGTCCGCGAAAATATTACGCGCCGCGATAATTGAAATCATATCATCAATGTAACTGTCTTTCCCGAACGCCATCATGTAAGGCGGCGCGGAAAGTTCAAAATATACCGACGGTCTTTTTTCATAATGCGCTGTCGCCCGCGATATGTTATCTGCAATCCGCGATATCCGGGCTCTTGTTGAAGCAATAAGGTCTTCTCCTTCTTTTTTTACCTGTAAAAGATCCGCTACAAAAGTTATATCATTATAAATTTCCTCGACGCTTTTACTCATGGAAATATATACGACTGGGATTCCCATGTCGGTCAAAAGTTTAAAAGGATCTTCTCCGGTTCCTGTGGGATTATGACCGCTTGCGATAATTAAATCCGGCTCCAATGTGACAATAACTTCGGCGTCAGGATAGAAAAAATCGAGTAACGTCAGGTTTGAAGGAAGATTGGAAATATTCGCCGAATGTACGTCTATTGCGATAAGCCTGTGAGCCTGCCCAAGGTCTGTAATTATCTCCGTGTTTGACGGAGCAGTAGAAATAATTCTGTTAAAAGTGTTTCCTTTAATAACAACCGGCCTTCCCGAACGGTCAATTATCTCTCTTGTGCCGTCTTTTTTACCGCAGCTAAAAAATAAAAAAGGAAAAATTAATAAAAAGATTAAACCGCGAATAGCGCTAACCATCATGAACCTTCGCTTTGTTATCGATCGCGGTAAAAATTCTTGATTAATTTCTTTGCGTCTCTCTGCTGGATAAAAATTCATAAAACACTCCTTTCGGAGAAAAGGGAAAAAGACCGGTTACAGGGGACAGGTAAACTCGGTTTTTCACAGGCTTTTCCTCGAACCTTGAAAAATATCGCTTTCACAAGAAAGCGAGCATACCAAAGTCTCCTGGCTTGAGGGCAATTTTTCCACCGGTCTTCCCGTCTGATCTGGTGTTCTGTCTTATTCGGTTTGCATGATAATAAACGCGCTAATTTCTTATTGCATAAGGAATTAGCTTAACATTTATTCCGTCATTTGTATAAGACAGGACACTGGTCAGACAGTGACCGTGTATGGCAGAATCTTCCCTGTTACAGTTACGGGCTAGCGGGGGATTTGGAGCTAAAAATCCGCACCCCACTTCCTTTGAAATATACAATTAGAACTCTATTAGTTTTTATAATTTTCGTCAAGTTTTTCATTCGGGCATATTATGTTAAGAGATTAAGTGTTTAAATGCAGCTATGTTTAGCTGCACTGATGATTTTTACTTATCGCTTCCAGTAAACCGCTAAGATAACTTAAACCTATCGCCCTGTCGTAAAGACCGTATCCGGGCACAGAAACCTCGCCCCAGATGCTTCTTCCGTGATCCGGGCGAAGCGGGCCGTTGAATCCGGTTTCGTATAACGCTTTCATGATCGCGTACATGTCAAGAGAGCCGTCAGATGAAAGATGCGCGGATTCTTCAAAATCGCCGGGGCCGTTGTGTTTTACATTTCTGATATGCGCGAAATGGATACGGCCTTTTAAAGCGCGGATTATACCGGGGATATCATTATCAGGGTTTGTGCCAAGACTACCGGAGCAAAGCGTTACGCCGTTATAATGATTGTCAACAGCGTTTACAAGCCGCAAAAGATCGTTCTTGTTTTTCATTATTCTTGGCAGGCCGAAAACCGACCATCCCGGATCATCGGGATGCATCGCCATCTTTATTCCGTATTTTTCGCACACTGGCATTATCGCTTTAAGGAAATATTCAAGATTTGCAAATAATGATTCTTCATCGATATCCTGATACATTGTGAACAGTTCTTTAATCTTTGCCATGCGCTGCGGTTCCCATCCGGGAAGCAGATGATCATTTGCTTTTTCAAACATTGAGCTGATCATGTTATCAGGGGTTATTTGTCCGATGATTTTGTGATCATAAGCCATTACCGCAGCGCCGTCAGGACGGACTTTTGCAAGATCGGAGCGGGTCCAGTCAAAGACCGCCATAAAATTGTAACAGACAAGATTTATACCGGCCTGCGAAACGGTTTTCAGCGTATTAATGTATTTTTCAATATACATATCACGCTCTGCGTTTCCTGTCTTTATCGCGTCGTGAACATTAACGCTTTCAATGCCGGCAATTGAAAGTCCGTTATCTTCAACTTGTTTTTTTATCGCAAGAAGCTCTTTCTTTTCCCAATCTTCTCCGGGCTGCTTGCCGTAAAGCGATGTAATAACTCCGCTGATACCGGGTATCTGCCGTATCTTATCAAGTGTTACAGGATCATACCCCGGTCCGAACCAGCGTAAGGTCATTTTTATAATACCGCATGTATTCAAGTGTTTTTCCATAAGGTGATATGTCCTTTCTCCCTGGTTTTATTCATGTTAATGAGCCGTTGGTTTAACGAACCGCGGAACGGCAGGTTTATTGTTTTTAATTTATCGATATATTTTCCGTCAATTAAAATGTCGCTTGCGGCTAAAAGATCAATTATGTCTTTTTCGTTCTCTCCAAGTTCAAGCAGCTGTTCGTATGTATAGCCTGTGTAAGTTACTACATCCCAGCCGATTTGATGAGCCTCTTTCGCGATTACCGCGAGTTCGCCGGCCTGCGTAAAAGGCTCTCCGCCTGAAAATGTTATGCCCTGTATCGGTTTTTTTTGTTTTTTTATCAGGCGGATAATTTCTTTTACAGTGAACTCTTTGCCTGCGTTAAAATCCCAGCTTTCAGGATTATGGCAGGCGGGACAGTTGTGCGGGCAGCCCTGAGTAAAAATCACATACCGCAGGCCGGGACCGTCTACGACGCTTTCTTGGGTAATGCCCGACAACCGCATAAATCAACCATTAAAATTCTGGTGTATCCGGCGGTTTTGAATTTCCGCGAGCTTACTGTCATTAAAACGATCAAGAGTTGATAAATATCCTGTAATTCTGCGCACCCGGTTTATATTGCTTCCGCCGCATCTGGGGCAGATGTCTTCATTAATCACGCTGTTAAGACCGCAGTCGCAGCAGACATCAACGGGGAAGTTTACAGCGGCATAGCCCATGTCAGCATCAGCCATTGCCCTTATTATTGATTCAAAGGCTTTAATGTTATTTTCAGGCGCCGATTGAAGTTCAATATATGATATGTGCCCTGCGTTACAGTACTTGTGATAAACGCCTTCTATTTCTATTTTCTTAAGAGCGCTTATTTGATACTCCACAGGCACATGAAATGAGTTTGTGTACCATTTTTTATCCGTAACGCCTTTGATTATCCCGTATCGTTCAACGTCAAGCTTTGTGAATTTTCCGCTGAGCTGCTCCGCGGGAGTGGCAAGCAGTGAAAAGTTCAGGCTGTATTTTTTTACGGCCTCGTCGCATCTTCGCTTCATGTGGCTTATAATGGCGATGCCGAAAGACTGGGCTTCGTCGCTTTCGCCGTGATGTTTCCCCATCAGCGAAACAAGACATTCGGCAAGACCGATAAAGCCGACGCTGAGCGTTCCGTGTCGGATTGCTTTTTCAATTGTATCGTTTGGAGATAAATCATCGCTGTCAAGATAGAGTTTTTGCCCCATTAAAAACGGGAAATCCTTTACCTTCAAATTTTTCTGTACATTGTACCTTGTTAAAAGCTGCTCAAAAATGACTTCTATCGTTTCATCAAGGTATTTCCAGAAAAGGGAAATATCTTTTCCGGAGCGTATTCCAAGGCGCGGCAGGTTAATTGTCGTAAAAGAGAGATTGCCTCTTGAGTTTGTCACCTGAGGCCCGTTGCAGTTTGCGATAACCCGCGTTCTGCAGCCCATGTACGCGACCTCTTCATCGCGGAAAGCTTTGTTAAAACTTGAATCCTGAAATGAATAGTTCGGGAACAGCCGCTTGCAGGCGACGCGCATGCTTAATTGAAAAAGATCGTAATTCGGATCCCCTTCGTCAAAGTTGACATTTTCCTTTACTTTAAAACAGACATTCGGGAATAAAGGCGATTCACCCCTTCCAAGGCCTTTTTCGTAGGTGAGTAAAAAACACTCCGTAATCATTCTGCCGGCTTCTGTTGTGTCGGTTCCGAAATTGATGCTGGAAAACGGAACCTGCGCTCCGGCCCTTGAGTGCATTGTGTTCAGGTTGTAAATAAACCCTTCCATCGCCTGAAAAGTTTCTTCTTTGGCGCGATCGTAAGCAAGTGATTTAATTTTTCCTTCATCGGCTGTTGTTCCAAGGTCTTTTAAATTGTTCCTGATTGATTGTTCCTGCTTTTCTTTTTCTCTTTCTACATAAACAGCCAGATCCCTGTCGAAGTAAGCAAATGACTGGCCTCCGTGCATATCATTCTGATTGCTCTGAAGGATTATCGCCGCAAGAGACGCGGCTGTTTTAATTCCCTGCGGAGAGCGGATATAGCCGTGTCCGTTATTAAAACCGTCCCGCAGCAGTTTGTCCAAAGGTATTTGAAGGCATGTCAGCGTTTTTCCGTACCATGACAGATCATGGATATATATATCACCGCTGATATGGGCGGCGGCTTCTTTTTCCGGAAGGACGCGTTTTAAGTAATAATTCTTTGAAGCGATTTCCGATATCTGTAATACTTTAGCTGAGGGCGAGTTGCCTACATTAGCGTTATCGCGGTTTGTTTCCTGAATAATAAGAGAGACCGAGTTCATCAGTTCGCTTCGCGCGTCCCTTAGCCTTGTGCGGTTGTCTCTGTATAAAATATACGATTTGGCTTCTTTGGCAAGGCCGTTTTCGATCAGAACGGTTTCAACCAAATCCTGAACATCCTCAACTGTAAAATTATCATCCTTGTACTGCTTTTTGATTTTTTTTACTACTTCAAGAGTCAGCTCCATCGCGCGCTGCCGATCATTTTCTCCCACAGCCTGAAGGCACTTTAAAATAGCGTCGGTAATCTTACTGTCTTTGAAAACCTGAGTCCTTCCATCTCTTTTTATAATAGATGAAAACATAATCCCCCCTCTTTCAAACTCTGTTCGCGGAGTCTGATCCCTTGAGCGTACACCAAAGTTTCCTGGCTTGAGAGTTGTTTTCCTGTCAGCCTTCCCGTCCGATAATTAATCCGGCGAAATCGTTATATCACCGAATAATATCGAATAGTGACTTTTTTTGGAACTTTTGTTCCATTTTAACAGAATCTTCCCTGTTACAGTTACGGGATAGCGGAGGAATAGGAATTAGTTCCGCACCTCACTTCCATTGAAATATACAATAGCAGTTTATAATGAATGAAAGACAATGTCAAGAAAATTTATCAATATTACGCTAAATGTAGCGCATCTTTACGGCAGGGACGCTATATATAGCGTAGCAGCATTTTTTTAATTCTGGAGTATAATGAAGCAATTCTATTAATAGCAGGTAAAAATTCTATGATGAAAATTTATTCTCCGCGTATTTTTAATATTAACGCTCCGGCTGCCGGAAATTATCCGCAAGGTTTTTATAAATATCCGTATAAAACAACATCGCAGGACACGGAGCTTTTTTCGCAAACCCTTGAATGGTCTCCTTCTGTACCGAAAGTTTTCGCCGCGGACACTCAGTACACCGCAGTCTTAACGCTTGAGCCGGCGGACGATTCGCACACATTCAGCGGCACAGGAATTAACGAAATCACTGGTCTGCCTAAAAACGGAGTTCAGGATATTACAATCAGCATTGACGGAAAAAATCTTGTAATCAAAATTTTATTTGAAAAAACAAAAAGCGATTTTTCCGCGCCTTTATTAATTTTTTCTGACGAGTTTAACAGTAATTCACTTGACTTAAATAAATGGGATTTATGTCCTGAGATGGACAGGCAGGGACGCAGTTCATGGAGAGACGATATGGTTTCTGTCGGCGGCGGGCTTTTGCATCTTAGGTTCGCACGCGATGCCGAACTTGGAAAAAGCAAGTCAAAGGACAACGCTCTTGCCGAAAACTGGATTCGCGCTTCAGGCATTCGCACGCAGACAAAGGATAATAAAATGCTGTTCTTTAATAATTTTGGTTTTTACGAAGCGCGAATTAAGTTTCCTGTAGTCAGCGGAACATGGGGAGCATTCTGGCTTATGAGCCCGACACAGCGGTTCATTACAGAAGACGGAACTAACGGAACCGAAATCGATATAATCGAAACCATAAAAAATCAACACGGTAATTTCAACAGCGCGCTGCACTGGAACGGTTACGGCGATAAGCACAAATTCGTAAGCAGCAAAACAAGAAGAGACGACAATAAACGCCCTGATATAAATATTTTCGACGGAGAATTTCACACCTTCGCGCTTGACTGGTCGCCGTCACAGTACGTGTTCTTTATAGACAGCCATGTTTTCTGGCAGGTTGACGGCGGCGGCTTTTTTAACAACAGCGGCATTAATCAGAATCCCAATTACATAAAACTGACAACCGAAGGCGCAGTTTATTCTGGTGATCTTCCTGGTGATTTTACAGAAAGCGAAATGCTCGTTGATTGGGTGAGAGTTTATAATCAGCCGTGTTCACAGGAAACGGGAGCAGGTTAATAAAAACAATCAGTAATGAAATTTGCAAGGAATAAAAGTTAACGTTTATATTTTGATTCCTTTTTGCATATTTTTGTATTATAATTTAACAATGACTCAAAGCAACTTCGCGGTTGAGACAGGAAAAGCGATGCCGCTTGGCGCTTCGCTTACGCATGAAGGCGTGAACTTTGCGGTTTTTTCCAGGAACGCGGCAGCTATTACATTAATTATTTTTGAATCTCCGGAAAGAAACAGCCCGCGCATGGAAATTCCGCTTAATAAAAGAGAAAATAAAACCGGCAATATCTGGCATTGTTTTATCAGGGGGCTTGAAAAGGGAACCTGTTATCTTTACCGCGCCGACGGTCCGTATTTTCCTGAAAAAGGACTTCGTTTTAACCGTCATAAAACTCTTCTTGATCCTTACGCGAAAGCGGTGACAGATGTAAGTAATTGGGATTACAGCAAATGTTCAGGGTTTGATCCCAATAAACCGGGACACGATTTAAATTATTCTTACGAAGATGATATTGAGCTTCAGCCGCGGGGAATTGTAGTTGACGATAATTTTGACTGGCAGGGCGACACTCCTATAAATTATCCTCTTCGCTTCAGCGTAATTTATGAAACCCATGTTAAAGGCCTTACCGCGCATCCCAACTCCGGAGTTGAACATCCGGGAACATACCGCGGAGTTATCGAAAAAATTCCCTTTTTAAAAGATTTGGGAATAACAAGTCTTGAGCTTCTTCCTGTTCATGAATTTAACGAAAATGAATTTCCCCGCGTTGATCCGCGCAGCGGAAGAAAACTGGTTAATTACTGGGGGTATTCCACCGTTGCGTTTTTCGCGCCGAAAGGCTCTTACGCTGCGGACAAAAGCCACGGCGGACAGGTTAACGAATTTAAACTGATGGTGAGGGAACTGCACAAGGCGGGGATCGAAGTGATTCTTGACATTGTGTTTAATCATACAGCCGAGGGAAATGAACAGGGGCCGACCTTTTGTTTTCGCGGGCTTGATAATTCAATTTATTATATACTGAACGAAAACAAGCGCTTTTACCAGAATTTTTCAGGATGCGGAAATACTGTCAACTGCAATCATCCTGTAGTGCGCACATTAATCATGGATTGTCTGCGCTATTGGGTAATGGAAATGCATGTTGACGGGTTCCGCTTTGACCTTGGCTCGATACTCGGGCGCGATCAGGCGGGGAATATCATGGAAAACCCTCCTACGCTTGAACAGATCGCAGAAGATCCTCTTTTAAGCTCGACAAAAATTATCGCCGAGGCGTGGGACGCGGGAGGCGCGTATCAAGTCGGCTGGTTTCCGGGCGGCCGCTGGGCGGAGTGGAATGATAAATACCGCGACAATGTACGCAGATTCTGGAGAGGAGATCCGAAAGAAGCGCGGCACTTGGCGACCCGTATCGCCGGTTCCTCTGATCTTTATCTTCGCGACGGGAGAAAGCCCTTTCATTCCATTAACTTTGTCACAAGCCACGACGGTTTTACGATGAATGATCTGGTTTCTTATAACGGTAAGCATAACGAAGAAAACGGCGAGGAAAACAGAGACGGCAATGATAATAATCTCAGTTATAATTACGGCACCGAAGGTTTAACAGGCGATCATGTTATAAATGCAATAAGAGAGCGGCAGATAAAGAATTTTTTCGCCACATTGATGGTTTCTCTGGGCACTCCAATGATCCTGGGCGGCGATGAAATCGCGCGCACTCAAAACGGCAACAACAACGCTTACTGTCAGGATAATGAAATCTCATGGTACGACTGGTCGCTGCTTGAGAAAAACGCGGGTCTTTACCGTTTTGTAAAAGAAATGATTTCCTTTCGTCTTCATCACCCAGGTTTTATGCGTCCTGAATTTTTTTCCGGAAGAGGCGGCGCTTATAAAGGAATCCCCGACATAAGCTGGTTCAATGAAAAAGGCAGCATAATCGACTGGGATAACGCCAGCCGCTATCTTGCGCTTCGCCTTCTTGGCAGCAAGGCCGATACGCTGGCCGACCGCGATGATAATGATTTTTATATCATGTTGAATGCTAACGCTGAAGTTAAAAATTTTACAATTGCTGAACCGCCTTCCAAAAAGGAATGGCTGCGCGCTGTCGATACCGGATTAACATCTCCTGATGATATTCATTTACCGGGAACGGAAGCGCGCCTTTCATCCCAGAAAATTTATTCTGTAAAAGCCCGCAGTACGGTTATATTAATATCCAAAGAAAAATGATTTTTCATGCGCAATAATTGAGGTTTATTATGGATAACAGCAGTTTCATTATCGGAGTCGATCTTGACGGAGTGGTCGGCGACTTTTACGGAGCGGTGCGGAACATCGCTTCTGTTTGGCTGAACAAACCTGTCGAATCCTTAACTTCGGAAGTTTCTTTCGGTCTCGGCGAATGGGGCATTGACGAGTTCGGCGGTTATGAAAGACTGCACCGGTTCGCCGTAACACAGCGTAATATTTTCCGCGATATGCAGCCTATTGAAAACGCTCCGGCGATTCTTAGAAAACTTTCAAACCAGGGCATTAGAATCCGCATCATTACGCACCGTCTTTTTTTAAAATATTCCCACCGCAATACAATTACGCAAACCGTCGACTGGCTTGATAATTACGACATTCCTTACTGGGACATTTGCTTCATGAACGATAAAGGCGCAGTCGGCGCGCATGTTTACATTGACGACGCTCCTGAAAATATAATAAGCCTTCGCAAACAGGGATGTAAAACAATAGTATTTACCAATTCCACCAACCGTAAAATTCCGGGCCCCCGCGCAGGAGACTGGAATGAAGTAGAACGTCTTGTAATGGAAGCCCGCGAAGAATGGCTTACGGGCACTTTGGGATTATTCGGCAATTAATTCTTGAAAAAAGACATCATCTTAACAACCATCAACGCAAAATGGATTCATTCGTCTCTAGCGCTGAGGCTTTTAAAAGCCAATCTTGGCTCTCTGAAAGAAAAATGCGAAATTGTTGAGTTTGCCCTGCGCCAGCCGTTAGGTGAAAAAATACAGCCGCTGCTTGCGGCAAATCCGCGAATTCTTGGAATATCTGTTTCTGTCTGGAACCACGCGCAGACGATAGAGCTGCTTGAGGAACTGCGTAAAGCATGGGTAGTTAAACCTGTTGTTGTTTTGGGAGGAGCCGAGGTATCATACCTTCATTCTGAGGCAAAGATTTTTCAATTTGCCGATTATATTATCCGCGGCGAAGGAGAAACGGCTTTTCGTCTGTTATGTGAAAATCTTCTGCGGGATGAAAATAATTTTCCGCGTCCGGCTGCGAAAGAAATTGTTTCCAGTGAGCATGTAAACCTTAGTAAAATAGAAACAGCTTATCATTTGTACACAGACGAAGATATTTTTAAAAAATTAATTTATGTCGAATCCTCCCGCGGATGCTTTTTCAATTGCGATTTTTGTTCAAGTTCCAATGATAATTCTGTCCGCGACTTTCCCATCGAGCGGTTTCTTGAAGAAATGAATATTCTCATTCAAAGAGGCGTTAAAACTTTCAAGTTTCTGGATCGTTCATTTAATTCAAATATTAAAAGAGCAATTCAAATAATGGAATTCTTTTTAAATAAAACAGAGCGGCAAATATCCTCTTTGGATAATACTCCGTTTGTCGTCCATTTTGAAATGGTTCCGTCTGTTTTTCCGCCTGAGTTACGGCAAATACTCGCGCGGTTTCCTCCCGGCGCTCTGCGTATAGAAATCGGAATTCAAAGCCTCAATATGGAAGTTTCCTCGCGGATAGGACGCGCATGGAATCCAGAAAAAGAGCTTGAAGCGCTGCGTTTCCTTCGCGTGGAAACAAACGCGGTCATTCACGCAGATTTAATCGCAGGTCTGCCCGGAGAGGATCTTGCTTCCCTTGGCAGAGGCTTTGACCGCCTCTTTAATGTTTTAAACATGTCTTCTGTTGATGCACAAGAACACCGTTTTGAAATACAACTTGGCATTTTAAAATTGCTTCCCGGCACGCCTCTTGCCCGCCATAATGAAAAATACGGAATGTGTTATAATCAACAGCCTCCATATGAAGTAACAAAAACATCGTCAATTTCCGCTTTTGATATCAGCCGCGTTAAAAATTTCGCCCGTTTTTGGGAATTAATTGTAAACCGCCGCCTGATCAAATTACCCGAAAACAAGCCTGTTTTTAACAATTTCATGAAATTATCTGATTCGCTTTACGATCATTTTGGCAGGAATTGGGGAATAGACAAAACAGAACTTCTTTGTAAATTGAACAGCGGCCTTGTTCAGCAGCTCGCAGTTTCTTCTGATAAAGTGGACATTTAGCGTATTTTTCTTTATATTTTATATATGAAGATTAGCGCCAAAAAGAGCATTATTTTTTCTATTCTCACTATGATAGCAATCAGTTTTTTTGCGTGTGATCTTGAAATTCCAAAGGCAATTCAAATAAAAGGCACTCCTGAAATTCGTTTTGGAGCGGATTTGGATATAGGCAAAAACCTCTCTGATATGATGGATAAATATTTCATTGACGCCGGCAGTGAAAAAATATCGTTTATTAACTGCGAAAATACCGATATAAAAACATTCATTATACACATGAATCTTTTTGAAGACAGTATCAGCCTTCCGGCCGGATTTGATGCTATTGTTTCTATGATTCCACCGGGCAGCACTCATAAAGTGCCGTCAGATATGCCGCTGCCCGGTAATTCAAGCGGCAGCGTATCTGTACCGGCTATTGATTTTGAATTCCTGAATGATTTTTCATTTACGCCGGCGGATGCAAGAATTTATATATCAGGCTCTGATGTTATAAAATTACTTACGATAGAGATTAAAATTAATAATGGCAGCCCTGTATATCTGTCGGCTAATTCAAGAAGCAATCTTCCGGCCGGCGGTTATACGGGAACAAAACTGCCTGATCACGGAGCGTCAATTGTTTTTCCTTTTAACGGTGAATCTATAGATATTCAATACAGGATTTTCATTAAAGCGGGGACTGTAATTCCTGCCGGCATTAATATTTCCAATCCGAATGTTTTTCTTGAGGCTGCCGTAATGGTTCCTTTAGAACTTACAGCCGGAAGCGGCGGCGCTTTATTTAAGTTCCCCGAACTTTTTCCCGCGGATCAGGATCTTTTTGGCAGGAAAAACGAAGGTGATGAAAATCCGATTAGCGAATTTGTTGAAGATCTCAGCCTTGATATCAAGTTTAACAGAATTCCTTTTAACAACGCGACTTTATTTGTAAAAAGCAAGGGAGTTGAAATCAACAGCGATTTTTCCGGTAATTCCCTGTTTTTTGAAATCAGCGAAACCAGGATGAATGATATTAATAACAACTGGCCGTTCGTTCCGGAAATCAGTCTGCAGTTCGCCCCCGGCGGAAAATTGTCAATACCCAGGGAATTTAAAGCGACAGAATTCGCTTTTAAAGCTAAACTTGATTACAGAATGGAATTATAAAATTAATATGAAAAAAATTATTTTATTTTTAATAGTTTGTTTTTTTCTTGTTCCCTGTCTTTACGCGGATGATAATAACGGTATTTCAAACCGTTCATTTGAAATAGGCTTGGCTCATACCAATATCAGTTTTTCAAATGATTTTTTATCTATCGGCGACATTTTTCAGGAGACAACTGTAATCAATATTGATGATCTTAAAAATGGTTTTAATTTAAATATGGCCTTAGGCGTTACGCCTTTTTATTTTTCATTTAATAAAAGCGATAGCTGGGGGTTTGGACTTTCGCTCGGATTGGATTTTAACGGAATTGTAAGCCTTCCTGGAAATATGATCACTCTTGGACAGGCTGTAAACGAAAAGCCTGATGTAAGCGGAGCGGCTTTTATCAACGCTGATTTACCAATTTTTTTCCATATATCAAGGTTAAAATTAAAGGTAGGCCCTTCTGTTTTCTATCCGCTTCTGTTTGTACAACCGGATATTTCATATACTAATATGATTGTGCCGGGAGGAACGGAATTTGATTTTCGGTATAATTTACGCGTGTATACTCCCTTTTCATTGGAAGACGGAAACTTTCTGGACATTACGGCAACGCCCGGCGTTGATATAAATCTGGGTATTGAGTATCCGCTGTCCGAAGCGCTTGGAATCACAGGAAAATTAAGATTTCTTGATTTTAAAATAGGGGCGGATCTTTATAATCTTCCGCTGCTTCCCGCTCAGCTTAATAATTATATGGAAATGCGCGGGCGGATCGGCAGCGATGAGCCTATTAATATATTCAGCGATGGATTTGGTAATTTATTTGACGAAAGCGCCGGCGAGATAAATTACGGAGATCAGAATGTCGGAATTTCAAGGCCTTTAAAAATGCTTGCCTGGGCCGATTGGCGGCCTTTTGGTCAGGTTTTGCATTTTATTCCGACTGTAGGCTTTACTATCAATCCTTTTTATAATGATCCTCTTTCAATGGAATACGGTTTAAAAACCCGTTTGAATATCGGAAATGTTTTTATCGCTACAGCCGGAGTCGGGTATTATGATCGCCTCTGGAAAAACAGCATTGACGTCGCTTTGAATTTCAAATTCATGGAATTAAATCTTGGAATTGATATGCGCTCTGCGGATTTTATAAAGAGCTGGCAGGGAAGCGGTTTTGGCATGAATGTCGGAATGAAGTTTGGCTTGTAGGCCACACCGGAACCGAAAGCTCAGACGAAAACGGGTTTTGCCTTTTAAAGTCAGGCAGCCAGCCGCTGCCTGTAACAAGTTCCTGACAGAATCCGTCTTCTATATTTAATTCTTTTAACCAGTATAAAACGGTGTCGTATTCTTCCTGCGTCAGGTATCTTTGAGGCATCGGTCTTTGTGCGCCGGATTTGTGTACAGGCGTGTATTGCGTCATTAGCGAAAGCATTGCGCGTTCGCTCGCGTATTCCTTAAACCAGAGTAGCACTGAACGAGTAGCTTCTAGAAAACCCGGCAGAATAAGGTGGCGTATAATGACATTATTCTTATTTAATGTTAAGTCCATCATTTTTAAAATTGCGCAGGCCGCAATATCAGGATAATCCGGAGCGTTGAAAAAAAGATTTGCTGTTTTGCTGTCCAGTGTTTTAAGATCGGGCAGGTAAATATCAATATAATCTCTTAATAATTCCAGCGTCTGCGGATTTTCATACGCGGAACAATTCCAGAGTATTGGAATATGAACGCCTGCCTTTTTGGCAGCGATAATTCCTTCTATAATAGCAGGTACCGCGTGGCTGCCTGTAACAATGTTGATATTTTCCGCGCCGTTATCGCGCAGCGCCTTACAGATATCCGCGAATTCTTTCGGTAAAACGGCTTTTCCAAGACTGTTCCCGCCCTGCGAAATTTGGAAATTCTGGCAAAAGGAACAGCCAAGATTGCATCCGCTGATAAAAATTGTTCCGGAGCCGCCTTCTCCGACAAGCGGCGGTTCCTCTCCCCGGTGAATAACCGCAGCTGCGGCTCTCAGCTCTGACGTTTCTCCGCAAAAACCTTTATTTCCGTTCAAGCGGTCAATTCCGCAGTTCCGCGGACATAACCGGCAGGATTTATATAAATCTTTCATTTACCGGTATTATACTAATAATTTGGCTTTTTTTAAAATCCGCGTCACTGCAACCAAAAATTACGCTTCATTGTCAAATATTCATTATGAGTTTATGAAATACCTTTTGTTGGCATGACAGAAATACCCTCTTGACAAAATCAAGAAATATGTAAATACTGGGAGAATGACAAATATTTGGTATTTGTCATGTATAAAATATGGCATTTGAAATAATTGGAACCGGCAGAGCCTTACCGCATAAAAAAGTCAGCAATGATGATTTGGCAGCTAAAATTGACACAAGCGACGAATGGATTAGATCCCATACTGGGATTAGGTACCGTTATATCGCCGATGAATCTGTCGCATGCAGCGATTTAGCCTGCGAAGCGGCAAAAAACGCTATGGCAATGGCGGCAGGTTACTCAGGCGCGGATTTGCCGCAGAGGGACATAGCCGCCGCCGGTATTGCCGAAACAATTGATTTGATCATTTTAGCGACCGTTACCGCGGATTATTTCGGAACTCCTTCTACTTCATGCGTTGTACAGGAAAGGATTGGCGCGCGTAACGCAGCCGCGATGGACATTTGCGCTGCCTGCACCGGTTTTATTTACGGACTTGAAACCGCAGCAGGCATATTAAGCATCGATGCTCAGCGGAAACGGGCGCTTGTTATAGGCGCGGAAGTGTTAAGTAAAGTGATAAACTGGAACGACAGGGCAACATGCGTTTTATTCGGAGACGGCGCAGGAGCGGCGGTTATTGAAAAGACCGGCTGTCAGGAAAAGACCGGCCTTATCAAGTCGCTTTTATTCGCTGACGGTTCGGGAAGCAGCAGTCTTGTTATGCAAAGAGGCGGAACCAGAAATCCCTTTAAAAAAGGCGAAATAATTGACTCTGGTATTTATGTGGAAATGAACGGGCAGGAAGTATACAATTTTGCTGTAAAAGCGATGACAAGCACAATCGACTCGCTTATAAAAGCGGAGAATATTAATATTGACGATATTGACAGAATTGTCCCGCACCAGGCAAACGCGAGGATAGTTCAGGCCGCTTCCAAAAGGCTTGGCATCCCGCTTGAAAAATTTTATCTTAATATTGAAGAATACGCAAACACATCATCTGCGACAATTCCGATTGCGTTAGACGAAATGAACCGCACCTTTCTTTTAAAGAAAGGTGATTTAATTCTGACTGTAGGTTTCGGCGGAGGCCTTACCTACGGCGGAAATATTATTTACTGGTAAAGGAGTTTCCGGTGAGGGAAATGTTTTGAAGAAGATCGCTTTTTTATTTCCGGGGCAGGGCGCTCAATACACAGGCATGGCGGCTGATCTGCTTTCATCTGACGCCGTTAAACCGCTTTTTGATACAGCGTCAGGAATTCTTGGAAAAGATATAAAAGAACTTCTTGAATCCGACGCTGAAACTCTGAAACGCACTGATATATCGCAGCCTGCGATTACCGCCGCTAACCTGGCTTCCGCGGCGTTTCTCGGCGATAAAGGATATAAGCCTTTTGTTTGCGCAGGTTTCAGCCTTGGTGAGTATGCCGCTCTTGTGTGCGCCGGAATTATTAACGCCGCTGATTGCTTTCGTCTTGTAAAAGCGCGCGGCGCGGCTATGCAGAAAACTGTTGATAACATTCGCGAAGCTAACGGACATGACGCTCCTGGCATGGCCGCTGTTATCGGTCTTGATCCGGCGAAAGCGGAAGCTTTAATCGCCCAATGGAAAGCGTCCGCAAACGAAGCGCTTAAAGGTTTATATGCAGCTAACATTAACTCGCCGAAACAGCTTGTTGTAAGCGGGACTGCCGCCGCGTTAAAAGAAGCGGAAACCCGTTTTAAAGAAGCGGGCGCAAAGCGCGTTATCCGCTTACAGGTAGCGGGGCCTTTTCATTCGCCCCTTATGGAAGAAGCGCGCAAGGAATTTCAAACAGCACTGGAAACTGTCAGCTTCAGCAATCCTGTTATACCGGTTTTTTCCAATGTTACCGGCAAAAGGATTGAAAGCGGAGAAGAAGCGAAAAAACTTGCGGCATTGCATATAACGCATCCTGTCCGCTGGATTGATGAGGAATCAGCTGCCGCTGCATGCGGCATTGACGCTTGTTTTGAAGCCGGGCCCGGTAAAGTTTTACAGGGCTTATGGAAAGACGCGTCAATTACCGGTGCAGACGGGAGCGGTATACCAATCTACGCCGCGGGAACAATGGAGGAAATAATTCAAATAGGAGATTTATTATGAGATTAAACGGAAAAAAAGCGTTGGTTACAGGCGCGTTAAGAGGAATCGGAAAAACAATCGCTGATTTATTCATTGCAGAAGGCGCTGAAGTCTGGGGGCTGGATTATAAAACGCCTGATGATTTAAAAGTAAGAGTTGATACCGCAGGCGGAAAACTTCACTGGGTTGAATTAGACCTCTCTTTACTCGCTTCAATTGACGCTTCGATTGAAAACGCGGTAAAGGAATCAGGCGGGTTTGATATTGTTGTAAATAACGCGGGCATTACAAAAGACAATCTTTCTTTCAGAATGTCTATGGAAGAGTGGCAGAAAGTTATTGATATAAACCTTTCCGCCGCTTTTTTTGTATCCCGGACAGCGGCGAGAGACATGATTAAAAAAAGAACGGGCTCAATTATAAACATGGCGAGCGTTGTCGGCATTCACGGCAACGGAGGGCAGGCGAATTATTCGGCGAGCAAAGCGGGATTAATCGGCATAACAAAAAGCCTCGCAAATGAAGTCGCAAGCCGCGGAGTAAGAGTGAACGCAGTTGCCCCCGGTTATATCGAATCTGATATGACAGCGGCAGTGCCTGAAGAAGCCAAAAAAAAAATGATTGAAGCAATTCCCTTAAAGCGCACAGGGAAGCAGGAAGATGTCGCAAAAGCGGTATTGTTTTTCGCTTCTGACGATTCCTCTTATATTACCGGTCAGGTTCTGCCTGTTGACGGCGGGATGTACTTCTAGGAGCGGAGCATGAAGAAAAAAGTTGTAGTAACGGGAATGGGTTTAATTTCGCCAATCGGCAATAATGTTGAGGATTTTTGCGCGGCTTTAAAAGAGGGAAAGAGCGGCATCGGTCCAATCACCTCTTTTGATACAACCGGCTTTGATGTAACAATCGCGGGAGAAGTAAAAAACTTTGATCCCGGTTTATGGATGGATAAAAAAGAAGCGCGAAAGATGGCGCGCTTTACGCAGTTTGCCGTGGCGGCATCATCTCAGGCGCTTAGCGACGCGGGTCTTATAGGAGAGCCCAACTCTGACGGTAAACGTCCCGTAAATTGTGACGCTAAAAAAACCGGCATTGTGTTCGGCAATGGAATAGGCGGATTTGAAATTGTAAGCGAATCGCATAAAAAGCTTTTTAACGACGGGCCGAAAAGGATGCTGCCGTTAACAGTTCCGATGATGATTCCCAATGAAGCGGCCGGAAACGTATCAATGATATTCGGCGTAAAAGGGCCTGCCTATACACAGGTTACCGCATGCGCCAGCGGCACCGACGCTTTAGGGCAGGCGCTTGATCTTATCCGCAGCGGAAGATGCGATGTAGTGATTTCAGGAGGGACTGAAGCTGTAATCATTCCTTTCGCGATAGGCGGTTTCCAGATGCTTAAAGCGCTTTCTGTTAAACGCTGCAATGAACCTGAAAAAGCTTCGCGCCCCTTTGACGCTGACCGTGACGGTTTTGTAATAAGCGAGGGCTCAGGCATTTTAATTCTTGAAAGCGAAGATCACGCAAAAGCGCGCGGCGCAAAGATTCATGCCGAGTTTGCAGGATACGGCGCTTCCGCTGATGCGTATCACATAACGTCACCTGATCCGGGCGGCGGCGGCGGAGCTGAAGCGATCAAAAACGCGGTTGAAGACGCGGGACTAAGACCTGAGGATATTCAATATTACAACGCCCACGGAACTTCAACCGAAATAAACGATCCCGCAGAAACAAAAATGATAAAAAATGTTTTCGGCGATTATGCGTATAAAATGAAAGTTTCCAGCACAAAGAGCATGCACGGCCACTGTATCGCAGCAGCCGGAGGACTTGAAGCAATCGCCTGTATTCTTGCAATCCGCGACGGTTTTTTTCCGCCGACCATCAATCTTGATAATCCCGATCCCGAATGTGATTTGGATTATGTGGCAAACAAAGCGCAATACGGTGAAATTAAAGCCGCCGCTTCCGGCTCTTTAGGTTTCGGCGGACACAACGGAGTTGTAATTTTTAAGAAATATGAGGAATGAGAAATGAGTGAAATTGAAAATTTACTGCCGCACAGAGAACCGTTTTTATTTGTTGATGAAATAGTGGAAGCGGATAATGAAAAAATTATCGCAAGGAAAGTATTCTCTGAAGGCGAATATTTCTTTAAAGGACATTTCCCCGGATACCCTGTAGTACCCGGAGTCATTCTTGTTGAGACAATGGCTCAGTCGGGAGGAGCGGGTCTGCGTAAACTCGGCGCGCTTGGAGCAGACGGTCTTTTCTTTTTCGCGACAGTCGATAAAGTAAAGTTCCGCCGTCAGGTCCGCCCCGGCGATGAAGTCCGCAGTGAAATTGAAAACCTTCGCGTGTCTTCCAGAATGATAAAACAGCGCGGAAAGGCTTATGTCGGCGATGAACTTGCCGCTGAAGCGGAGTGGATGTGTCTAATAGGTAATTAATTATAAGGAGATATTTTATGGCTATTAAACCAATGATACGCAGTAATATTTGTTTGAACGCTAATCCTGACGGGTGCGCGGCGAATGTGCGGGAACAGATTGAATATATAAAAAAGAATTTTAAAAAAGCGGATAACGCGCCTAAAATCGCTCTTGTTGCCGGATGTTCAAACGGGTACGGTCTTGCAAGCAGAATTTGCGCGGGGTTCGGGTACGGGGCCGCCACTGTCGGGCTTTCTTTTGATAATGAGCCGTCGGAAAAACGCATGGGTACGCCTGGCTATTATAATAATAAAACATTTGATGAAGAAGCGGCTAAAAACGGAATAATTTCAATTACATTAAACGGCGACGCTTATTCTGACACAGCAAAATCAAAAACCATCGAGGCTGTCAGAGAAGCCGCGGTTAAATCCAGTATTCCGGCAAAGATTGATTTGTTTATTTATTCGCTTGCCTCTCCTGTCAGAACAGATCCAAAAACAGGCGTTATGCACAAATCGGTGATAAAACCTGTCGGGGCGTCTTTTAAAGGCAGGGCTCTGAACATTATGGACGGTACATTCAGCGTAACTGAAATTGAGCCTGCAAGTGAAGATGAGGTTTTTAACACTGTAAAAGTAATGGGAGGAGAAGACTGGCAGCTTTGGATGAACGCGCTTGATAATGAAGGACTTCTTTCCGCAAAGACGCGCGCAGTCGCGTATACATACATAGGGCCTGAATCTTCATGGGATATATATAAAAACGGAACTATCGGCAAAGCCAAAGAAGATCTGGAACGAGCCTGCTGCGAAATAAACATAAAATATAATAAAAAAATATACGGCGCGTGGGTTTCTGTAAACAAAGCTCTTGTTACGCGATCAAGCGCAGTAATCCCGACTATCTCGCTTTATATCACATGTCTTTATAAAGTGATGAAGGAAATGAATCTGCACGAAGGCTGCATTGAGCAAATCGCGCGCTTGTACAGCGAGCGTCTTTATACGCAAGACGGCGCAGTGCCGGCGGACAGCGAAAACCGGATCCGCATTGACGATCTTGAAATGCGCGGCGATGTTCAGAAAGCTGTCGAAATTAAAATGAAAAATGTTACAAGCGAAAACATTTTTACCGAAACCGACATTGCCGGGGTTAAGCGTGACTTTCTTCAGGCGCACGGTTTTAATCCTGAAGATGCCGTTTAAAAAACGATACAGAAAAAATAAATAGAGGTAGTTTTTATGGATGATAAGTTTTATTTAACCGTTATTGACAAGTTTAATTCTTCTACTGCCGCGGAGCTTGAGTTTACCGACGGAAATACCCGCCTTTTACTGCGGAAAGATGGAGCGTTCAGACAAAACGGCGGATATCCTTTACCGCAGGATCATTCTGTTCATCTTGGAATTTCCGCGCACACAGCTGATACTGCTGCTGCAGGAAAATCAAGCGGCGGAGAAAAGATAACAAGCCCGATTGTCGCGACTTTTTATTCTTCTCCCGGCCCCGACGCTCCGCCGTTTGTGAAAACCGGAACTAAAATAAAAGCAGGACAGACTCTCTGTATACTGGAAGCGATGAAAATGATGAATCACCTTGAAGCCGAATATGACTGTGAAATAACTGAAATCCACGCCGCTAACGGCGATCTTGTTGAATACGGACAGGAACTTTTTACGGTTAAAAGGAATTAAGGTGGCTGTCAATAATAAATTAAACGCGAAAGTTAAAAGAATCCTTATAGCGAACCGCGGAGAAATCGCTGTACGCGTTATCCGCTGCTGCCGCGAAATGGGTATTGAAACTGTCGCTGTTTATTCCGAAGCTGATAAGAACAGTCTCCATGTTAGGTTAGCTGACAAGGCGGTTTGCGTCGGCCCCGCTCCTTCTTCCCAGAGTTATCTGAAAATGGACAACATTGTAATGGCGGCAATACACACAAACTGCGAAGCGGTTCATCCCGGCGTGGGATTTCTTTCTGAAAACGCGTCTTTTGCCCGTCTTGTGCGCGGCAAAGGACTGATTTTTATCGGCCCCGATCCTGATGTAATTGAACTGTTAGGTGACAAGGTGAAAGCCAGAGAAACCGCGCAAAGATACGGGCTTCCTGTAACGCCCGGAACCGGCGCTGTCAAGGATGTTGCAGATAACGCGGAAAAAATAACAGAAGAGGCAAAGAAACTCGGCTTTCCTGTAATCATTAAAGCCGCGGCAGGCGGCGGAGGCAAGGGGATGAGAATTGTCCGAAAGCCTGAGGAACTTGCCGAAAATATCAGTCTTGCAAGCAGGGAAGCGCTGTCGAATTTCGCTGACGGGACTGTGTTTATTGAAAAATATCTTGAGAATCCAAGACATGTGGAATTACAGGTGCTTGCCGACGGAAACGGCAATGTCGCGATTCTTGGAGAGCGTGATTGCACTGTGCAAAAAAATCACCAAAAATTAATCGAAGAAAGCCCTTCTCCGGGGGTAACGGACAGGATGCGTAAAGCGATGGCTTCAGGCGCGGTTCCGATGTTTAAGGAATTAAAATACAAAGGAGCGGGAACAATTGAATTTCTTGCGCAGGGAGACGAGTTTTTCTTTATGGAAGTAAACGCCCGCGTGCAGGTGGAACATCCTGTAAGCGAGTATGTCAGCGGCGTCGATATAATCCGGGAGCAGATTCTCGCCTGCACTGAAGGCCGGATGGAAATAAATCCTGATGAAGTATATCTTGACGGCTGGTCAATTGAATGCAGGATCAACGCTCTTACCCCCGGAACAATTACATGTCTTGAAATACCCGGCGGCCCTGGAGTGCGTTTTGATTCATTTCTTTATAACGGCTGTTATATTTCACCTCATTATGATTCGATGATCGCGAAACTTATCGTATACGGCGCTGACAGAAAACACGCTGCCGCCAGAATGAACAGAGCGTTACGCGAATTAATAATCAGCGGATTAAAAACCAACATTGATACGCAAAAGCGCGTTATTAATCATCCTGTTTTTATTAAAGGCGATTTCGGAACAGCGTGGTATTGTGATTTTGAAAAGGAAATAATAAATGGCAGATAACGAAGAAAATAAAACATGCCCAAAGTGCGGCATACCCTATGATGAAAAGGAAGTAAGCGCCGCTTTAAACACATGCCCGGGATGCGGTATGCATTACAGGATGGAACCCTTAGAGCGCATCGCATACCTCGCGGACGAAGGAAGTTTCAAGGAGTTTTCAGCTAACATGAGTTCCCTGAATCCTATTGATCTCAGCGGTTATGAGGAAAAACTCTCTGTAGCTGAAGCGAAAGCGCGGATGAAAGACGCTGTAATAACCGGAACCTGCTCAATAGAAGGAAAGCCTGTAATTCTGGGCATTATGTCTTTCAATTTTATGGGAGGCTCGATGGGATCCGTTGTCGGCGAGAAAGTAAGCCGCGCGATGCTGAAAGGCGCGAAGGAAAAAACACCGGTGCTTATTTACACTACATCAGGCGGAGCGAGAATGCAGGAAGGAATTTTCTCCCTTTTACAAATGGCTAAAACATCAAGCGCGGCGGCGGAGCTCGCAAACTCAGGTGTTCCGTATTTTATTGTGTTATGCGATCCGACAACAGGCGGAGTAACAGCTTCTTTCGCGATGTTAGCTGACATCATTATGGCGGAGCCCGGCGCATTAATAGGTTTCGCGGGTCCGCGCGTTATTGAAGGGACAATCAGGCAGAGCCTTCCCGAAGGATTTCAGAGAGCGGAATTTCAGCTGGAAAAAGGTTTTGTCGACTCTATTGTCGCGCGTAAAGATCAGCGCGCGGCTATCTCAGCGCTTATAGATCTTCACCGCGGGAGCAATCAATGAATAAACAGAGCATGAATGATATTAAAACAAAAATATCAGAGCTAAAAAAACTGATAAATGAATCGGGTATAGAAGCGGGCGATGAGATTACCATACTGGAAGAAAAAATCCGCACAGGATCAAAAACCGAATCGGCATGGAAGCAGGTGGAACTGGCTCGTCATCCCGAAAGACCCTACGCGATGGATTACATTACGCGAATATTTGATAACTTTATCGAGCTTCACGGCGATCGCGCGTACGGCGACGATCCCGCGATTATCGGAGGGCTCGCTTTCCTCGATTCAAGACCCGTGACCATTCTTGCCCATCAGAAAGGGCGCACGCTTAAGGAAAATGTCAGGCGTAATCACGGAATGGCGAACCCCGAAGGCTACAGAAAAGCGCTGCGCCTCGCAAAAGAAGCGGAAAAATTCCAAAGGCCCGTAATTACTTTGATTGATACCGCGGGCGCGTATCCGGGTCTTGAAGCGGAAGAACGCGGCATTGGAGAGGCTATTGCGCGTAACCTGCGTGATTTTTCACAGCTGCTGACTCCCGTTATCTGCATAATTATCGGAGAGGGAGGTTCAGGCGGAGCGCTTGGTCTGGGCGTAGGCGACAAAGTCTATATGATGGAAAACGCAATCTACTCCGTAATAAGCCCGGAAGGCTGCGCTTCCATTCTTCTGCGGGACGCTTCCAGGGCAAAAGACGCCGCCGCAATGTTGCGCATAACATCAAATGATCTTCTAGATTTTAAAGTGATAAACGGAATTATTCCCGAGCCTCCGGGCGGCGCACATACCGATCCCGACTGGACGGCGAAAGCGATAAAAGAAATACTCGTTAAAGACCTGAATGATATTTGCGGCAGAAACCCGGAAGTTTTAGTGCGCTACAGAAACCAGAAAATCCGCAAGATCGGCCACTGGAACGAAACTGAAAGCGGCGCGTGATTTGTCTAAATATTTATTTTTTTTATAACGCCGTGTTCGCTAAGTCCGAAAAATTCTACAGTTAACGGCTCTCCTTCAATACAGTCAATAACGGCGAATGTAGCGCCAGCTTTGCTGCGCGGACGGGCGACGCTTCCGGGGCAGACAAGCAAAACGCCTTCAGCGGTTTTAATATAAGGGACATGGACATGTCCGAATAATACTGCGTCGGCGTCATTGTTTTTCGCCGCGGCGGTTAACACATAATGGCCTCCGTATAAACTGTGTTTGTGGCCGTGGCAAATAAGAAAACGGTGCCCGGAAAAATCAAAAACAGATGTTTCCGGCGTCTGATAATTATAATCGTTATTGCCGCGAACAAGTTTCCAGTCGCTGAAAAATCCGGTCGCGTCCGCGGCTTTTTGAAGGTCGGAAAGTCCGTCGCCGAGAAACGCGCAGGCGCAAATTGTCCCATCTGAATTATTTGCCCAGGTAAAAACTGTTTTTAACGCGCTTACGCCGCCGTGGGAATCTGAAAGCACAAGAAGTTTTTTATCCGCCATAATTAATAATACTACAATTTGCCGGATTTTTTTACGCTTAAATATTTATTTATTAATGCGCTGGAAATATGTGCAGGAGATGTTTCAAGAACAAGCAATCCCGAGTGTTCCCATTTTTTGTACAGCCTTCTGCGGTTAGCAAGATACGAATATGCGGCGGCTGTCAGCAGTATTTCGTCATCTGATTTTTGGCTGGATTCAGGGTTTGTATGAGTGTCACCTAACACCAGTTTTTCCGCTTCATTCTCGCTGAAGCTGACCATAAGCAGCAGATGGCGCTTGTTGATGCGCGGAAGAATCCATGAAAGTGACTCGCCGTCTTCTTCGCGGAAATTGCTTATCAGAATGATAAAGCTGCGGCGGTGTAAATGATTTAATGCGTTTTCAATTGCGGAAAAAGGCGAGGAGGGAACAGGAGCGCTATGAAGATCATAAAGACCGTTCATTAAGCCTGTATAAGCGCTTATGCCCTTGCGGGGCGGTATCCATAAATTATACGCGCCGAAACTCGCCGCGGCGACAGAATCTCCGTGTTTAAGAGCGACATAGGAAAATAAAAGCATTGCTTCAAGCGCGCTGTCAAACTGAATATCCGGCAGACGGTAGCCTGAGTCAATAATAAAAAGAATCTGTTGATCCTGCTCTTCCTGATAATTTCTTACAATCAACTTGGGGCTTCCGTCCAGTCTCCGGTTACGGCTTGTCGCTCTCCAGTCTATCGAACGGATCGAGTCCCCTTCCTGATAATCCCTCAGGCTCTCAAATTCCATACCCTGTCCTCGCCTGCGTATTTGCCTGATGTCTCCTTTTTCGGGATTTCCATTTAGTTTGATTCCTCCCGCCAGCTGCTTAAAGTTGGGGTATGTCCGTCCTGCGCTGATTGTTCGGTGTGTTACGCGCAAACGCCAGAAATACAGAAAAGAGCTAAGCATTATTTGCGTGCCTGAAAAAAACCACGGGCCTCTTTGTTCCGGCGTAAGATTATATTCAAAGACAAGCGTTCCGCAGGCGTTAAATTTTTTTCTGTCCTTCGCCTTTGCGCAAAGCTTTACCGGAAAAACGGACGCGCTCATTGAATCAGGATATAAATCGTATAAACGGATTGAATTCGGCAGCCAGCGTCCTTTGCTTTTAGCTTTGCTGTAAGTACGTTTGATTAAAAGTTTTACCCGCGCGCTTTCGTTTTGCGCGAGGGATGAAGATATTTCTCTTTCTGTTTTTAAACGATCTCCAAGCAATAGAAGAATAAAAAAATCAATGGCTATAAAAGGAACCAGCCCAGCGCCGGCCAGAAGCCAGAATAAAAAAACGCCGCTGAGGAAAAACGCGAAACATCCCAAAACAAGATAGAGTATAGCTGCGATAAATAAAGTTTTACCTGGTATTATTAGATATTTATATGTCAGAGCTGTTCGCGCAGAGACGGTTTTATTCATTCCTTATTCCCTTTGGGGCTTCGGTTTTTAATAACAGATTTTCTATTACTCGCCTTGCGCTGAAACCTTCCAGCTCGCTTTCCGCGGACAGGGTAAGACGGTGAGATAGAACATCAACTGCCAGCGCTTTTACATCATCAGGAAGGACAAAATCCCTTCCCTGTAAAAGCGCCCGTCCCCGCGCGCAGCGTATAAGAGCGAGGCTGCCTCTCGGTCCTGCTCCAGCTTCGACCGCCTGAGTATCCCTTGTCGCGGATGTTATGCGCACAGCGTAATCTATTATAAGCGGATCAAGGCGAAGCGAGGAAGCCATGGTTTTTACCGCGGTAAATTCCTCTGTTGCAAGCGCTGTATTTACATTAGCGATTGAAAGTTCAGCGCCTGTGTCTCCCGTCAGAACCTGAGTTACCATTTTTTTTTCATCTTCTATTCCGGGATACTCCGCGATTATTTTCATTAAAAAGCGATCCATCTGCGCGTCCGGAAGGGGATAAGTTCCCTCATGCTCAAAAGGATTCTGTGTCGCAAGAACCATGAAGGGGGAGGGCAGTCTGTGGCTCTCTCCGTCAAGCGTTACCTGAAACTCCTGCATCGCCTCAAAGAGAGCGGCCTGCGTTTTAGCCGGAGCGCGGTTGATTTCGTCAGCTATAAAAAGATTAGCGAAGACAGGGCCTTTGCGCGTAACAAATTTGCCGCTTGCAGTATCCAGCATGATATTGCCTGTTATATCAGCCGGCATAAGATCCGGCGTAAACTGCACTCTTTTTGATTCGCCTCCGATCGCCTTCGCCAATGCGCGGATCAACAGGGTTTTGCCGAGACCTGGCACTCCTTCTACAAGAAGATGCCCTCCTGCGATCAGCGTAATTAAAGCGTGATCTACAAGATGATTTTGCCCGATAAAAGCCTTTGACACTTCTGTCTTTACATTCGCTAATTTCTGCGCGGCTGTTTCCAAATTGATAGTCTGCTGTTCCATAAATCTCTCCGTTAATTATTTATTTTTCAGTAAACGGCTGCTTTTATTATTTACAGCGGTATTATACGCTGCTTGCGCCGTTCTTATTGCGTTTATTACTTCTTTGTTACTGATAACAGTTTCACTTTTATTAACAGCTCCGGTTTTTCGTTCGCGGCTGTAAATATCAAGGTAATAATCAAGCGCATGATGTTTTTTTAGAAAACTTATTTCCGCTGTAAAACGGTCTTTAACAGGTCTTGATGTTCTTTTCTTTTCTGTAAATACAAGGCCAAAACCCGGAATTACCATCCAAAAGCCTGAAAGAATCAAAATTACAGCGGAAATAATTACCGGAAAAAAATTGCCTCTTTCGAAAATTGCGCCTAACAATGAATTGGAAGGAGTTCTGTTGATCTGCTCCCTTACAAAAAGTATATCGGCGGCAGCGTTTGTATTCTGTTTTTTTGTTTCTTTGGAAATACGCGCGCCGGTTAAACTCCATGCTAATTTCGCGTTAGCTTCTCTTTTAAGGCTGTTATTATACATGAATACCGGCATGCCTGTAACTGTAAACGAGCCTTTTCCTATAGTTAATTCCGCAAGCTTTATAAAACCTTCATTGTTTTTTATCACATTAAAATTTTCTTCGTTATTAATATGAAATATAAGGCGTGATTGAAAATTAATGAAAGTATCCTGCGGCGGCTCTTCATTCTCCGGTAACGGCTCAGTATTTATTACCGGCGCTGCATACTCAAAAGAAATTCCAAAGTCAGAAAGAAATTCAACAAGATTCTCATCCGGCGAATTGTAATTTGTATCCAGGCATAAGATAAAAAAACCGCCTTGTTCTATCCATTTGGTTATTTCTTCTGTATTATCATACCAGTAAAAAGCATTGGAACTGACCATGATAACCTTTTCCTGCGCGTCAATTAACCGCCGCGGAAAAATATAATATTCAACGCTTACAGTACGGCCTGTTTCCTTCAGCCATTGCTCCATCGCGTGAAAATAATTAGCGGATACTTCACGGGACTGAGCGGTATATTTATTTCTTGGGTATACTTCAAGATTGCTGTAAGCCAGAAACGCAAGCACAGCAAAAGCGAAAATAATGCCGATACAGGTAAAAAAGCGTTTATCCATTCTTTGTCTCCAGCGTTATGCAAAAATTAACCGCTTCTTCAAAACTGCCTTCAGGAGGAATTTTTCCCGCGTACGCGAGATATATCCAATTCTTAATATACTTACAGAAGGAGTCCGCTTCCCGGCTGTTATCTGATTTTTCTTTAACAATATCCGCGCATTCGCTTTCTGTCGCGTTTACGGGAAAAGAAAGACCTCGGTATAATGACCATGACTGCACAGATGCTGCCGTACAGTAACCCCATGCAAGCCGGATTTTTCCCTGTTTATGAAAATTTACGGCTTTTTCCATTAACAGCTTTGGGTCTTCTTCATTAGGATTAAAAATAATATCTTCAGTAAAATTATCTGACATGTTTTTATTGTTCCGTTTAAATTTTTTAAAATAGATAATTAAAAACACCAAAAGACAAGCGATAATAATAATTAATATCAGTCTGAGGGTGTAGGCAAAAACCTGCTGTAACCGCTGCATCAGGGTGCTGTCAAATTCTATTTCTTCGCTTTGCTGTTCCTGCCGGTTTTTAAAACGTATGCCCCATGTCTCTTCTGCGCTGCCGTAATCGGGAGAGTCAAGAATTGTTTTAAGCGTTTCAAGAGGAATTTCCTGCGCCGCCCTGTCTTGTGCGGATGTATTAACCGGTAAAAAAAGACACATGGATAATAATATTATAATCGCGGTTATTTTATCGCCGCCTTTTAATTTTTCCGCGATATTGCGGAAAATAATTTCTATATCCCATCCTTCTGTCTCGATCCTGCTGTTAATATAAAGGCTGAACCCCATGCAGACATATATAGTTTCGACTAACATAAGATTAAAACACCATGCCGCGAAAAACCAGATTTCCAAATCCATAAAACTTTCTATTGAATAAATAAAATTCTGCGCTATAAACTCCATCATGACTGCTGTAAATAAGACTTCTCCGATAAGAAGAGCCGCTTCTGAAGCGATGCCCCAAACAGTCAGAAAAAAACAAAAACCTATGCCGCCTTTTTCAAGATTTTTTTTCCGCTGCGCGACAGACCTTGAGGATTTAATATTTTTCTCCAGCACGCGGACAGGCATCATTACTGAGCGAAGAGGGCTGAACCGTCTCCATAAAAGATCGCCTGCAAGTCCCCGCAGCATGTTTTTTCCTGTGTCTTTGCGAAGACGTTTATAATCCGCGTTTGGTTCAAAGAAGCGAATTGAAATTACATGCAATATAAGCCTGTCAAACAGAGGTTTGGTAAGCCAGACTGTAAGCCACGATAAATACTGAAGATTCGCAGGCAGTATAATTCGAAGCAAAAACGCGAATATCCAAAAAGGAACCGCGTAAAACGGAATGAATGCTGTTAAATTCTGACGCCAAAGCAAAAGACCCGCGTCTGCGGCTTCCTTTGAATCTTTTCGCCTGAATGCTGATTCAAAGTTAGTATTTTTATTTTCAGTATTCATTTATTATTTCCGGGCATTAATTTATCAGTTTTTCTTTTAACGGAATTTCGTCCTGCTAATGTAAAATAGAGCAGAATTAAAATCCAGGAAACCGCGCCGGCTGCGAGCCGCAATTGAATTGGCAGAAGATGTTTTGATGACCAAAATGCTTCTATAACCGCGGCGATAACAAGCATCAGCGCGCTTCCGGCTATAATAGGTATTGCGTCCTTTCCCGCTTTTTTTAACGAAGACGCCCTGCTTAACCCGTTTGTAATAAAGAACCTGTAGCCTAAAAGCAAACCAGAGTACGCGCAAAAAACAACAGCTGTAAGCTCAAACGCGCTGTGCGCTATTATAAACGGAAAAAAAGTTTTCGCGTAACCAACCGCGGTTAAATGACCTGCCGCGATTCCCAGAGCGCCTGCGTTAACGCAGAGGAAAAACAAGCTTCCGATTCCGGCGAAAATACCGCCTGCGAATGTTCTGAAAGCGATTGAAATATTATTATAGATATAAAACCCGAACATATTCGCGTCATTTGTAATATCGCGGGGTGTTAAGTAGTATCTGCTGTCAGGGTTATACATTGATTCAATGCTTCGCAGTTCGCGCGAAGGCATTAATTCACCGGAAATATCCGGAAAGTTTATGCATAACAAACCGAAAAAAAACGCGATGCCGTAAAACAAGGATATTGACGCGAATATTCCCCGCCAATGCATCCTGACTTTCTGCGGAAATGTCCTAAGAAAAAAACGCGCAATTTCTTTTGTCGGCCATATATGCTGGCCGTAAAGAATTTGGTTTCCTTCGTTAACAAGCGTATTCAGCCGCTCAATAATCTGAGGATCATAACTGTTTGCTTTAGCGGTATTTAAATCCTGTGTTATTTCTCTGAAACAGCTTATAAAAGAACAGGCTCCTTTTTTTAATTCTTTTTTATTCATCCTGAGAAGAACTGAAAATTCTTTCCATGCTTCGCTTCGCCGCTTTATAAAACTTTGCTCTGTCATACAGCTTCACCTGACAGCCTTCGCGCGATTCCCATTAAGTACGCCGCGGCGGACAGATTATCATTCTCTTCTTTAATGAACGGCGCGTAAATGCCTGCGATTTCATTCGCTCTCGCTTCCCCCAGTAGCGGATAACGCCGCGCGAAGTTAAGGATAGCCTGCTTTTCATCTGAAGACAGCGTCCTTTCAGGAAGCCTTACAGATGAATTTTCCTGTTCTGATTTTTCCGTATAATTTCTATAAAAAACGTGAGCTGTGTTTTTTTCAATCTGCGAATAAACGACAAGAGTGCCGCCTGCCCAATCGCCGACACGTCTGAAACCCCGGCTTGCCGCGATTGAAATAAATGAAATATGAAAAAGATAAAAAAATGTATCCGCGAAACGTAATAAATTACGAAGGAATGAAGAAGCGGGATCTACAGGAGAGCCGTCATTTTTTACCACTCTGATTCCCATAAGCTTTTTTCCCGGACTCTGTCCCCGGAAAAATAGCTCAAAGAAAACATGATAAAACCACTCAATAATAAAATTTAAAATAAGAATAAACCAGATACCGGTAAAATTGCTTAGTAAATAAATGAATAATATTGAGATTACAGTGAAAATAAACCACTGGATCATTTTATCTATCGCGTAAGCGAATGTACGGACGGAAAAACCTGCCGGAGATAATACAAATTCAATGCCTTCTGGAGTCAGAGCTTTAAGCGAGGCGTCAAGAGAATCCGCACAATGGTTTGTTTTTTGAACGCGCGTGTTTGCCGGAGATTCATGAATTACGTTTTTCTGCCGGGACATTATTCAAAATATGCCGGTTGTCGTAAGAGCGAGTATGAACGTTACAATTAAAATTACCGGAACTAATGAAAGCGATATGATAGCAAGGATGCCGTTAAATTTCCATAATAGTTTATTGTTTCTGAACGCCTGCTCTAAATCATCATCGGTATTACTGTATTGAAATTTGCGGATATACAATCCGAATTTGAATGTGAAGAAAGCCGGAAAAAACGCTACCGCTCCTGCCGTAAAATAAACAAGCGACGCAAGCCAGACAGGCGCGTCCGCCGCAGCGCCGAATATATCATATACCAGAGTGCCTGAAAAAACCGCGAAGAGTAATCCGGTTAAAATTATAAATCCGCTGCCTATGAAACCCAGAATACCCATAAAACGCAGCCATGGCGACGCACTGCGCAGGTGGCTGAGCATTGTTTCTGTCAGATTGCCCGAAGCTTGTTTTTGTTCGGGAACTGCTACAGTTTCCGGGCTGTTGTATTGATTTTCAAAGTCAGACATTTTATACACTCCTTAAATTATTGCGTCTGGAATTCACAAAACGGGAAAAATCGTTAATATTTTTTACTGTTATTCTGTCGGGGAAAATTTCAACGCGCCTTTGGTTAACAAAATGACCCAATATGTCCCTCGCTTCACTGGCGCTCATTCCGGCCCAGTGCGCGACGCCTTCGATGGTGGTTTTAAATTCGCGTTTTTCGCTGGATTTGTCTATATCAGACTGGGTTTCATCCAGCATGAGAAATACATCCGCGATTTTCGCCTGCGGTTCGGGAAGCGTAAGGATCATGAATCTTCTTTTGGAATCATAAATTCTTTTACAGAACATTTTTAAAAGTTTAAGCGCGATTTGCGGATTTCCCAAAAGCAGAATTTCAAAATTCTGCGAATTAAATTCCAGCACTTTCACTTCGTCTAACGCGATGGCTGTCGCTGAACGGGGTGAGTTTTCCAGAATGGCCATTTCACCGAACATTTCCGACGGATTTAAAATATCAAGAGTTCTTTCTATTTCTCCTACAAGTTTTACAAGCTGAACCCTGCCGGATTGAATCAGATAAAATGTATCGCCTATTTCGAACTCGGAAAAAATTATATCGCCTTTCGGAAATGTCCTTGAAAAACGGCCGAACGCGGCCAGATCCATAGCCATTTTACGCTCCCAGGGCGCTCAATGCCCTTTTTACTTTTTCTGCGACTACTTCGTCCGCGCTCATCGAAAGAATCTTCTTGTAGAAAGCCGCCGCCTGATCTTTTCTGCCGATTTTTTCATTGCACTGGCCTATGATATACATGATCTCTATTAAATCCGGGTGTTTTGGAAACTTTGTCAGCATATTTGTATAATAAACGACACTGTCTTCATGTTTATTCATAAGGAATAAACAGCGGCCGATTTCAAATGATGCTTTCGCTGTCCATTCCGGATCGGAGGATGAATCAACTATCAGCTTAAATGACATAAACGCTTCCTGATATTTTCCCTGCGACATAAGACTTACCGCGTCATAATAGGATTTAACCAGTTTTTCCGAGTCTTCTTTTGAAAGCTGCGCCGCGGGAGACGGAACGGGTTTGCTGACCGCGACGCCAGGCCCTTTTCCGTCTCCGTAACGCTTAAGAGAATCTTCCGCGGTTTCCAGATTCTTTGTCGCCTGAACGGCGTTTTTCCCGGAAGGATAAAATGTCAGATAACGGCTGAATACATGCTTCGCGTGGGAGTAACGTTTGTTCTTAAGGTAAAATTCACCGACATTGAAAAGTCCGTCGGCGGGAGGCGCTTCTTCTTTTGCCATAACCTTGGATACCTGTTTATGTACCCGCCTCATCTGATTGGAGAAAACCTTGAGCATCTTTAATACAATTCTTGAGTTAGCCATGGCAACATTTTCAAATTCAGGCACAGTGAAAACCATTACAGTAGTATCCGAAAGAGCGACCGCGTTTTCCTCGCGGGGGTAGCGGCCTAACGCAGATTTTACCCCGAAGAATTCCCCCGGCTGCACAGGATCCCTTACATCAGATCCTGTATCAAGGTCCTGATATACCAGGCTGACTTTTCCTGTCTGCAGAATATATATTTTATCAGCGGGATCGCCCTGGAAATAGATTAGCGAGCCTGAACGGAATTGAGCCGGTTTTGGCATTACGCTCCTTCCTTTCCGGAAGGTTCCGGCTCAAACGGCATGTAATCAAGTTTCTTTTTAAAACCGATTTTTTCCCTCGCCTGAATGTACAATCCCGCCGGGTCTCCTTTTACAAACATCGCGCGGTTTCCTGTTTTTATCTTTGTATATCCGTCAGGAAGTTCATCCTTTTTTTTGAATATCTCCAGAAACTTAGTCTCGCCGTATATTGGCTTTCCGGCTAATATCAGCAGTTCTATATCTTTCATTTCCGCGTTTACAAGGTTTTCATACGGATCGTCATGCCTTGCCTTAAGCACCAGAATATCACCTGACATTCCTTCTTCTAAAGCGCCGATTTTATCCTGCATCCATAACGCTCTTGCCGCGTTTACCGTAACCATGCGGAAAATTTTCTCCGCGCTCAGATCTTCTCCGTATAATCTGCGGTATAATTCCCTGTCATATTTCATTTCCGCAAGAATGTTAGCGGAACCTGTCGCGGAAGAATCAGTTCCGATTGTGACATTCACTCCTGCTTTAATCATTTTTCTGATCTTCGCGGTAACATTGAACATAAACATATTTGAGCGGCCGCACCACGAAACGCTCGCGCCGGCTTTTGCGACCTTTTTTATATCATCATCGCTGAAGGCAATGCAGTGAATAAAAAGGCATTGGCTGTCTAAAACATTCATTTTTTCCAGCGCGCTGACGCTGTTCATCGCTTCTGTATCGAAGCCTTCGCAAAGATGAGTTATAAACGGCCATTTATTTTTTACCGCTCTGTTATGCTCAATTTCTACGCCGTCGCCCCACTTTAAATCATACGATGTGCTCTCATGGGAAAGACAGTATTCCTGAATAGCCCTGACAGGTAAAGTTGGCAGTATTTGTTTGTTTAGCTGATGCGGAAAATGATCGTTAACGGTTGTAACGCCTGAAAACAAGCATTTATATCCTGAAAAAGCGTAAAGGTCTTCTCTTGTTAAATTTGAACGTTCGGCAAATGTTTTTGACGATTTTAAATCCTTGTCCCACGGCAGCCATGTAAGATAGAAATTCCCTTTCTTCGGCCCCACGGGCGGACGGTAATTACCCTGTAAATGATCATGGGTATTTATTAAAGACGGATAAACGAATGATTTTTCATTTAAATTTATTTTTATTGATTTGCTTTTTTCGTCCGCGGATACAATTTTATCGCCTTTTATTCCCAAATTTCCGGCATGTGTTTTTTTACCCGGTGAAACAATTATCCCATTTGACAAGGTATATTCAAACACTTAATAACCGTCCTTATCCTGCGAAACTTTCGGATACTACTATTTTAGGTTTTTAAAGACAAAAAATCAACGATTTTGAGACGCTCTTCATATAAATATCGGTAATTATTTGATATTATAATACCAGATGGTTGATCTTCATACTCATTCAAATTTCTCAGACGGTGAATTAAGCCCGGATATGCTCGTAAACAAGGCTATAAAACAGGGACTGCGGGCTATTGCCCTTACTGATCATGATACTATAAAAGGGCTTGAGCACGCGGCTAAATCAGCTCAGGATTGTAATGCAGCGCCGCATACAGAAAATGAGCTTCCCCCGGAAAACATTAAAAACTTTCACTTTATTCCCGGAATTGAGATAAGCATTAACTGGTCAAAATCATCGGGAGGAATTATACACGGCGCTCCGGGACTTGGCCCCGGCGGAGAGTTTCATCTTTTAGGGCTTGGAATAAAAATGCCTGCGGACTCTTTTAAAAACGCTGTTGACGGTTTGGCCCGCAGAAGAGCAGTCCGTAATCTGGAAATTTTGGAAAAAATGATCGAATTGAGCCTGATTGAACCTGATGAGCGCGAATCAGTATGGAAGGAACTTGATAATATTTCAAACGGTAATTCTCTAGGACGGCCTCATTTTGCCGCTTTTCTTATAAAAAGAAAAATTGTTAAAAACATCAATCACGCGTTTGACCGTTTCCTTGGAGTCGGAAGACCTCTTTATGTTCCCAAAGACGGGCTTGTTTTTGAAGAAGCTGCCGCTCTGATACGCGAATCCGGCGGCATACCTGTTCTAGCGCATCCTGTCTCGCTCTATGTAGCATGGGGACGCCTTCCCGATTTAATAAAAGCGCTGAAGGACACAGGACTCGCCGGTCTTGAAGCGTGGCACCCTACCGCCAAAGCCGGTTCCTGCCGCCGCCTTGAAGCATTGGCTCATTCTCTGGGCCTTTATGTAACAGAAGGAAGCGATTTTCACGGATCTCTTCGCCCCGATCGTAAACTTGGCTATTCAGGCAGGGGACGAAAAATCAGCGACGCTGTTCTTGAAGCTATACCGCAGTTAATTTGATGTTCTATCATGGGATAGTATATCCCGGGATAATATATCCCACGGATCATCTCCAAGCCTTCTGTGCTGAACCGCTTCCAGAATATGTTCTGTTTCGATAATATCTTTGCCGTCCAAATCCGCGATTGTTCTCGCTGTTCGCAGAATCCCGTGATAAGCTCTGCCTGATAATCCCAATTTGGAAATCGCTGTATGATAAGCGTTCTCCGCTTTACTGTTCATCGGACATAAAGAGGAAGCCATACACGCGGGGATCATTGCGTTGCGTCTGATTCCTGTCCCTTTAAAACGATAATGCTGAATATCAACGGCTTTTTTGACTCTTTCGGCGATAATTGCGCTTTCAGCGCATGCACTTTCATAAAATGTATTTTTTTCGGCGCGGCCTCTTATGTTAGGTGAAACGCTTGCGCTTATTTCCTCTGTTTTCGGCGGAAGAACGGCGGCTCTTATTTCAATGCGGTCAAGGAGAGCGCCGCCGAACTTGCGCCAGTAGCGGCTGATTTCCTGCGGCGAACATAAACACACCCCTGACTCTTCGCTCCTGCCGAGCCTTCCGCAGCGGCATGAATTAGCAGCTAACAAAAGCTGGAATTCCGCAGGAAGCCTTAATTGACCGTCCGCTCTTGCGATGCTTATTACTTTGTCTTCAAGCGGTTCACGCAGCGCCTGAAGCACGTTTATTCTGAACTCCGGAGCTTCGTCCAGAAAGAGTATTCCGAAATGCGCGAGACTTATTTCACCCGGGCGCGGATTTCTGCCTCCGCCGAGTATGCCCTCCGCGCTTGCGCTGTGGTGAGGAGAGCGAAACGGCGGCTGCGTAATTAATTTGTCAATAAAGCCGCCTGGAACGGCAAGGCTGTGAAGGCGGGTAACTTCAACCGCTTCGTCGGAAGATAAAGGCGCCATTATCGAAGGAAGCCGTCTTGCAAGCATTGTCTTTCCCGCTCCCGGCGGCCCGAAGACAAGCACATTATGCCCTCCCGCCGCGGCTATTTCCAGCGCTCTTTTATATATCAACTGCCCGCGGACATCGGAAAAATCTCCGGCAGCTTCGTTCCGGTATTTTACCGCGGTATTCTGTAAACCCGGTATGGCATAATTTTCAGGCAGATTTCCTTTTTCTTCCCTTATAACAAGCGCGTGCATCGCCGCCTGTAGATTTTCCGCGGCTGTATACCTCGCTCCTTTTTCTCTAAGGATTGCCGCTTCTCCGGCGTTTTCCGCAGGAACAATATACTCGCTTATGCCTTCGCCAAGCCCTGAAGCTATCGCGGCAAGCACGCCGCGCACCGGGCGTATTTTTCCGGACAGCTCGAGCTCTCCCATTACCAGTAAATTTCCGGAAATTGAAACAATGCCCGCCGCCGCCATTACAGAAAGCGCGATTGGAAGATCAAGCGCGGCGCCGTCTTTTTTCAATCCCGCCGGAGCGAGATTAATCAAAATCCTGTCCTGCGGAAAATTAAATCCCGAATTCCTGAATGCCGCCCTTACACGATCCCGCGCTTCCCTTACCGCTCCTTCCGCAAGCCCCGAAATATCAACGCCCGGAATTCCCCTGCGTATATCCGTTTCAACCCGTATAATGATTCCGTCCGCTCCGTAGGGCATGTAAGTAAATACGCTCATAAACATCCTCCAAAAAAGTCCTTCTCCGAAAAACGGAAAAGCAATAGTTATTTGTATATGGGTTAAATATTAGCTGGCGCATGACCGAGAAAAATATTTTTAAAGAAAATTATTTTTAGGAAAATTCATTTTCAGTCATGCGAAATTATGTTTTCAACCCATATATAACAAAGCTTTCATTCGATTGCTTTTTGGGGGAGATATATTTGAAAAAAGAAAAAACAAAACACGCGGAAAAACACTACTGGCATCCGGCTTTTCTTCAGGCCATTCAGCATGAGCTTTTTGATTATCTGGATTTTCTGGAATTTAAATATGAGTACCAGCTTACTTCAGAACCTCTGCGTATTGATCTGTTAATCATCAAAAAGCCAAAAGACCTTGTTATCAAAAAAAACATCGGCAGAATATTTAAAGCAGAAAATATTATTGAATACAAAAGCCCTGATGATTATCTTTCCATAAAAGACTTTCTTAAAGTCTATGCCTACGCTAATCTTTATGCAGCAATAACGCCAGACGTGGAATTTTCGGATATAACACTCACGTTTATTGAAAGCAGATATCCGAGGGATTTAATAAAGTATCTTACTAATATACGGCATTACAAAATTGAAGAAACATCAAAAGGTATTTACAATGTACAAGGCGACTATTTACCGATTCAAATAATTGAATCAAAGAAATTATCTGATAAAGAAAACCTGTGGTTAAGATCGTTAAAATACGGCTTGGAAATAGAAAACGCTGATGCTATAATAAAAGAAGGCGGAAAACGTACAGAAAAAGTACCATTAGATACATATTTATATATACTATTAAAAACAAACGCAAGAATATTTAAGGAGTTACAGCATATGGCAGTTAGAACAAGAAAAAAGCGGGAAACATTCGAAGAAGTATTCACAGAAGCCGGAATTATTCCTGAATGGATGGAGCGCGGGTTTAAGAAAGGCATTGTGCAAGGACGCGAAGAAGGTCTTGAACAAGGCAATGAAGAAGGCCGCGAAAAAGCAAGAATTCAAATCGCCAAAAACCTGCTTGCAAAAGGTTCTACTCCGGAACTTGTACAGGAAATTACAGGGCTTAGTTTAGAAAAAATTAACTCGGATATTTTTAAGGAGTTACATATGGCGGTAAAGACAAAAAAGCAGCGAAGAACTTTTGTGGAAGTATTTACAGAAGCCGGTATTATTCCTGAATGGATAGAACAGGGATTCAAGAAAGGCATTGTGCAAGGACGCGAAGAAGGTCTGGAACAAGGCAATGAAGAAGGCCGCGAAAAAGCAAGAATTCAAATCGCTAAAAACCTGCTTGCAGAAGGCTCTACTTATGAGTTTATTCACAAGATTACAGGGCTTGGTTTGGATAAAATTAAAGAATTAAACGCGTAAAAATTACATTTAATTAATTTGTCAGTACCTCATGATAATTAATGGACTTGGTAACATAACTATTATTTTAAGCAAGCGCGCCGCTCAGGCTAAAGCCTTCGCGCATTAGTCATCTTTAAAACTTTTATTGAGCGCTACGCTGTGATAATTGAGTCATCCGCACGGCTTTGCCGTGCATAAATGAGCGCATAGACGCAACCCAAGACTAAACATCCGAAGGATGTTACAACATATGCCATATTGGTGACTTATTTACATATAGATTTTATTTTTATTGTTAAATTTTCGTAAAAATTTGACATATAAGCATTAAAAACGTAATATAGTACAATATATCGTAATATGATGCAAAAATACCTGGTTTTTGGGCAAATTTTTTTTATTTTTTTTAAAAAATTCTGTAACTTTTTTGTATAAAATTTATTTAAAAGATTTAATTTTTTTTTTAAAATCTCTTGACTCTTTTTTTAAAAATTGCTATACATTAGTTATATGTGGAAGGGGTATGACAATCGTTGATTGTCGCTTTCACTCAAAGGTGAAGGTTGTGATATAAAAATGTTTTTTTATAACACAAACATTGCGTACAAGAGGGGAAAAAACAGCCGTTGGCTGGCTCCCTTAACGCAAAGATTAGGAGGAGAATAGTATGAGAAAATTTCTTGTAGTCTTGTTAATCCTTTCGGTTATGGGAGGGATATTCGCAGAAGAAGGAACATGGGGTACCTTAACAGCAGAAGCAGGTCTTAAAACAACAATTGATTTCACAGTTAAAAGTGATGGATTTTTCGAAGATACCGAAATGTTCGGCAGTTTTGATGGAGCTTATTTTAAGGCTTCATGGTCAAAAAATTTCGGTCCTTGGGTGCTTACATTACCGTTAAGAGCGCAGCCGAAATATTTTGGTACTGATGGAAACGCAACTTTTAGATATGACCAGGATGACTGGTACACTTCATTATGGTTTCAATATGGCGTTGGTAAGAGAGCTTATAATGACATAATTGATGGTGATTTTGATGCTGATACCACTAATGGTGAAAGAGCCATGAAAGCCGGCATAGAAACAAAATATGATAATGGTACTTTCGGCTTTACATTCAAATTGGATTTACTAAAAGGCAGTTCTTATACTCTTAGTAGTCCGAGCGCAAATTCAGAAGGTTTAATGGGATTATTTGACACAAAATTCTTTGACATTAAAACTGCTGCAATCGGCGGCTTCTACCACTTCATGGACGGCGCTTCACAACTTTATGTAAGCCGCGGCGGAGCATATGATACAAATTGGTTTAGAACATCAACCATTGTTTTAGATCCAAAAATTTATTCTAATTTTTTTGAACCAAATAGGATAGACACTGGTTTTGGCGATGATTTCCATGATGATTATGCTGGCCGCTGGAAGGAATTCCATTGGGAAAATATCGCAAATAACGGTATTGCGTACAGATTTTTCGTAATGGATACACTTAGTTTAGGACTCGCTATTGTTTCTAATGACGGTGGTCTTTTTAGCGATAACAATCCACCATTCAATAATGAGAATAATCCGGATGAGGTTCTTGGTCATGCTGGTTCATATCTCATTCAAAACTTCCTGAAGCATCCGGTATTTGGCGTTAAGTATGACGGCGGAGCGCTTAAAGTTTCCGCGATGGTAGGACTTGAGCCATTAAGTTTTGAACATTCCCATAGGGGTGGAACTAATGATATGTTCTTCTACCTCTATGCAGGCGGCACTTTTGACATAACACCAGAAATATCGGTAGGCGCTGATCTTACAGGAATGTTTGGTCCAGATAGCGCAGTAGGAGGAGACGGTAATCCCGTATTTAACTTTGGCGCAGGCGTTAATTACGCGGGTAGTCTTATCAATGCTGGATTAACATTTAAGACAATTGACTTCATTCAGGATACCTTTGCGTTTGGAACCGATTTCAATGTAGGTTATGCCGGAACAGGACCTTCTGTCGGACTCAGCGGTCACGTCAATGGTTATCTTCCTAAAGGTTCTGACAAAATTTTTGATATCGGACTCGAACTCAATGCAGGATATACCGGACTTCAGTTGACTGAATATTTCACATTAGGCATCACCGGTATGTTAGGGCTTGAAATTGAAATGGTCGGAGCTACAAAAGATCTTGCCACAACATTCGAAGTATCACCGGTTCTTGACTGGGCGGTATGGAAAAATGGCAGTATCCAGTTTAAGTATGTACTTGGTTCATCTGACCTGAATTTGAAAGCTACCAGCGGCGGCCCAAAAAATCCTCTTCTTGACACAAACGAATTTACCACAACATTTAAATGGAAGCTTCCCTGATCGAGTCTGAACTAACCTAGTCTATTAGTAAGACTTCAACCCGGTGCTGAAAAGCGCCGGGTTTTTTTATGGGTTGTTTTAACTGGGTATTCACATGACGGAATTATAATTTGTAATGTATTACCCTATAAATAATCTGAAAGGAGCGGCGCAAGCCGGTATGAGAAAACATTTTCCAAAATTCACTGCGAAGGAGACCTGCGATTGAAACAACAACCCTTAGCTAGAAAAAATACCGGCACTAAAATACACAAGTCTTTCTTTGTTTACGCTTTGCTTTCGTATCATTTTAGTGCCACTGCTTTAGCTGTGAGTGGGCTCCGCAGCATCGAACCTTCGGTTCGCGATTCCTTCGGAGTTTTCCCATACCGGCTTGCGCCGCTCCTTTCAGAATAAGGATATGGTACTCACATTAATTTGTATGATTATTTGCCCAATTCTTTAATTTTCTCTAACCCAAGACCTGTAATTTCTTGTACAAATTCCGGAGTAGAACCTTTTGCAAGCAGGTTTTTAGCAATTTGAATTCTTGCTTTTTCGCGGCCTTCTTCATTGCCTTGCTCAAGACCTCTTTCAAGACCCTGTTCCAGACCTTCTTCGCGTCCTTGTACAATGCCTTTCTTGAATCCCTGTTCTATCCATTCAGGAATAATACCGGCTTCTGTAAATACTTCCACAAAAGTTCTTCGCTGCTTTTTTGTCTTTACCGCCATATGTAACTCCTTAAAAATATCCGGATTTATATTTAATAATATACCCAAGTATGCGTCAAAATTTATTCTGCTTAAACGCTTTTTGCTCTTTCTAAGTATAACATCAGCGTTTTCTATTTCCAAGCCGTATTTTAATGATCTTAACCACAGGTTTTCTTTATCAGATAATTTCTTTGATTCAATTATTTGAATCGGTAAATAATCGCCTTGTACATTGTAAATACCGTTTGATGTTTCTTCAATTTTGTAATGCCGTATATTAGTAAGATACTTTATTAAATCCCTCGGATATCTGCTTTCAATAAACGTGAGTGTTATATCCGAAAATTCCACGTCTGGCGTTATTGCTGCAT